>Ga0207054_1198_pt1 | contig 14969 bp, 16 predicted proteins | sample Alteio_BWMinCont_60_FD_153288 | JGI IMG/M metagenome (GOLD analysis project Ga0207054, IMG submission 153288) | Enriched cells from forest soil in Barre Woods Harvard Forest LTER site, Petersham, Massachusetts, United States -... | ecosystem: Environmental > Terrestrial > Soil > Temperate forest >... | reverse complement strand
ACCTCCGCCGCCACCGGAACCACCAAAACCAAAGGTTGACCAGGTTAAGTTCCCTCCTCCGATTGTAAAACCGGATAACCAGGTGAAGGAAGAACCACCTACACAGGAACAACTGAAGGTTGCCGACCCGGGTCAGCAAACTATAAAAGGTAACCCCGACGCTGATGTTCACATTGATGAGCCGGTAGGTACCTCTGATGCTAAAGTGGTAACTGAGGATGTAAACAAAGTTTACGAATCAGTTGAAAACGAACCCGCATTTCCGGGTGGTATAGATAAGTTTTATGCTTTTCTGCAAAAAACCATGCGTTACCCGGCAGTGGATAGAGAAAACAACGTAACCGGAAAAGTTTTTGTTCAGTTTGTTGTGGAGAGAGACGGAAGTTTGACAGATGTAAAAGCATTGCGCGGCCCAAGCCAAACATTGCAGGACGAAGCGGCAAGAGCTGTAAAAGCGTCACCACATTGGACACCAGGTATACAAAACGGACGCAAGGTTCGTGTACAATACACGGTTCCGGTTAACTTTACATTAAGTTCTGACAATTAATAAAAATAATGTCACCTACAATTAAGGATAAGCAAAAATCGCTCAAAAGGCGGTTTTTGCTTATTTTAGGACTGATAACATTTGTTTGTTTTTTTGCTTTTGGTTTGATGGTTATTTTTTGGGATGGGATCGCTCAGCAGTTCCCGGTGTACCAACGAAGGATATTTGGAGGCATGATCATTGCATATGCGATATTGCGCTTTTCCAGGATATTAAAAAAAGAAGAAAATGAATAAAGTAAAGTTGATTTTGTGGATTTTTTTTGCTTTTTTTATAGTTCAATCTTGTCAGCAAGAGAAAAAAGCAACGGACGGGCCGGATTCGGGCACAGCGAAATTTGCGGTTGATGAATCGTTTCAACCGATAGTAGACGAGGAAGCATCTGTTTTCAAATATTTGAACCCCAAGGCCGACCCAAAGTTCATTTACAAAACAGAAAATGATGTTCTACGCCTTTTATTGAATGACAGCGTAAGAGTAGTGGTTCTTTCGCGCGAATTAAATGCAGAAGAAAAGAAGGTATTGGCCGATAAAAGATTAGTGCCGCTAACTAACCGCTTTGCAATAGATGGCGTGGCGTTAATTGTCAACCAGGCGTCAAATGATACGTTGATTACGGTTGACGAAATAAAGAAAATGCTGGCTGGACAAGCAAAAACAGAAAAAAATATTGTTTTTGACAATGCAAACTCCAGTTTATCAAGGTACTTAAAAGATTTTTCGGGCGTTAATGATTTTAAACAAAAAAAACATTTACGCGTTAAAAAGCAACAAAGAAGTAGTTAAATTTGTTAGTCAACACCCCGATGCAATTGGAATAACCGGCTTTGCCTGGTTAAATGACCCGGATGCTGATTACAAAGATGCGGTAGAAAAGGTTAAGGTAATGTCTGTTAAAGACGAAGCAAGCAAAGCAGCGCCAAATCAATACTTTTCACCATCGCAAACTACTTTTGCCTTAAAGCAGTATCCCTTAAGAAGAGGGTTGTACATTATTAATTGTACAGGAAGAGAAGGTTTAGGCATGAGTTTTGCCCACTTTATGGTGAGTGACCGTGGCCAGCGGATAATTTTAAGATCGGGCCTGTTGCCTGATTCTATACCCGGCAGGGAAATAAAGATTACACATACATACTAACAATAATAACTATTAAAGAAGATGAAAATGATCAGTAAAATAGCGAAAGTAGCATTAGGGCTGGTATTTATAGGTTCATCGGTTTTTGCGCAAAGCCTTGCTGATGCTAAAAAAGCTATTGATGCCGAACAATATCAAAAAGCTAAATCAATGCTTAAGAATCTTACCATTACTCAAGCGAGCAATGATGAGAACCACTTTTACCTGGGATGGGTATACCTTATCCAGGATTACCCGGATTCTGCCAAAGCCGAGTTTATGAAGGGCCTGGCGGCCAACCCAAAATCGGCGTTAAGCTATGTGGGTTTAGGCGCGGTGGCTCATGTAAATAAAGACGCCGCAGGTACAACTACAAACTTTAACCAGGCTGCTGCTTTAGCATCTAAGAAAGATTCAAAAGTGTGGTTGTATATGGGCCAGGGTTATTTATTATTACCTCCGAACGTTAAAACGGTTAGTGCCGATGATGCAAATGCTGCAATTGCGGCGTTGAACAAAGGCGTTTTGGCAAACCCAAAAGATGTGGATGTATTAGTTGAATTGGGTAACGTATCCCGTTCTCAAAAAAATACTTCAGATGCCTATAAAAACTATTCAGCGGCATTAGCGCTTGATCCAAAATCACTTACCGCTAACGTAGCCGAAGGTATACTTTGGGAAAACGCGCAAAACTTTGAAGATGCCGAAAAACAGTTCCAGGCAGCCATAGCGATAGATCCTAACTTTGGTCCTGCTTACCGCGAATGGGCAGAAACAGATTTATATTGGGCAACAACAGACAAGACTGTGGCAGCTGATAAGCTTAAAGCAGCGGTAGATCACTACCAAAAATTCATGAGCTTGACTGACAACTCAACCGAATCGTTATTACGTTATGCGGATTTCCTTTACAATGCACGTGAGTTTAAAACTTTGCAGGATGTAGCTAATACACTTTCAAAATCAGCCAATTCAAATGCCCGTGTTTACCGTTATATAGGTTACTCGGCTTCTGAAAATAAAGATTACGCAACCGGTTTAACCGCAATGAATAACTGGTTTGCTAAAGCTGATCCTTCACGTATTATATCTACAGATTATTTAGTATTAGGCCATTTGTTATTAGCAACCGGAGGCGATACTGCAAAAGCGGTTACAAGCTTGAAAAAGGCTGCCGAATTAGATACGATAAAAACAGAAGCCATCTACCGTGAAATAGCCGGGATGTACAAGGATAAAAAGAAATATCCTGAAGCTGCTAAAGCTTATGCAGAGTTAATTGCAAAAGTACCCGGAAAGCCACTGCCTATAGATCATTTTTATTTAGGTGTAACTAATTATTATGCGTTTTTAGGACAAACGGCTGCTGCCAAAACAAATCCTGCAATTAAACCTGATTCTTCTCTACTTACAGTAGCTGATTCTGCAATTAGTTTTGCACAGCAAAAATCGGCTACTCAATTACTATATTATCCGCAGTTTCGCACTTACATAGCCAATGAAAGAGATGCTGATATTGCACACTTAAAAGGATTGGCCAAACCTTTCTATGATCAGATAATAGCGATACTTACTGCAAAGACTACCCCGTTGACCGCAGCTGAAAAAACAGCTTTAGCCAATGCTTATGGATATAATGGCAATTATTATGTTTATCATGAAAAAGATGACGCCAAAGCTTTAGATTACTATACTAAGGCAAGGGATACCGATCCGAACAATCAGCAGGCGAAATTTTATTTTGAGAATAAAGCGCCCACAAAGAAATAAATTGAATATTTAAGAATAAAAAAAGGCCTCAAGTAATTGAGGTCTTTTTTTTGTTTATACCATTTGTATATTTGCATCATGGAAGTACATAGTTTACCGGTTAATTATTTGCCCATCATATTTCAAATGGTAGTGGCTTTAGGTTTTGTAGTTACGACAATGTTTGTAACGCATAAAATTGGTCCCAAACGCGTAACTAAGGATAAATTGACGCCGTTCGAGTCGGGTATTGAGGTAATTGGTAACGCGCGTACACCTATTTCCATTAAGTATTTCCTGGTAGCCATACTATTTGTGCTGTTTGATGTGGAAGTAATTTTCATGTATCCCTGGGCCGTAAACTTCCGCGATTTGGGTAAAACCGGTATGATAGAGATGTTTATCTTTATGGCCACATTGCTGTTAGGCTTTATCTACGTTATTAAAAAACGCGCGCTGGATTGGGATTAAATTGTCTGAACCGGGATTAAACAGATTTAGCGGATTACCAGGATAAACTTGTCTGAACCAGTTTATCGGATAGATACCGACTACATCCTAAAAACCCTTTAATCCCATAAATCATAGTTCAGACAATCTTCTTTTGTTTAGAATAATTCCAAATAAAATTCCCTTGTTAATAGTGTATTTATTACAATGTATTTTATCGTAAATTTGCGTTTCAAAACCCATTTATTGGGTTGTATTACATCTCATGAGTGATATTCAAATAGTAGGCGCCCCCGCGGGTGTGGAGGGTGCGGGATTTTTTGCTACCTCGCTGGATAAGGCAGTAGGGTTAGCACGCGCGAATTCATTATGGCCGTTGCCCTTCGCTACTTCATGTTGCGGAATAGAATTTATGGCTACCATGGCCTCTCATTATGACTTGTCAAGATTTGGCGCCGAGCGTTTAAGCTTTTCGCCACGCCAGGCCGATCTGTTAATGGTGATGGGTACCATCGCCAAAAAAATGGGTCCGGTATTGCGCCAGGTTTATTTGCAAATGGCCGAGCCCCGTTGGGTAATGGCTGTTGGTGCCTGTGCATCAAGCGGCGGTATATTTGATACCTATTCTGTTTTGCAGGGTATAGATGAAATTATCCCTGTTGATGTTTATGTTCCGGGATGCCCCCCTCGCCCCGAAGCTATTATTGATGGCTTTATGAACATTCAGGAACTGGTAAAAACAGAAACTTTACGCAGGCGCAACGCACCTGAGTACCAAAAATTATTAGCTTCATACGGAATTCAGTAATGGGTAAGATAACTAACGAAGAGATTTTAACAAAGATCAATGCACAGTTTGACGGCCAGTTTAGCGTGGTTGGCGAACCTTTTGGCTTACTGACCTTAGAGGCAACCCGCGAAAACATAATTGCCATTTTGGGTTGGTTAAAAACCGAACCTTCGCTGCAGTTCATTTATCTAACCGACATCACCGCTATCCATTATCCTGAACAGGAAAAGCAGATCGGCGTTATTTATCACCTGCATAGTTTGGTAAATAATGTGCGCATTCGCCTTAAAGTGTTTTTGCAGGATGGCGATGTACACATCCCTACTGCAACCACCCTTTGGGATGGCGCTAACTGGATGGAAAGAGAAACCTATGATTTTTTCGGGGTTCAATTTGACGGCCACCCCGATTTACGCAGAATACTAAATGTTGACGATATGACGGCCTTCCCGATGCGGAAAGAATTCCCATTGGAGGACCCGAACCGTGTAGATAAAAAAGATTACTTTTTCGGAAGATAAGAGCATGCAGAACCATCCCGTATATTCAGATAACGATCCGCAGAATGAACTTTCAACCCTGAATTTAGGGCCAACGCACCCGGCTACGCATGGTGTGTTTCAAAACGTTTTGCAACTGGATGGCGAACGTATTGTGAGCGGTGTATCCACTATTGGTTATATCCACCGCGCATTTGAAAAAATTGCCGAGCATCGCCCATTTTATCAAATAACGCCATTAACCGACCGTTTAAACTATTGCTCATCACCCATCAATAACATGGGCTGGCACATGACGGTTGAGAAACTATTGGGTATCGAAACCCCAAAACGCGTAGATTATCTGCGCGTAATTATAATGGAGCTTGCCCGTATATCCGACCATATTATCTGTAATGGTGTGTTAGGTGTTGATACCGGCGCCTTTACCGGTTTCTTGTACATGATGGAACACCGCGAAGCCATTTATGAAATATATGAAGAAGTTTGCGGCTCGCGCTTAACCACCAATATTGGCCGGATAGGCGGCTTTGAGCGTAACTTCAACGCCATAGCATTTAATAAGCTGCGTAAGTTTTTAAAAGATTTTCCACCTGTACTAAGGGAGTTTGAAGCGTTATTTAACCGTAACCGCATATTTGTCGACCGTACCAAAGGCGTAGCCGAAGTTACTGCTGAGCAGGCGTTAAGCTTTAGCTGGAGCGGCCCGTTATTACGTGCAGCCGGTGTAGATTATGACGTGAGGGCGATGAACCCTTATTCATCCTACGAAGATTTTGATTTTGAAGTACCGGTAGGAGAGAAGGGCGACGTTTACGCTCGTTTCCTGGTGCGTAACGAAGAAATGTGGCAAAGCTTGCGCATTATTGAGCAGGCGCTAACCAAACTGGAAAAAGAACCGACAGATATTTTCCATGCCGATGTGCCGGAATTTTACCTGCCGCCAAAAGAAGAGGTTTATAATAATATGGAAGCTTTGATCTATCACTTTAAAATTGTGATGGGCGAAGTACCTACGCCAAACACCGAGGTATATCATTCCGTAGAAGGTGCTAACGGCGAGCTGGGTTTTTACCTGGTTAATGATGGCGGGCGCTCACCATACCGTTTGCATTTCCGCAGGCCAAGCTTTATAAATTACCAGATGTACGCCCCCATGAGCAGGGGAATGTTACTGTCTGACGCGATAATTAACATGAGTAGTTTAAACGTTATAGCGGGAGAGTTAGATGCTTAGAGTTGAAGATGCTGTACAAACCCCGGTTGAGTTTTCGCCAGGTTTGTTAAATCAGTTTGCCGATATTGTTAGCCGTTATCCCGAAGGGAAACAGAAATCAGCTTTATTGCCCATACTACATTTAGTACAGGCTGAATTTGGCTGGGTAAGCGCACCTGCAATGGATAAGGTGGCCGAGTACCTGAAACTGGAAGATATTGAAGTTTACGAAGTAGCTTCGTTTTACAGCATGTATTTTTTACGCCCGCAGGGTAAATATGTGCTGGAAGTTTGCCGCACCGGGCCATGCTGCCTGGTAGGTGCCGAAAAAATAATGGATCATATCGAACAAAAGCTGGGCGTTAAAGAAGGCGAGATTACGGCCGATGGCTTGTTTAGCTGGCGCGGTGTAGAGTGTTTGGCTGCTTGCGGTTACGCACCGGTATTGCAGATAGGTCCTGAATATACTTTTTACGAAAATTTAACTAACGAATCGGTAGATAAACTGATCGAAGACTTAAAAACAAAAGCGGGTGGAAAGTAAGACATCAATGATATTTCGCGATGTGCTGTATATGGTACTCGTTATTGTGTTGCTGTTACCCAGCAATCCATTGGGTGTAACGCTTATTGTAAGGATACTCTTGTTAGTTTTTGCAATTGGCACCAGGGTATGGCGGCATATTGCTTATTATAAAACAACCGGCAGGATATATTAAATTATTAAGCTGATTGATAATTGAATAAATATTAAAAATGAAATAGAATGAACCATATGGTTAATACGGACCTGGTAATTGGGGACCTGTTATTTATAACAGGAGCAATTATGATCCGTATAACTGATGGATTAAGCAAAAGCCCGGTAATTTTAGGGCCGATGCTGATAATAACTTTTATGGTATGCCTGGTTAGACATATCAATTATTATAAGCATACAAAAAGAATATATTAATAGTAATGGCACGCAAATTACTTTTAGAACATATCAACGTACCCGGCATCAACACTTATGATGTGTACCGCTCAAAAGGTGGTTATGCATCAGTTGAAAAGGCTTTGAAAACTTTAACGCCTGATGAGGTGGTTGAAGAAGTTAAAAAGTCGGGCTTACGTGGCCGTGGCGGCGCGGGTTTCCCTACCGGGATGAAATGGGGCTTCCTGGCAAAGCCGGAAGGCGTTGCCCGTTACCTGGTATGTAATGCCGACGAATCAGAGCCCGGCACTTTTAAAGATCGTTACCTGATGACTTATCTTCCTCACTTATTAATTGAGGGAATGATAGTAGGTAGCTATGCGTTGGGCGCCAAAGTATCCTATATCTATGTCCGCGGCGAAATGATGCCGCAGATCCGTATACTGGAAAAAGCTATTGCCGAAGCCAAAGCTGCAGGATTTTTAGGAAAAAATATTTTAGGTACCGGTTACGACCTGGAGCTATATGTACAGCCCGGTGGAGGTGCCTATATCTGCGGAGAAGAAACCGCCTTATTAGAATCATTGGAAGGCAAGCGTGGTAACCCGCGCATTAAACCACCGTTCCCGGCAATTGCCGGTGTGTGGGGTTGCCCAACTGTGGTAAACAATGTAGAATCGATAGCTGCCGTTGTGCCTATTATTAATGAAGGCGGCGAAGAATATGCTAAAATTGGCGTTGGCCGCAGTACCGGTACCAAACTAATATCAGCAGGTGGTAATATTGTTAAACCAGGTGTTTACGAAATTGATTTAGGCTTGTCTGTCGAAGAGTTTTTATATTCTGACGAATATTGCGGTGGTATTGCCAATGGCAAACGTTTAAAGGCGGTTGTTGCCGGTGGTTCATCGGTGCCAATTTTGCCGGCTAACTTGTTTATGAAAACCATTAATGGCGATGCCCGCCTGATGAGCTATGAATCTTTATCAGATGGTGGTTTCGTCAGCGGTTCGATGATGGGTTCGGGTGGTTTTATCGCTTTTGATGAAGATCAGTGTATTGTGCGTAATACCTGGAACTTTACCCGTTTTTATCACCACGAAAGCTGCGGACAATGTTCGCCTTGCCGTGAGGGTACCGGGTGGATGGAAAAAGTATTGCATCGTTTAGAGCACGGTCATGGCAAAATGAGTGATATGGACCTGTTGGTTGATGTATCTAAAAAAATTGAAGGAAATACAATTTGCCCGCTGGGTGACGCAGCAGCATGGCCCGTGGCCAGCGCCATACGTCACTTTAGGGATGAGTTTGAATGGCACGTTACCCATGCAAGTGAGGCAGTAACAAGAAATTATGGAATAGCACATTACGCTGATCCATTGCCAAAGAAGGAAGAAACAACAGCATAAAAAAAATTGTCACCCTGAGCGATAGCGAAGAATGACAAAAAGAAATAAATGTCGATGAAAGTAACGATAGACGGAATTCCGGTAGAAGTACCCGACGGGACAAACATCCTCAACGCCGCAAGGTTAATAGGTGGTGATGTTGTTCCGCCTGCTATGTGCTATTATTCTAAATTGGCCGGCAGCGGCGGCAAATGCCGTACTTGTTTGGTTAAGGTAAGCAAAGGATCTGAAAAGGATCCGCGCCCTATGCCTAAGCTGGTAGCATCATGCCGTACCACGGCAATGGATGGCATGGAGGTACAAAATATCACCTCGCCCGAAGTTATTGAGGCACGTAAAGGTGTGGTTGAAATGCTATTGATCAATCACCCATTGGATTGCCCAATTTGTGACCAGGCAGGGGAGTGCCATCTACAAGACTTAGGCTTTGAGCATGGCGCGGAAAAAACCCGTTACGAGTTTGACCGTCGTACATTCAACAAAATAGATATTGGCGATAAGATACAACTGCACATGACACGTTGTATCTTATGCTACCGTTGTGTATATGTTGCTGATCAGATAACCGATCATCGCATCCACGGCATATTAAATAGGGGAGATCATTCTGAAATATCAACTTACATTAAAGCTGCAATTGATAATGATTTTTCAGGAAACGTAATTGATGTTTGCCCGGTTGGCGCTTTAACAGATAAAACTTTCCGTTTTAAAAATCGTGTGTGGTTTACCAAGCCGGTTGAAGCGCATCGCGATTGCGATCATGAAAAATGCAACGGTAAAGTAACGCTTTGGTATAAAGGTGAAGAAGTTTTACGGGTAACCGCACGTAAGGATGTATATGGCGAGGTAGAAGAATTTATTTGCAACACCTGCCGCTTTGATAAAAAGAAAACTGCCGACTGGGTAATTGAAGGTCCGCGCAAAGTATCTCATCATTCGGTTATCAGCTCTAATCATTACGAAACAATGCACCCGCTTCCAGTTGTAAAAAGCAACCCGGTTTTGGTTGAAGCGAATAAGGAACAATTTGAACGCGAAACACGCCTATAATAAATGGAATTAGCAGATATCATCATAAAATTTATACTGATAGTGATCATCTTCGCTATCAGCCTGGTCATAGCGATGTATTCTACCTATGCTGAGCGTAAAGTTGCCGCGTTTTTCCAGGACAGGATAGGCCCTAACCGCGCCGGACCGTGGGGAATACTACAACCATTGGCCGACGGCGGTAAAATGTTTTTGAAAGAAGAGATCATCCCAACAAATGCCAGCGGCTTTTTATTTATTGTAGGGCCATCATTAGCCATTCTTACGGCCTGTATAGGTTCGGCTGTAATTCCATGGGGACAACGACTAACTATCGGCTCGCATATTATTGATTTGCAGGTAACGGATATTAATGTAGGTGTTTTATATATATTCGGTGTAGTATCATTAGGGGTTTATGGTGTAATGATAGGTGGATGGGCATCCAACAACAAATACTCGTTACTGGGTGCTATACGCGCTGCTTCACAAAACATCAGCTATGAAATATCAATGGGTTTATCCATTATAGCGCTGTTATTAGTAACCGGAACATTGAGCCTGCGTCAGATAGCCGAACAACAGCAAGGCTGGCACTGGAATGTTATTTATCAACCATTGGGCTTTTTGATATTTATTATCTGCGCCTTTGCCGAAACCAATCGTACACCCTTTGACTTACCCGAGTGCGAAACGGAACTGGTTGGTGGTTATCATACCGAATATTCATCCATGAAATTAGGTTTTTACCTGTTTGCCGAATATATCAATATGTTTATCTCATCGGCAGTAATGGCTACCCTGTATTTTGGTGGTTATAATGTGCCGTTCATTCATCACTTTGGATTTTCTGAGAATTTGATAACCATATTGGGTGTAATATTCCTGTTTATAAAAATATTTGCCTTTATTTTCTTTTTCATGTGGGTACGGTGGACAATCCCCCGTTTCCGCTATGATCAGTTAATGGACCTGGGCTGGAAAATTTTAATACCGTTGTCGATAGCCAATATTGTCATCACCGGTATAGTTATTACTTTAACAAAATAATTGTTGAGAGGATCGAAATGGAACCATTAAGTAATAAAAGGAAATTAATTGAATCAAAGCCGCTCAACTTTTTAGAGCGGGCTTACCTGCCGGCTATTTTGTCGGGACTGGCAATTACCATGAAGCATTTTTTCAGGAAGCCGGTTACCATTAGCTATCCCGAAGAAAAGCGCGAGTTTTCTGAAAACTTCCGTGGTATGCACTCGCTTAAACGCGATGAGGACGGTAAGGAACGTTGTACAGCTTGTGGTTTATGTGCTTTATCATGCCCGGCAGAAGCGATCACGATGATTGCCGCCGAGCGTCAGCACGGAGAAGAGCATTTATATCGCGAAGAAAAATACGCGGCTGTTTATGAAATAAATATGCTGCGCTGTATATTTTGCGGCTTATGTGAAGAAGCTTGTCCTAAGGAAGCAATTTACCTTGACGGTGATATTGTGCCTGCGGATTATTTAAGAAAAGATTTTATTTACGGAAAAGACAAATTAGTTGAAGCTCCGTTAAATCAATAAAGAAGTTTTATACCTTTGCCCAACTCATTTTTGAGAGGCAAAATGTTTTGTAATAATTAACCATGAATACATTTTACTTCATCGCGTTTTTGTCCATATTTTTCTCCATCTTGGTGATCACTGCCAAAAATCCGGTGCATAGCATTCTGTACCTTATTCTTACCTTTTTTACATTCACCATTCACTATATTTTATTGAATGCCCAGTTTTTGGCTATTGTAAACTTCATTGTATATATGGGAGCGATATTAGTATTGTTTTTATATACGCTGATGTTGATCAACCTGGATAAAGAAACAGAACCAAGGAAATCAAGCCTGGTTAAGTTTGCTGCGGTTATTGGTGGCGGCTGTTTCCTGGTTACTATCGTCGCTTCTTTAAAGGCGCTGGGTACCTCACAACCGGTTATCCTGCAAAACCCTGATCTGGGCCTGGTTAAAAATTTAGGAAAAGTATTATTCAACGAATTTTTATTGCCATTCGAAGTATCATCCATCCTGTTGCTGTCCGCAATGGTAGGGGCGGTGCTGCTGGCTACTAAAGAACCTAAATCTGCTGCCTGATGCAAAATATATCAAACGCTATTCAATCCATACCGCTTAATCATTATATATTATTAAGCGCTATTATATTTTCGATAGGGGTTGTGGGAGTTTTAATTCGCCGCAATGCCATTGTGATATTTATGTCGGTTGAGCTGATGCTGAATTCGGTTAACCTGCTGCTTACTGCTTTCTCCGTTTATCGCGGAGACGCTACCGGGCAGGTTTTTGTGTTTTTTATTATGGCGCTGGCAGCAGCGGAAGTAGCAATTGGATTAGCGATTATCGTAATGATATACCGCAATACCAACTCGATTGATATTAATGTATTGAACAGGTTGAAATGGTAGAAGAGATTTCGAATTTCGAATGTTCGATTTCGGATTTTTTAATTGTAAATAGAAACTTTAAAATATACAAAACCAAAAGTCTCCCCTACCGGGGGAGATTTAGAGGGGGCTTATTATGGATAAATATATCTGGCTTATTCCTTTATTACCGTTAGCCGGTTTTATTATTAACGGCCTTTGCCGTAATAGCTTGCCAAAAAACACTATTGGTGTTATTGGCAGTTTAATGGTATTTCTTTCATTTGGCTTAAGCGTTGGCGCTTTCCTGCAGATCCAATCAACGCATAAGGCAATAAATGTTACCGTATTTGATTGGTTTTCGGTAGATAACCTGCATGTATCTTTTTCATTCCTGGTAGATCAGTTAAGCTCGTTAATGTTGCTGATCATTACCGGGGTAGGCTTTTTGATCCACCTGTATTCTATTGGTTATATGAAGGATGATGATGGCTTCGGTAAGTTTTTCGCTTACCTGAATCTATTCGTATTCTTTATGTTGTTGCTGGTACTGGGTTCAAATTATTTGATCATGTTTATTGGCTGGGAAGGAGTTGGATTATGCTCTTACTTGCTTATCGGCTTCTGGTACACCAACCCAAGCTATGCGGACGCAGCTAAAAAAGCTTTCATCATGAATCGCGTAGGCGACCTGGGCTTCCTGATAGCTATGTTTTTGATATTCCAGGTATTTGGGTCGCTATCCTACGACAAAGTATTTACGCAGGCGTATATTATGCGCCCGGGTGATGCCCCGTTTGTGCTAATCACGATATTATTGTTTGTGGGTGCGATTGGAAAATCGGCACAATTACCATTATTTACCTGGTTGCCCGATGCGATGGCCGGCCCGACACCTGTATCTGCTTTGATACATGCTGCGACGATGGTTACCGCCGGTGTTTATATGATTGCCCGCTCAAACATCTTATTTACCAAGGCGCCAGATACGATGGAGATTGTAGCCATTGTTGGCTTAACAACCGCCACTTTTGCCGCACTCATCGCGTTAACGCAAACAGATATTAAAAAGGTGCTGGCTTATTCAACCGTATCGCAATTGGGCTACATGTTTTTAGGCTTGGGCGTGGGTGCCTATACCGGCGCATTCTTCCATGTATTGACTCATGCATTTTTTAAAGCCTTATTATTCCTGGGTGCAGGTTCAGTAATCCATGCGGTAAGCGGCGAGCAGGATATGCGCAATATGGGCGGGTTAAAAAGCAAATTGCCCATCACCTTTATAACCATGCTGGTAGGTACGATAGCTATTGCAGGTATCCCACCATTTGCAGGGTTCTTTTCAAAAGACGAAATTTTGGCGCATGCCTTTATGCATAGCACTACCTTTTATGTAATAGGTGTAATTACGGCTATGTTTACTTCATTCTATATGTTCCGGATGCTGTATCTTACATTTTATGGCAAATTCCGCGGTACACATGAGCAGGAACATCATTTACATGAGTCGCCATCAAATATGACTATCCCATTGATCATATTAGCGATATTATCAGCCGCTGGCGGATTTATAGGTGTACCCGAGTCGTTGGGTGGTGGTCATTGGCTGGAACATTTCCTGGCGCCGGTTTTTGCCGATTCAGTGAAAGTTATGGGCGAGCAGTCGTTACCAAAAAATACCGAATGGGTGCTAATGGCAATTTCTGTAGGCGGTGCATTATTGGCATTAGTTTACGCTTACAGCAAATACATTAAAAAGGCACATGTCCCGGTTGCCGATACAGAAGAACGCCCGGCGCTTGTCAATCTTTCTTACCATAAATTCTATATCGACGAATTATATGATACTATTATCCGTAAGCCGCTTGATGCGTTGTCGGTTTTCTTATATAGAGTTGTTGATCGTTTAGGTATCGACGGTTTTGTAAACGGTTTAGGAAAAAGTTCGGTAGAAGCGAGTAAGAGCATGCGTTTATTGCAAACAGGTAACGTAGGTTTCTATATTTTTATGATGGTAGTTGGCATTGTTGGCCTATTGGTATATAGTTTTATTAGTATTCACAATATAAAATGACGGTTAGTATATTACTTTTTTTGCCGGTAGTTGCGGCACTTGCTGTTTTGTTCTTCAAAAATGAAACCGCTAAACATGCCGCATTATTTTTTGCTGTTGTTGAATTTGCAATAGCTATGGTATTCCTGGGCCGTTTTATACCTGATGCAAGCACCCAATTTGCAGTAGACGAACCCTGGATACCCAAATTAGGCATTTATTTTAACGCCGGTATTGATGGTATAAGTATGATTATGGTGTTGTTAACCACCTTGCTTGTACCGCTTATCATCTTGACTACTTATCAGCATCAATATAAAAACGCGCCTGCATTTTATGCACTGATACTTTTTATGCAGGCGGGCCTGCTGGTTGTATTTACTGCGTTAGATGGATTTTTATTTTATGTAGGATGGGAAGCGGCATTAATACCTATCTATTTTATATGTGCCCTATGGGGAGGCGAAAACCGGATCCGTATTACCATTAAATTCTTTATTTACACATTCGCGGGTTCGTTATTTATGCTGATAGGTATTATCTACCTGTACCTGCAATCGCCTGCTAAAACCTATGATCTGCACCAGTTTTATAATTTAAATCTTGATGCGGCGCATCAGTCATGGGTGTTTTTGGCATTTTTTATTGCTTTTGCCATCAAGATGCCATTGTTCCCTTTTCATACCTGGCAACCCGATACTTATACCGAAGCTCCGTCTGCAGGTACCATGATGCTGTCGGGTATTATGCTTAAAATGGGTATTTATGGCCT
>Ga0207054_1197_pt1 | contig 14972 bp, 12 predicted proteins | sample Alteio_BWMinCont_60_FD_153288 | JGI IMG/M metagenome (GOLD analysis project Ga0207054, IMG submission 153288) | Enriched cells from forest soil in Barre Woods Harvard Forest LTER site, Petersham, Massachusetts, United States -... | ecosystem: Environmental > Terrestrial > Soil > Temperate forest >... | reverse complement strand
ATACAATGCGCAGCATACTTGGCAATACGATCAACAATAGAGGCAACGCCACTAAAAAGCCGCCGATAACCGCAATAGCCAATGGTTGATGTAGCTGAGCGCCCGCGCCTATGCCTAATGCTAAAGGCATCAAAGCAATAATTGCGCCAAAGGCCGTCATTAATTTAGGCCGTAAGCGGGTGGAGATGGAGTAAATAATGGCTTCATCAACTGATTTTTCGAGCGCGCTCTCTTTAAATTGAAGGAACGTGAATATGGCATTTTCACCAATAATACCCACAATCATGATCAGGCCGGTATAGCTGCCTACATTTAATGGTGTATGGGTAATAAATAAGGCTAAAAAGCTGCCGCCAATACCTAAAACGGCAATAACTAATATTAATAGCGCTATCCTAAACTGTTTAAACAGGAATAATATTACTCCAAATACCAACAGGCTCGAAGTAATCAGGATAATAAGCAATTCTTTAAACGATTGTTGCTGTTCGGCATAAGCGCCGCCATATTCCACGTGATAGCCTTGCGGCATACTGATCTTTTCCGCTATATTTTTTTGAATGGCAGGAATTACGGTACCCAGATCGCTGTTTTCTAACCGTGCGGTGATTACACCCATCGATTGCAGGTCCTGGCGGTTGATCTCGGCATCACCCGGGTTTAGCTCAACGTTGGCCAATTGATTTATGGGCATAAGCTTGCCGCTGGGCAAAAACACGCTCAGGTTTTTAATATTATTGATACTTAGGTAGCGATTGCCCGGATAAACCATCCGGATAACGGGCAATTGCTGTTGCTCATAAAGATTGCCAACCACATTGCCTTCTAACGCGGTTTGCGCCTGGAACTGTAAATTGCTTGGGGTAATATTATATTGTGCCAGCTTGCTATAATCGGGCAGTATACTAACTGACGGACCTGCAATCACTATCCCGTCAAATACATCGGCAGTACCTTTTACCGCCGTAACCTGCGCGGCAATTTGTTTGGATAAATTTTGTAACACCTTTTGATCCTCACCAAAAACCTTGATCTCTATCGGTTGCGGCGACTCCATTAAGTCGCCCAGCATATCTGTAATTACCTGTCCAAAATCAATAGTTAATGCCGGTTGCGTGGACGCTACTTTTTTACGAATATCACTAATAACCTCTTCGGTAGTTTGTTTATGATCTTTTTTTAGCTGGATCAGGTAATCGCCACGGTTGGGTTCGGTAATGAAAAACCCCATTTGCGTGCCGGTCCTGCGCGAATAGGCTTCTACCTCTGGTTCTTTAATAAGTATTTTTTCAACTTCCCTCAACATCCTGTCCGTTTCTTCTAATGAAGTTCCGGGCGGCGAGTTATAATCAAACACAATACTGCCTTCATCCATATCCGGCAAAAAACCAGTTTGCAGGGTTGAGGGTATAAACACAATCACAGCTATCAATGCAGCCATAATGATGATGCCAACATAGGGTCGCAGGATAAAAAAGGACACCCATTTTTGCTTTTTAACGGTGTGCACCTCTTCTTTTTTGCCTGACCGATGGCCATGTTGATCCTTAGTAAGGAATAAATAAATCACCGGTAAGCCTATCCACGTTACAAAAAACGAGCATACCAGCGTAATGATCATGGTATTGGTCATCACCTTAAAATAAGCTCCCGCAACGCCGGTCATTAATAAAAAGGGGATGAAGATAACAATGGTGCTGATGGATGAACCCACCATCGCCGGGAAAAGATAATCTATTGCCTGCTTTAATAAATGACGGGTGGGCTGATCGGGATGTTCTTCGTGCGTACGGTGAATTTGCTCAACCACCACAATGGCATCATCAATAATCAAACCTATGGCTGCCGCTATGGCCCCCAATGTCATGATATTGAAAGTATACCCAATTACATATAATACAATGAGTGTAAGAAACAGCGTAACCGGGATGGTTATCAAAATAGTAGCGCTCGCCTTTGCCGATCTTAAAAAGATAATAGCGACAATAATAGCTAAAGCAAGCCCTATCCACACACTATCAGTAACGCTCTTTACCGAATCATTTACAAAATCGGCTTGCACATAATAAGGTTTAATGGTAACATCTTTAGGTAATTCTTTTTTCAGCGCAGCCACTTTTTTCTCCATATCGTCCGACAGGGATATGAGGTTAGTATTAGGCTGTTTAATTACCGCTATCAAAACACCGTCGTGACCGTTTGCATTTATTTTGGTGTACTCAATACCTTCGCTTATCTGTACATCGGCAACATCCTTTAACTGGATCACCCTTTTACGATTGTTGCTGATAACCAGGTTTTCTAATTGCGCTTTATTAGTTACCGTAGCATCGGTAACGGTTAGGTATAGCATTTTATAGTCGGCCAGGTAGCCTTCTGATTTGACGAAGTTGGTTGCACTTAACGCGGTATTGATCATATCCGGCGTAAGTGACAGCTCGCTCATTTTTGCCCGGTTAAGTACCAACCAGTATTCTTTGGTCTTACCGCCGATAACCCTGATCTCGGATACGCCGGCCACCTGCGATAAAAAAGGTTTTACGGTAAAAGTTGCCAATTCTTTCAACTCAATAGGAGAGCGGGTATGGCTCTCTAATGTATAACCGCTAACCGGCAGGATAGAAGGGTTCATCTTCTCTACCGATATATTCACATCCGCAGGCAAATCGCCCCGTATCTTGCTGATCTGCGACTCTATTTGTTCCTTACTCAAGTCAATATTCGCATTCCATGACATGTAGGCCGATATTTCAGCGCTGCCACGGCTGGTAGTGCTTCTAACTATTTCCAGGTCGGGTACCTGTTTAATGGCATTCTCTAACGGCTTGGTAACCGTTATCATCATTTTGTTTACCGGCTGCAGGCCCTCATCAGCGATGATCTTTATTTTTGGAAATGTTATTTCAGGAAACAGCGAGGTTTGTAATTTGGTATAGCAAAAAACGCCACCCATAATAATGATCGCTAAAACCAGCAACAGGGGCTTCCTGTAAAAAATGAAAAAGTTTTCCGTCTTATCTAACCGGGTTGCCATTATTGTACAATTTTAACTTTAGCGGTATCTGCCAAACCATAATTACCCGTTACTACAATCTTATCCTGGGCGGAAAATTTAGGCGAAAGGATCTCGATGCGGTCGCCTGTTTCAATGCCTTTTTTAACCGGAGTTTTTACAGCTGTTGTTGGATTGATCAGCTTCATCACCCAAAATTCTGTTTGCGTTTCGTTGGATAAAACAGCCGACTTGGGCAATGATGCCGTATTGTTTTTTGCCGATTTGACGATGCGTGCTTTAGCCACCAAATTTTCGGGTATAGATTTACTGCTGTTTACTTTAATAACAATACTTTGCGTTTGCGAAACCGTATCAACCGTTGGCATTGATGAGGTAGCCATACCTGTAAGTTTAGTGCCATCGGGCAGGGATAATTGTACGTTTTGGCCATCTTTAACATAACCCCGGAGTTCATAGGGCAACTGCATCAAAAAAACAAAGCTCGCACGGTCACTGATTATTGCCAGTTGGTCGCCATCCTGCACATAATCGCCTTGTTGATGAAGTAATTGGGTAATATAGCCATGCTGATTGGCCTTGATCTTGTTTTCGCCCGAAAACTTGAACGTGGTATCTAAAATATTAATACTGTTGCCAATAGCTTGTGCTTCCTTGGTTTTTATGGTAAAAAGCACTTCCCCCTTGTTTACAAAATGCCCGATTTGTGCATTTACCTTTTGGATATAACCTATGGCATTAGCTTTAACAATGCTCTTTTGCAAAAACGCCGATGTCGCATTCAGGTCAATATAATCAACCATCGAGCTGTCATTAACACTGGTTACCGTTACCGGGGTTTGCGCCTTAATGGCGGCATCTTCATCATCTGCGGCTTTATCAGCGCCGCCTTTACAGGAGAACAATAATACCGACATCCCCATAATAATAGATAAGGATGTGTGGCGGAAATGGGATATGATCGAGGTCTTCATAATTATTTGTTCCAGTAATTTAACTGATTAATCAATTGCAGCCGGCTGATAGTTGTTTGTGTGAGCAGGTTTTTTACCGTCAGGTAATTATTAACAGCCAGTATCAAATCGGCTATTTTCAGATCGCCTGTTTGTAAAAGTTGCGTATCCACTTTTATCAGGCTTTCGGTATATTTTATCTGTTCGTTTATTTTACTGAGGAGGTTCTCGTTTTCGCTGATCTGCTGGTTAAGTTGCGCTATCTGCTGCTTATACTGCACATCAAAAAACGATTTATAATACCTGCGGGTATCTTCTTCTATCGTTAACCGGCGATAACCCAGTTTGCGCTGCCCGCCATCAAAAATGGGTACGGTTACTGTAAAGCCAATACTGGTGCCCCAGTTTTTATAGGGTTGATAGCTAAAATCAGTATTATAACCCGCATCAGCAAATACATTGGCTTTGGGCTGGTAATTAAAATCAAGCAACTTACGGTTGTTCACTAATCGTAAACTATCAATCTTATATTTAGTAAAAAATATGCTGCTGTTAACATCAGTTGGGAAAGTCCTTTGAATACCCGGGTCGTTCAGTTCGATCATACTGGTGTCTGCAATACCCGATAAATAATTTAAAGTGGTATAGTCATTTTTATACTGGAGTGTGGCTTGTAGTACGGCTAATTGCTGCTGTTTTAAAGTAACCAAAAAGGTTAAATAATCACTTTGTTTATAAGTGTTTGCCCGGGTAAGCTTTTTAAGTAATTCCTCTTCTTTTGAAAGCAGGTCGACGACCTCCCGGCTAAACTTTAACTGCTGTAAGCTGCCATAAGCGGTAATATATTGCGCCGTAATGGCTCTTTTTAAATCCTGTTCAGAAAGTTGAACTGCGTTGGTCAACGAATCCCGAACCAATTTGATCGACGCAAATTGTGTGTTTAAATTTTGTTTGGTAATTATCGCCTGGTTAACACCAACCAACGCATTAAACGTTTGCACATTGGTAATGGCACCGGAGTAACCAAAGCCATTAATCACCGGGGCAAATAATCCGGCGCTTGTTCCGTTTACCTGTGGTCGGTAATTAGCCTTTAATCGCAAACTATCCAGCTGACTTAAGGCAGATTGATTTTTAAGGTCTTTTAATAACGGACTGCTTGCCTTTGCGATTTCAAGATAATGATCCAGCGAATAGGTTTGTGCAAGGGAAACAGAATAAGTAAGTATGCATAAGATAATGCCGGTTAACCATTTCATCCAGTAACTATAGATTGTTTAAGAGCTAAAAATAGGTTATAATTCTGTATTAATTCAGAAGAAGTTCCAATATTTTAATCAACTGATTTTTAACTATTATTGCTAAAAAATAAAATTATGTGGTGGATATATGCTTTATTATCGGCGCTTTTTGCTGCGCTAACAGCCATTTTTGCAAAAATTGGCATAAAGGGAGTGGATACAGATCTGGCTACTGCTATCCGTACTGTAATTATTTTGTTACTGGCCTGGGCCATTGTGTTTTTTAGGGGTACAAACCATACCATCGGCGCTCTTACCAAAACAAATTGGGCATTCCTTATCCTTTCAGGATGTGCGACAGGACTTTCATGGATCTGTTATTTCAAGGCGTTGCAATTAGGCAAAGTGTCGCAGGTGGCCCCGGTTGATAAATTGAGTGTAGCTTTGGCTATTGTTTTGGCGGCCGTGTTTTTAGGTGAAACCATTACCGTTAAAACCGGCATAGCGGCAGCTTTAATTATTAGCGGTACGTTAATTTTAATATTTTAAGTCCGGACTGCCAACTTAACTGACATGGCAGAGGTATATAAATGTTACTTTAATTTTACGTTAAAATTCAGATTTAATTCAGCATTGTCCTGCATCTTTGCGACTTTAATTAGTCGAATTACTTCATGAAGAATATTTGTATCCTTATTTTTTTAATCATTTCCTCAATTTTAGTTAACGCCCAGGGCAATAGTGCGGGTGGAAAGATCAGCGGCAAAGTTATAGATGCTGCTACACAATTACCGGTTGAATACGCAACCATAAGTATCTTAAAAGCTGGCACAACAAGCCCGTTTAATGGCGTTGTTTCAGATGCGAAAGGAAACTTTACCCTTTCTTCGGTTCCAAACGGAGAATTTACAGTAACTATCGATTTTATCGGTTATAAGCGTAACACCATTGAACATGTTATTATTAGTAACACCGCAAAAAGTGTCGTGTTAAATAACCTATTGCTTGCACCTGTTCAAAATCAATTAAAAAGTGTAGAGGTAGTTGGTAAAACACCTGTGGTTGAAAACAAGATCGATAAGCTGGTTTATAATGCAGCTAATGATCTGACCTCGCAAAGCGGCGTGGCTTTGGATGTTTTGAAGAAAGTGCCTATGGTGAGTGTTGATATCGACGGCAATGTAGAATTGCAGGGCGATGCCAATATCCGTTTTTTGATCAACGGAAAACCATCCAGTATTTTTGGGGCAAGCCTGGCGGATGCCTTACAATCTATACCCGCCAGCCAGATAAAAAGCATTGAAGTAATCACCAGTCCCGGTGCAAAATATGATGCCAATGGAACCGGAGGTATTATCAATATTATTTTGAAGGATAGCAAGGTTCAGGGTGTTAACGGCAGTGTCAACCTCTCGGCAGGTACCCGTTTAGAAAACGGGTCATTCAACCTGAATGTCCGGAACGGAAACTTTGGCGTGAATACCTTTTTTAGTGGCAATGACCAGTTAAGCAGTACCTCCATAAATACTACCGACAGGCTATCTTACAACAATACCCGTGACACCATAACCCACTTATTGCAAAAGGGAACAAACGCTTTTGTTAGAAACGGCTACCAGTCTGGTATTAATTTTAACTGGAGCATAACGCCCAAAGATGAATTAACTGCCGGCATTGGTTTTAATCATTTCAGCAATCACTCCAACAGCTTAACCAACCAGGAGCAACAAATGATGTTGAGTTCCGGCAATGTGTTCTCTGATATTTTAAGTGTCCGAAATTCAAATACACTCAACAGTTCAAATTCAACCGACTGGAACCTGAGCTATAAAAAGACTTTTAATAAAAAGGATGAGGAACTGGACGTATTATATACCTCTTCATCAGGTAAAAACAACAGCAATTTTTTCCAGGAACAAGACTACCTGTCGGGCGGTTATCCCTCATCAGGTTCTATGAGTTATAACCCGGGTAAAGATAAGGAAACCGATATATCTGTTGATTATACGCTTCCCCTAACTAAAAGCTTTACTATCGAAACAGGGGTAAAGGGTGTGTTTGAAGATTTAAATAATACAGTAGTTACAGACACCTTATTGAATAATAAATCATTTGTGCCCAATGCCAATCAAACCTACGGTTTTAATTATAGCCGTAAGGTTTTTGCCTATTATCTGTCTGCAAATTTCTCGCTGTTTAATGATTTTATTGAAGGCAAGGCAGGTTTGCGCGATGAGTATACCACCACCAGCGCCGATTTTCCGAACACGCACATCCCCGGTTACAATATTTTAGCGCCATCGTTTGTGCTTTCGCATAAGCTGGATCAAACACAATCCATAAAAGTAAGCTATACCTACCGTATCGAGCGCCCGGATTATGGCGACCTGAATCCTTTTTACAATATCAGCGATCCGCATAACATCAGTACCGGTAACCCTAATTTACGCCCGGAGATCGGTCATAATTTCGAAATGGGTTATAATAAATCATTTGATGGCGGCGGTAACATTTATGCCGGGGCTACTTATCGTTATAACACTGACGATATCCAATCTTTCACCACATTTGCACCTGTGTTGAATATTGATGGAACTAATTATTCAAATGTTTTTGTTAGCCAGCGATTTAATATCGGATCGCAAATAGCCGAAGGAGTAAATTTATTTGGTTCGGTGCCTATTGGCAAACTAAACCTGCGCACCAATATTCAATTAGGCGAGCGGACTAATAAAAGCCCGGGTTTAGCTACTGTAACCGGTTTTTCAGCCCGTACTAATTTAAATGCCAATTACCAGTTTGGCCATGATCTTACTGCCGAAGTATTTGGCAACTATAACTCTTCGCAAAAAAACATACAGGGCCTGCGCCCGGCATTTTTCTCATACAACATGGCTGTACGGAAACAATTGCTGAATAAAAAAGCAAGCATTGGCTTAACCGCATCAAATCCATTCAGTCAATTTATTGACCAGCGGTCTACAACAAATGGGGGGAATTTTAACCAGACTAATTTACGCGAAGTGCCGTTTCGCACGTTTGGCATAAGCATAAGCTACAAATTTGGCAAGCTTGAATTTAAGAAGGATAAAGAGAAGGATGACAATAAGGATAACGGCATGCAGGCGCCCCCAGAAAATAAATAAAACCGATTTACGATTTACTACAGATTTTACCAATAATCGCTTTTAAAATATATAATCGGCTTTTTCATAGCGATGGGTTTTAAACCCATCGCTATTTGTGCAAATATTCCTTTTTGACTAAATTAATTTAATGCTGATTTTACTCCAATCATAGAAGTTATTTGATTCTGATTTTTTTTTAAGTGATTTTACTACAGAATTTACCCCATTTTGCTACAGAATGATATTTTAAATTCAATAAAAAATTAATGTTATGAAAAGGAAAGTATTATTTGCCGTTATTGCTTTGGGTACAGCAATCAACTTAAACGCTCAGGATTTAAAAACTAAAGATGTACCACAGGTTGTAAAGACCGCATTAGCTAACAAATACCCGGAAGCAAAAAAAGTGGGCTGGGAAAAGGAAAAGGGTAACTATGAGGCCAACTGGGGTGGTAAATCGGGCGAAGATAACTCGGTTGTCTTTACACCGGCCGGTCAATTTGTCGAAATTGTAAAAGCAATCAAGATTAGTGAATTACCAAAATCGGTAGCACCTTATGTTGCCGCAAATTATAAAGGCGCTAAGATCAAAGAAGCCGGTAGGGTAACCGATGCAGCCGGAAAAACCCTGTACGAAGCCGAAATAAAAGGCGGCGACCTGATTTTTGACGAGAACGGAAAATTCATTAAAAAGGATTAAATTTTCATCATCCGGCAATCAAAAATTGCTCATCATAAATTATAAGCTCTATAATTGTATTTTGATTGCCGGATATTATTTTGACAGAAAAACCACCATCCTACAGGTCGCCTAAACAATTACGGATTGGTTCGGCCGTATTTTTCTTTATTTCGGGCTTTGGTTATGCCAGCTGGGCCTCGCGTATTCCAACCATACAATATGAATTACATTTGAATGAGGCGCAGTTAGGCGCCGTTTTGTTTGCAATGCCCATTGGCTTAATACTCACTTTGCCAATAACAGGCAGGTTGTTAGGTATTTACAGCAGCAAGTCGGTATTGCTTTTTGGCGCTATTTTTTTAAATATAGTGCTATGTTTTATTGGTCTTGCTGTAAATGTATGGCAACTGGTTATTACTTTACTTTGCCTGGGCTCGGCCCGTAACCTGTTAAATATTTCTATAAATGCGCAGGCGGTGGGTGTGCAAAAGCTGTACAAAAAGTCAATTATGACTACTTTTCATGGCATATGGAGCCTGGCTGGTTTTGCCGGGGCGGCAGTAGGCTATCTCATGGTGTATTATAATGTTACGCCCGAATATCACTTTTTATTTGTGAGTATAGCATTATTGCTATTTTCCCTGTATTTTTTCGGAGATACCTTGCATGAAAAACCAATACCTCAAACCAACAAAAAGCTATTCTCTCTTCCTGAAAAGGCACTATTAAAATTCGCTTTTATCTGCTTTGCCTCTATGGCTTGCGAAAACACCATGTATGATTGGAGCGGCATCTATTTTGAAAAAGTGGTGCATGTAAGTAAATCTACCGCTACCGCCGGTTTTGTATTTTATATGGTAGCCATGACCCTGGGCCGGTTGGTAGGCGACAAGCTTATTAATCAATATGGCATAAAAACAGTATTAAAATTTAGCGGGCTATTTATTTTAATAGGTTTATTGTTGGCCACATTGCTTCCTTTTTTAATCACATCGGCATTGGGTTTTGTATTAGTGGGCCTGGGCGTATCCTGTATAGTGCCTATGGTTTTTCAAATTGCAGGCAGGTCAACTACGATGAGCAGCGGCTCGGCTTTGGCTTCTATTTCTACCATTGGTTATATTGGGTTTTTATTGGTGCCTCCCTTTGTTGGTTTTGTGGCCCAGGCTGCCAGTTTACGCTTGTCATTTGGCATAATCGCATTGTTGGGTGGTTTGGTTGTCTTTTTGGTTAGAAATTTAGACGATCATACTCCAGCGCAAGTGTAAACAGCAAACCATTTTGGCTAAAAGTTGTTAATAGTAAACATTAGCCACAACTATTATGGGAGCCGCCGACAAACATTACAAGTTTATAAATAGTAAAACAGGCTATGCCATTTATTATCATACCTTAAGCGGTGCACTCAGCACAGAAAAGATCAAAGAAGAGCTCGAAAAAGTAAAGGCACTGGTGGCTTCTCAAAATGATGTTTTTTATGATACTATATATTGGGAAGAAATAAAAGAGGAAGAAAATACCTTTTAAAACCGCCGCCCTATAATCAGCTTAATAATAGATTTATCAGCAGCTTGCGATCCGATCCCGTATCCGAAATTAACTTCCCAATTCGGGTCAAAATTTAAATCGCCGGCTACAAATAACTGATGATCCTGTTGTTTGTAGGGGTCGGGCATAAAAAATGGCCCGGTCGATCCATAATATTCAAAACCCAGTGCCACCACCTTGGTAACATCGTAACTGGCCTTTAAATTAGGCGACCAGATCAGCCCTCTGTTTTGGTCGGGACCCCTGAAACTTTGATCTAAGGTAGGGTTGAAGGCTATATACGTTTTGCCTATTTTCTTATCAATTATGGGCCTGATCTCTAAAGTTGCGGTATTAGGGTCAAATGCTGATTTTTGAAAACCAAACTCTAATGATAAACTTACACCAACCGGCCAGTGCCATTCTTCGGGCGCAGCTGCCCTGGGGCGTATGTGTGAGCCTACGTAAGCAGTTCGTCCGTCACTTCCAATCGAATTAAAGATATAAAAACCGGTTTCAAACCATGTTGTCCATCCATGTGTTATCTCAATAGTTTCATGCTCAACACCATTTGTGGGTAACATACCAAATTCATCAGTAAACTTACTGCCGCTAAGTGTGTTATTACTATGTAATTCAACCATGGTACGCCCTTTTTCAACTGTTTCTGAGCCATATACCTGTATTTCGTAATTATTTTGAGCCTTAAGCTGAAGAACAGAAATAGAAAAAAGAAGGATTAACAGTAAATTTTTAAACATAAAATTGGATAATTAAGTCAGGGATGAAAATACGGATATAATTCTGTAGATAAGATGAAAAAGCTGATTGCCACAACATTTATACAGAATTTACCATTAGGTTTATGCTAATTAAATAATAAAAAGATACAAATATGAGTGTTATTGAGCCTGTGCGTAAGGATGTACAACATCCGGAACAAATAAAAAAAAATTCGGCATCCCTGCGCTTTTGGCATTGGGCAAGCGCACTCGTAATTAGCGGCTCGTTACTAACGGTATTGTTAAATGCGACTTTGCTAAAAAGCAACAATGATTCTCCGGTAATCAAATCAGCGTTGCAAAATGCCGGGGCCGTTGTTACCGACAAACAGGTAAATGCTGCGGCTCACGATCTGAGCGACAAGGTATGGGATATTCATGTTTACTTTGGCTATGGCCTTGCCGCCCTGTTGCTGTTTCGCATTATATTAGAATTTTTTCAACTGGCCGACCAAAAATTTATCCGGAAGTTGAAAAGCGCCTGGTATCAATATCAACAAACCAAAAAACATCGTGAATTGGCGCTGCATGAATTAACTGTTAAAACCATCTACCTGGCTTTTTATTTATTATTAACCATAATGGTGATAACCGGGTTGTTCCTGGCTTTTGAAGACTTTTTTGCACCCTATAAAGCCATCCGATCCTCTGTTAAAAGTGTACATAATTTTTGCATGTATCTCATATTAGCTTTTATTGTTGTGCACCTGGCCGGTGTATTTTTAGCCGAAAGAAAAGACAGCAAAGGCATTGTGTCGGACATGATTAACGGCGGAAGGGCGTAAACTGATTTGGCGCAAACAACCCCTTACATTGGCGTATTGACACCATACCATCTGTTGTTTTTAACGATAGCTTTGATTATCAAATCAAAAAATCATGTCAGCAAAAAAACAACTACTAGCTCAATACGATCTGCATAACTTATTATTTAACAATGTTACTGCCGATATCAGCGATGATGAAGCCAGCCAAAGTGTGGCCGACCCAATGAATAGTGTTAAATGGTTAGCAGGCCACCTGGTTTGGGCCCAGTTAAACTTAGCAAACATTAGTGGTGTACAGGTGGTAATTCCCTGGGGCTACCAATTTATGTCAAAAGAAGGCGCGACCGAAGCTGATTATAACGCGCCAAAAACCGAAGTACCAACACTGGAAACTATTAAAGCAAAATGGAATGAAGTTTCATCTGCAATTAGAACAGGGTTAGAAAATTTGCCGGAAGAGGCGCTAAGCAGCACAATACAGGTACCTCATCCTATATTGCCTTTCGATAATACCCTGTCGGGCCTATGGGCATTTATCAATCATCACCAGGCTTATACCATTGGCCAAATAGGCATACTGCGCCGTGGTTTAGGTAAAGCGGCAATGAAGTATAATTGATATTGAATGAAGCTGTCTGAAAATTAAATAATAGAAAGCAGATCGGGTTTTTATTTTGACTAATAGGATCTTAGTGTCACTTTGTGTATTTCTTAGCGACTTTTGTGGTTAAAAATAAGCCACAAAAACCACTAAAGAGGTGCGGAGATTAATGAGGCCAATTTTTATTTAAGCTGTTATTTTAAGACAATCTGATTGATCGGTTATTAAATACCGTAGCTTTCGTAGGTAAGGAGTTCGGGAGGACCTTCAAAAGTATGTTTTATTTTATTGACCATCTCCGCAGCCTGCCCGCTTTTGTGATAATTCTCGGCGTCCTCTTTTGTTCCCCATACCGTACAGGCAAGTAAAGAATACGGATCGCTATGTTGCTGCAATATAAATGCCCCGGCGTTCCCAGGTGCAGCCTTTATAACTGGTATCGCGTCATTTTGATAGATCTGGAGAAGTTCGCCCACTTTATCTGCTTTGGCTTTGAAACTTCCAATTCGCATAAATCCCATTGTTTTCGCTTTAAGTTTTGGAACTATAAAGTACGGAAAGTGTAAGGCAATATATGATCATGCCAGTGCAATAATAATAGCTATACTACTGTTTGCTAATCAAATAAACCTTATCCAACACCCTATAACGGTTAGGCTTGTTAACAAAATCGGGTAATATTCGCTCCTGCGGATAGTTTTGAAAAGATTGGATGATTCTAAATGGAATATGCTTTTGGCTAAGATAATCTACAGACAGCTGACTGGCATAAAAAACCGTGTTGCTATCTGTTTTAAAATTATTGAATTTTTCCAGTTGCACGTAACCGATAGGTTTTTTAGTATAAAACTGGAAAACATTATTCTCTTTTTTAAGCGAATAAACCGATGCGGTAAACCCAGGCTGATTAACATAAGCTGCTGCTGTAATTTGCCCGTTATATGCCGCCATCTCTTTATAAAGAACGGTATTCAAATAAAAGTTGGCAAATAGTACAACAGTACAACTCAATAAAAAGACCCGCTGGTGTGCAGGTTTTATTTTGATGAAAATTAATACCGCCACCAACAATAATACCGTACAATCGATTAGGAAAAAACGGTTGTCTACAGGTTTAAGGAAATAATTAACTATCAATATAATCAGCGGGAACAAGATAATATAGCACCATTGCGTTATCAGTCTGAATTTTGTACCAAAGTTCGTCAGTTGCATAGCACAATAGGGGGCCATAATGATAGCAAACAACGGGAAAATAGCATTGGTATAAAACGGCAATTGAAAACGCGACAGGGAGAAAAGCAGTAGCAATAATAGCCCGCCACTCAATGTATAATATTCGGTAAGGTTTCTTTTTCTGAAGATATCTCCTACACGTTTGTAAACAGCATAATAAAACAACAAGCACCAGGGCGCAAAGGCCCAGGGGAGGGTATGCAGGTAAAAGAAGATATCCCCGCCCGATTTTTGGCTTATTGGCCCCTTGTTTACAAAGCGCCCAAATTGGCTGTCCCACAAAAACCATTTAATGCCCGATACATTTTGCCGGTCAAAAACAGTTTTTTCGGGATGCAGGTCAAACTGGGTATACAGCGCGTAAAACTCAGGGAAGGTAAAAATAAAGGTGAGTACAAACAGGCCAATAAATTTAAAACTAAACAGGCTTCGAAATTTCTTTTGAAAAATAAGCTGTCCCAATAAGCTGCCATAAATGGCTGTTATTACAAATATGCCCTTGGTCATGATGGCGCAGGCGGTGAGCAGGGCAGCCAGAAACAGATCGGCAAAGCTAAACCGTTCTTCCAGTCGCGAAATATGATAAATACTTCCGATGATTAATGCTACCAGGTAAGGTTCGGCACGCACATCCACATTGCCCATTAAAGCATATTGTGCGGTCATTAATATCAGCACGGCTATGGCTGCTATTTCTGCACCATAAAACTTACGGGCGAAGAGCCAGGTATATAATGTGCCTAAAAAAAAGAATAAAAGAGCCGGTAAGCGATAGGCCCATACACTGATGCCAAACGCCTTGAAGCTTAAAAACACCATCCAGAAGGGAAAATGCGGCTTATCCAGCCAATCCTGGTTATAGGTAAACAGCTCAAGAAACTCTTTTTTGTAAAGCAGGTTTTTGGCAATAGAAGCATACAGGCCAGGATCATCCGTAAAAAAATCCGCATTAATGCCGGCCAAATTAACCAGCACTGCCAAAATAAAAAGCGCCAGGTAAAATAGCTTAATCTTGTCCTTCATCTAATCAAATAAAATGTAA
>Ga0207054_1194_pt1 | contig 15067 bp, 20 predicted proteins | sample Alteio_BWMinCont_60_FD_153288 | JGI IMG/M metagenome (GOLD analysis project Ga0207054, IMG submission 153288) | Enriched cells from forest soil in Barre Woods Harvard Forest LTER site, Petersham, Massachusetts, United States -... | ecosystem: Environmental > Terrestrial > Soil > Temperate forest >... | reverse complement strand
AAAGACAAAAGTTTTATCCTTACTTTTTATTACTACACTGGCGATACCGTTCCCGACAGGCTTTTAATACAAGAAACAAAGTTGATACATACTGTGAATGGTAATTATTGCATATTGTATAAGGATGATACAACGAAGGTGGCCATATCTATCATTAAATTAGAGCAGCAAAAGGGCTACACCGTAACTACCTTCCGAGTAAACGGAAAGATAACACGCGTATTCCGATACGATATAAATATTACACCTACGGGCTGTTGGGTTGAATATTATAATAACGGAAGGCTAAAATCGAAAGGTGAGTATGAGAATGGTAAAAAGATAAACAAGTGGAAATATTACGATAGCGATGGACATAAAACCCGCACAGAGGTATATAAAGAAGATGGTACTGTCCTGAGTACTATATCTAAAGTTTAAAACTAAAAGTGAATAGTGAAAAATTTTAGGGTACTCAGTGTATTTGCGTGAGGGATAGCAGTGGAAAGCCCGCAGCGTAGCGAGGACTTGAAACGGATAGCCCGACACCTTGCGCAGCATGGGGGCACGCCCAAAGCCCTGCTTTCTTGATTTTCTGTATTTTTGGGTATTAATTAGAATATAGAATGAGCGATTTTGTAGAAGAGTTGACATGGCGCGGTATGTTGCACGACATAATGCCGGGTACCGATGAACTATTGAAAAAAGAAATGGTAAGCGGCTATATAGGCTTCGATCCGACAGCAGATAGTCTGCACATTGGCAGCCTTTCGCAAATAATGACCTTACTGCACTTCCAGAAGGCGGGGCACAAACCGGTAGCACTGGTAGGCGGTGCCACAGGTATGGTAGGCGACCCATCGGGTAAATCGGCTGAACGTAACTTGTTGAACGAAGAAACCCTGAACCATAACTTAAGTTGTGTAAAAAAGCAATTAGAAAAATTCCTCGATTTTAACAGCGGAGCTAACTCTGCCGAAATAGTAAACAACTACGATTGGTTTAAAAGCTTTGGCTTTTTAGATTTTATACGGGATATAGGTAAACACATAACGGTAGGCTATATGCTCACCAAAGATTCGGTGAAGAACCGTATGGAAAGCGGTATATCGTTTACCGAGTTCAGTTACCAATTGGTGCAGGGTTACGATTTTTACTACCTATGGAAGCATAAGAACTGCAAATTGCAAATGGGTGGCAGCGACCAATGGGGTAATATATTAACAGGCAGCGAACTTATACGCCGCAAAGATGCCGGTGATGCTTTTGCTATCACCACGCAATTAATTACCAAAGCCGATGGTGGTAAGTTTGGCAAAACCGAAAGTGGCAACGTGTGGCTCGACCCGCAAAAAACAAGCCCATACCAGTTTTACCAGTTCTGGCTGAACGTAGCCGATGATGATGCGAAGAAATACATACGCATATTTACCCTGTTTGCAAAAGAAGAAATAGATAAGCTGGAAACAGAACATAATGCTGCTCCGCATTTGCGCGTGTTGCAAAAAGCATTGGCAAAAGATATTACATGCCGCGTACATTCCGAAAAAGATTATGAGTTTGCTTTAGAAAGTTCGGAGATATTATTTGGCAAAGGCACCAAGGACAGTTTGATGAAATTATCGGATAATGATATTCAAAATGTGTTCGACGGAGTACCGCAGGTTGATGTAGCCCGCAACTTAATTGAGCAAGGCATACCTGTAATCGACTTTTTGGTGGAGCATACTAACATATTCCCAAGTAAAGGCGAGGCCCGTAAAATGCTTACCGGTGGCGGTGTGCAAATAAATAAAGAAAAGCTGGAAGATGTAAACGCTATGGTTAATGCATCGAACCTTATACGTGATAAATATATTTTGGCGCAAAAGGGGAAGAAGAACTATTATTTGATTAAGGTCCTTTAGTTATGTATAGGTTCGTCATTGCGAGGAACGAAGCAATCTCAGTATTTATTTTGAGACTGCCATGCCCGCAAAGCCGGGACTCGCAGTGACGGGAGCGGATAGCCCGACCCGACCGCGTGCCGCCTTAGCTTTAGCGGTGGCGCAGGAACGAAGGGAACGCGCAAATAATAATATGGAATAGATTCTTCAGGCTGTTCAGAATGACAAGAAATTAAATGAAAAAACAAGTTGACTTTCTAGTAATTGGTTCCGGTATAGCAGGGTTGAGTTATGCACTTAAGGTAGCAGACCACGGCAGCGTGTACATTATTACTAAAGCCGACGAAGATGAATCGAATACCAAATACGCACAGGGCGGTATAGCCGCTGTAATGCACAGCCCCGATTCGTATGAGAAGCATATACAGGATACCCTTATTTGCGGCGATGGACAGTGCAATGAAGAAGTGGTGCGCATGGTAGTTAAGGAAAGCAGCGACCGTATAAAAGAACTGATAGAGTGGGGCACCAACTTCGACAAAAGCTCATCGGGCGAATATGACCTGGGGCGCGAGGGAGGCCATTCGGAGAACCGCATATTACATCATAAAGATATTACCGGAAAAGAAATAGAACGTGCATTACTGGCACAGGTGCACAAACACCCCAATATTGAAATAGCTACACACCACTTTGCAGTAGATATTATTACTCAACACCATCAGGGTAAAGCGGTAACCCACGAAAACAAAGACATTACCTGCTATGGCGTATATGCCCTGAACATTAAAACAGGCAAGGTAGATACCATTACTGCCAAAACTACATTGATGGCTACAGGCGGTGCAGGTAATGTGTACAGCGCCACTACCAATCCTGTAATTGCTACCGGCGATGGTATTGCAATGGTATATCGTGCCAAGGGCGCTATAACCAATATGGAGTTTATTCAGTTTCACCCCACTGCTTTATATGCACCTCATTTAAAACCTGCCTTCCTTATATCGGAAGCGGTGCGTGGTGCTGGTGCTGTGCTAAAGACAATGGACGGCAAAGAATTTATGCAGAAGTACGATGAACGTGGTTCACTTGCTCCGCGCGATATTACTGCCCGTGCCGTAGATAACGAAATGAAAATGCGGGGTGAAGAACACGTTTACCTGGACTGTACCCATTTGGGTTCACATAAAATGCTGGAACACTTTCCAACTATTTATAGCAAGTGTTTAAAAGAAGGCATCGACAGCCTTAAGGAATTTATTCCGGTGGTGCCTGCTGCACATTATATGTGTGGTGGTATTAAGGTTGATATGCAAGGACGTAGTTCATTGCTGAACCTCTATGCAGTCGGTGAATGCTCTTGCACAGGCTTGCATGGTGCAAACCGCTTAGCATCAAATTCTTTATTGGAAGCATCGGTATATGCCCACCGTGCCGCCTTAGATGCAATTAAAACTGCAAAAAATTCTTCATTGCCAGCATCTATCCCCGACTGGAACGAAGAGGGTCTCGACTACCCCGAAGAGATGGTGCTTATTACCCAAAGCTTAAAAGAAGTGCAGGCCATAATGAGCAGCTATGTAGGTATTGTGCGGTCCGATTTAAGGTTGAGCCGCGCCCGCCATCGCCTCGATATTTTATATGAAGAAACAAAAGACCTATACGATAAAACCATTATTTCCGTTAAGTTATGTGAACTGCGTAACCTGATAACTGTTGCTTACCTTATTATAAAAATGTCGATGGCCCGCAAGCAAAGCACAGGCCTGCATTACATGGTTGATGCTAAAGGCAAGAAAAAGTAAATGAAACGGAATCTCTTTTTTCTGATCCTATTACTTGCTGCCTGCAAAACAGATGAGCAATTGATGGATGACTGGAAGGGCCGATCGAAGGTTGACTTGGTGGCACACTGGGGTGCACCTACACTTATAGTATCAGATAACCAAAGCGGCGAGGTATTGGAATATGTATTAACCCTTCATAGCCCTGACCCGGCCTACCGCGATGGGGTGTATTACCGTGTACGTTGCTTTTATGTGCATGCCGATGGAACAGTCTATTTTTGCAAATGCGAAGATTCAAGAGTGCCAAAAGTAGATATACAATAAATTTTAAAATGAAACACTTGCCACTAAAACACGAAGTCACCAAAACCCACCAAATTATTTCGTGTGTAGTTCTTTCGTGCTTTTGTGTTTTAGTGGCAAATAATAGGTTAAGTAAGGAATCATAAATGAAACAAATAGCTGCAGTTTTTATAAGCTTATTAGTTATAATGTTTGCATCATGTAAGCTAACCTCAGTAAGGTATAACAGATACGATAAAGATGAGCTTATGACAGGTTGGTGGCTTTTAAAGAACGACACTTCCTGCGTTCAACTGGTGAAATATAAAAAAGGGTTTAGGGATGGAACATCAAAAAAAATGTTCAACAACGGACAATATGCCATAAGCCACTATAAGCATGGCAAACTGAATGGTACCGAAAAAATCTATTCGGAAGATGGACATTTAACCCGCACCCGCATATATGTAAATGATTCTCTTATTAAGGAGACTATCGAACGTGAAGTCAAAATCGATTTGAAGAAATACAGGAGGATGTAAATTGGCCTTTCCAAACAAGCTAACACCTTTCCCCGGAGGGGATAAATATTAGTAGCCCCGGGTGTAAACCCGGGGATTAAAGAACGACCAATGTATTCCCTCTCTGTTGTAGAGAGGGTAGGGTGAGTAATTTAAAATGCATTTCTTATGGTGATTATATAGCCTATATCGCAGAATCTCCTTACTTTGGTAGTTCTAATTACCTGGCATTACAACACACAACATGAAAAAACTTATTGCTCCCCTTTTTGCATTTGCTGTTATAGCTTTAATGGCTGCTTGCAACCAACCTAAAAATACCGTTGCTGCAGAACCCGATGCATTGGCATCTAATATCGATTCTACCGTAAAGCCGCAAGACGACTTTTTTATGTATGCCAATGGCAGGTGGTTTAAAAACCATCCTATACCGGCCAGTGAAAAGCAAAATGGCTTATGGCAGATGATACAGGATACTATAAATGCACAAATATTAAACCTATGCGAAACATCGGCAAAGCTTACCAATGCCGAGCCGGGCAGCGCCAAGCAAAAAATAGGTGACTTTTATTTTACTGCTACCGATAGCATTTCGCTGAATAAAAAAGGCATATCTGATCTGAAGGCCGACCTCGATAATATTGATAACATAAAAGATATTAAAGGCCTTATAACCGAAGCAGCCTATATACATACCGTTTCGGGTGCACCGCTTTTTAATTTCGAAGTGGGGCAAGATGACAGGATAAGCAGCAAAATGGCAGTACGTTTTGAGCAAGGCGGACTTAGCCTGCCTAACCGTAGCTTTTATTTCGATATGGATGGCCGTGCACAGGATGTGAGGGAAAAATTCGTGAGGCATATTTGCAATATGTTCAAGCTCATGGGCTACGATAATGACAAGGCTGCCAAGGCTGCCTTTAATTTAATGAAGCTGGAAACGGAAATAGCGCGCAGTTCCCGCAAACGCGAGGATACTCGCGATCCGATAAAGAACTACAATAAAATGTCGTTCAGGCAACTCAATACAATTGCACCAAATATTGACTGGCAGTTATTCTTAACCGGAGTGGGAATGAATACAGTTGATTCGGTTATTGTATGCCAGCCTGAAGTTATTACTGCCGTTAGCGGTTATCTGAAATCGTTCCCGCTCGAAGATTGGAAGAACTACCTGAAGTATCATTACATACGTAGCCTTGCATCGTACGTCGACGATAAAACCTATATGGAGACATTCGATTTTTATGGAAAGGTGCTTATTGGTGTTAAGGAGCCTAAACCACGCTGGAAGAGAGCTGTGGAAGAAACAGATAATTCGTTGGGCGAATTGATTGGCCAGGTATATGTTACCGATTACCTGCCTAAAGGAACTAAAGAAAAGCTGCAACAGATAGGCAATGATATTAGAACTGTATATGGCGAGCGTATAAAAAACCTCGACTGGATGAGCCCGGTTACCAAGGAGAAAGCCATAAGCAAGCTTAACCACATGATGATGAAAGTGGGTTACCCCGATAAATGGAAAGACTTAAGCGCACTGAAAGTGGACAGGCAATCGTATGTGAAGAATGTGATGAGCGCTAACCGCTGGGCCTTTAATTACCAGTTAAATAAATATGGCAAACCGGTCGATCGTACTGAATGGGATATGGAGCCACAGACATACAACGCATACTACAACCCTGCCAACAACGAAATAGTAGTGCCTGGTTGCAACATAATTATACCGGGGTATGAGCGTAAGTTTGCCGATGATGCTTTACTGTATGCTGTAATTGGCGCCACATTTGGCCACGAAATGACACACGGCTTTGATGACCAGGGAAGCCAATACGATGAGCAGGGCAACCTGAACAACTGGTGGACAGCGGAAGACAATGCTAAGTTCCATGCTAAAACAAAAATGATAGTAGAGCAATTTAATAATTATGTGGTGGTAGATAGCCTGCACATAAATGGTTCTATGACGCAAGGCGAGAACATTGCCGATTTGGGCGGAACCATGTTTGCCTATGAAGCATTTAAAAAGACCAAGCAGTTTACCGAGAACCAAATAATTGCAGGCTTAAATCCTAACCAGCGTTTCTTTTTAGGCTATGCTTATGCATGGATGATAAATACCCGCCCGGAGGCTCTTGCCAACCAGGTGCGTAGTAATGAACACTCTCCCGCACCTTATAGGGTTATTGGCCCTGTTACCGATATGCCGGAGTTCTTTACCACCTTTAATGTTAAACCAGGTGATAAAATGTGGAGACCGGACAGCCTTAGGGTGAGGATCTGGTAAGTTATAGTATTGAGTAGAGAGTAGTGGGTGTTAAGGAGTGAACAAGAGCAACTGTGAAATTCTATGTCGAAAAATATTCCTGAATGGGAATTCTGGGACTGGACATCTATATTAGATACATTATTGCTTGTTGGTTTTTTTGTCGCTACGTTCGCAATTTTGCTGTATGGCCCAATTTCTTTAATGCGTCACAAAGAAAAAAGCTATGATAAAGTAGCAATAGCAACGGTTTCAAATATCAAAAAAAATATTCATTTATCGGAAAGTTTTATTGGTAACAATGTTTATTTACACAGTGTTACTGTGGATTATAAGTTTGAAGTTGATTCTAGGATATTCTCAGGCTCTGAACTTATTCCTTATGAAACTATTTCTGAAAAACGCTTACTGTATAGGTTAATGAATAAATGGGGAGATACTTTAAGTATTAAGTATCTATCTAAAGACCCAACAAAGAGTTTGGTAATTATTGGTGATGACTAAGTAGTAGTTTTCTACTGAAATGCCAGCACTATTGCAACTATCAGCCCTATGCCAATAGCAGATACTATTACGGTAGCCACGGTATTGCCAATCTTTTTTCCTACACCGGTAGATTTAGCAACCACATGAGCTACATCTGTAATATCTGCCTTTTTCAATATTACATCTGTTGTATCACTCACCGTTGATTTGGTAAACAGGTTCAGATCGTGTTTATGTTTTTTAACCTGTGCACCTTTACTCGGGCTGGTTATTTCTTCAATGGTTGCCTGGTCGGTTAGTTTGGTAATGTTACCTCCTACACCTGCAGGAGTAAGAACAGGCTTATCTACTTTGTAGGTGCCATTTTTGGCATGTATGTAGACTTTGAATTTTGCAATATCACCAACCTTATCAATTTCAGTGCCCTTATAGCGTGTAAGTTCGTAGGTATTGCACGCAGTAAAAACAGATGAGGCAAGAAGTAGGAGCAGGGCTGTTTTTACAATTGTTTTCATAATGAGTGTTACAATACCAAGGCACTAATTTAAAAAATATAGCCATTCATGTCCATTATGCCTTTGCCGGGGCTGGGCGGGTAAAAGTCCAGGCCCACCAAATTAAAATAAACTGCATAGGTATTCTTACTATGGCAATCCACAAGTGTTTGTCGTTTGTTTTCCAATAATCTATAAGCATTTGCACATGCAGCCAAAGAAAAACTATCAGCATCAAGGCAATTAGTGTGGCTGCAATTTTCCTTGTTGCATTGGGTATCAGTAACAGGCCAAGCAATATTTCGCATACTCCGCTTACATAAATAAGTATGGTATGATAACTGATATAACCCGGCATTATTGCTTCGTAAAAGTGGGTATTGTAAAAATGATTGATACCTGCCAACACATACAAAAGGGCCATCAGGTAAAGAGAAATTTTTTTCATGCTTTGTTACTCAGTGTATAAAAGTAACAGAGTTATTGCTTATGCACATCTTTAAACTTTAGCATATCGAACAAGCGTTGTTCTTTTTCGTTATCAAAACCACACGATGTTTTAAATTCCTTTGGGTTTTCGTACGTGCCAAAAAGCATATCCCACCATACAATATCGCCATAGTTATTGGTATGCTTATTGTATTCGTGATGTATGCGATGCATTTCGGGGCGCTGAAAAATATAGCCGATCCATTTCGGTGTTTTTATATTGGTATGGTAGAAAAATTCACCCAATGCAGTGCATAATGTATATACTGCGCCTGCCTCAGGGCTAAGGCCTAATAAGCAATAAACAAGCAGGCTGCCTATAATTGAGTTTACAGTCATTTCGAGAGGATGCTTATAGAATGACGTAATTACTTCAATTCGTTGAGGGCTGTGATGTATCTGGTGGAAATGTGTCCAAAGGAAATCAATGGTATGCCTCCACCTGTGCCACCAGTAAAAAATAAATGTGGCAATGAAATAGGCCAGGCAGCCACCTGCAATATTATTTACATGGCTCGAAAGGTGAAATACGGAGTAGGGCGATAGCCATTTTTCCCAGGTAAACCCAGCTACGGTAACAATAGCAAGCTGAACAAAATTAACTGCCAATACTCGTATGGTCCATGTGGGCACTTCAGGCAGTTTCCAGCCGGGCATTAGCCTTTCTATTACAAAGCACAATGCAAATACCGATAGTATTATGATGAGCATGGTTAATGGATTTACTTATATCAAATATAGCAAATTGGTACTAAAACTTAAACTCAACACCAAAAGTTGGCTTAAGCAAGCCTGCGGTCATTGATGTTACATCATTAGGATGGTTAGATGTATATGGATAATAGCTGTAAACGCCACCATTTATAGTGTAAATTCCTGTCCAGCCCGTGTATGTAATAGTGGTACCTGTATAATTGAGGTTAAGCTGTACGGCTATATTATCGGTAACGTTATAAATTATGCCTGCCCCAATACTGTAGGCAAAATTGGTAGCTCCGTTAAAAGTTACCTCGTAAGTGGTGGTGTCGTTAAGGGCTACATCAATAGTAGGGTAGTTGTTGGTTACAATGCCTGCCAAAAGGCTTACCCTGAATTTGAACTTATTGGATATAGGCAACGAAAAGCAAGGCCCCAATAAGTATTCGGCTGTAGTGAAATTTGAGCTTTGGCTGCCTGCCGGATAGCCTATAGCAGATGAAAAAGCATTTATATCGAACGGGTTTGAGCTGTTACCCAACAATAGTGTTAATCCAAAATCGTCGGTAAACTGGTAGGTGGCGGTTATGTTAAAATGGAATCCCGTTTTGGCAAAGCCCTGCAAGTGGGTTGAATCGGTTGAGTTAAAATCCCAAAAAGAGTTTTTTACATTGGTGCTTGCAAAGCTACCCGAGGGTATAGCCGCGCCTAATGATATGCCCAGTACGAATTTTTTACTGCCTTCTATAGGTGTTCCTGTTTCGGGGGCTGTGTAATTACCCGAAGGGCGTACATAGTCTTGTGCCTTTACCGTAAAAAAGGCAGATACAAGAACGAATAGTATAATTGCTTTTTTAATCACCCCTTTGTTCATCTCTTTACAAAGTTAAGGGTTTTACAGTTTTGTACATATAGCCCTGGGGCTAAACTGTAATGTGTTAAGCTATAATAGTTTTTAAAGCGTTTCTCTCGGTTGCATTTTCCCAGGCATTAATACCCAGTAGCCTGTTGCGTACTTTGTCGTACACAACATCTACTTTAAGATCGTTGAGCTTATAGTAAAATGCTTTTTGCAATTCATGGTCCTGTATAACGCCTATAAGTTTACCCTCGCCAAATATCAGTTTGCTTCTTTTGTCGAGTGTCAATTCGTTAAATTCTTTTGCGTGCATGCTTTTGTATCTGTATTATCTCCCTCAATAGAGAGTGGTGTGTTAGTTCTTACTCTTCGGTCTTTTCTGTCACTTCAACTTTTTCAGTTGCTTCAACCTTGCCCGAATCGTATCCGCTTTTCGAAAGCTTGTTCATTAGCTTGCTTACTTCAACCTTTACATTAGAAGGCAGATTGCCTAAAAACGAATGGTGGAAACCCCAGGTTAATTTGCTGGCGCCTTCAACCGGTGCCCAATGCAGGTGTGCCCTTAGTTTATATTGTTTAAAACGATCAGGATTTGCTGTTTCAATCTCCTGTAATTTCTCTTCAATTTGTTTGTCATTCATAATAGTCGCTGTTTTCTTGTTGTTAAAATATTATTCAGGTAAATAATTATTTACTGTCGCTAATCGTTTTTCTCATCTTGTTTAGTTTCTCCAGGCCTTTGGCCGACAACTTTTTTTCATCTATCGATTCTATACTCCGCTCTACATACACACGGTTCATCTCTATGGTCAATACTATTTTCGATAAATAGTTTAACTGTTCGTCAGCTTTCATTTTACTTGGTAACGCAGGCTGAGCTTACGATAGAACTGTAGGAAACTTAACAGTAACTGGCTGGTCTTTAAATTTAAAAGCAACAGTGTAGGTACCGGTAACATTCATAGCGCCATCAAAAAACATATTTAATGGTGTACGTGCTGTTTTAAAGTACGAGGCTATTACAATAAACCTCTCGGCTCTTGTAGCAGGTTTCTTTCCATTAATGGTTGCATGCCCTTCGAAAATGGCGGTTATTGCTTCATTAATTAATGTCAGGTCAACACCTCTTACAGTGTTCCTTGTTTTAGCCGGAAGGTCTTCCAGAAATTCTTTTCGCGATATATTGGTAGGCAAAGCTGCATTTACTGCGGCTTGTTTTACGTTCTTGGTTGGAAACTTCATGATTTAAGCTGTTTAACAATCAGGCATTATTGCCTAATTTCAGTAAGATACAACTATTTTATGGATTATGGCCGAATTAATTTGATAATAGAGACTAAAGGCCAATAAAAAGGTACAGGCAAGCTAAACGAAGCTTGCCTGTGCCTGAATGAAATACTTACTTAACTGTTTTTTTATCGTGGTGAGCCTTGATCAGTTCGGTTGCTCTTTCTACTGCTTTAAGCTTGTTCGAAAAACCTGTTTCGCCTTCAATCATCTTCTTTCCGTTGAAAATAGATATTTCTGTTTTGGTGGTTCTTTCTGTCTTTACACCTTCAACATCTTTCATTTCCTGTTTGTTCTTTTGGTAGATGTTCAGGTGACCTACTTTAGCAATGCTCTTGCCTCTTGGATGTGCTGTTTTTGCCATGACGTGTTATGTTTTTTTTGATTAATAATATAATGGCTACAAAATACATCCTTTAACCGGATAAATGGAGAATTAATTTGGCAAGGGGTGCTATTTATGGGCTTAATCTGTATTGTTGCTATCGAAGATATTAGGAGATAAATTGCATAACTGAATGGCTTTCAGATTTGAACTATACTATAATATATAGGGCTCCATTGTATTAAATTATAATAAGTATTTACAAAATCATGCAGTATTGTTGAAGGAATGCTATATATTCACCAAATATTAACCTAATAAAACCTAATAAACATGAACAAATCAGAACTAGTAGAAGCAATTGCAAAAGAAACAAAGTTGACCAAAGCTGACTCAACCAGAGCGCTTGATGCTATTGTAAACCAAACAACCAAAGCTCTTAAAGGCGGCAGCAACGTTGCTCTTATTGGTTTCGGAACATTTAAAGTTATGAAGAGAGCAGCAAGGACCGGAAGGAATCCTCAGACTGGCAAAGCAATTAAGATTGCTGCTAAGAAGGTTGCTAAATTCAAAGCAGGAGCTGGCTTAGCTAAAGCTGTTAAGTAAGTATTTCGGCTTAAATTGATTAAAAAAGGGCCTCACAGCAATGTGGGGCCCTTTTGTTTGTAAAAGTTATCGAAAAAGAAGCTATATTCGCACCTCTTATAAAAATAGTATGATTATAGTTCACATTAAAGAAGGCGAAAACCTTGAAAGGTCGCTAAGCGCTTTTAAAAAGAAGTTCCAACGTATTGGTGTTGTAAAGGAACTTCGCGAAAGGAAGATGTACTTAAAGCCATCTGTTGTTCGCAGGCAAAAGAAGCTTAAGGCAGTTCTCCGCCAAAAGTATATCGACTCTCAGGAGTAGTTTATACCTTACTTAGTCCTGGTTGAATTTCTGTGCTTGCTTAGCTTCCATGCTAAGTGTAGCGTGCGGGACACTCAATAATCTTTTCTTAGGAATGAGGTTGCCTGTAATTCTGCAAATACCGTATGTTTTGTTCTCTATACGTACAAGGGCATTTTGAAGATTTTTTATATATTTTTCCTGGCGCAATGCAAGTTGTGCCGTTTCTTCTTTTGTTTCACTATCAGCACTGCCTTCCATTGAATTAAAGGTATGCGATGTATCATCGGTGCCATTATCCTCGGTATGAGAAAGTGTGATCTTTAAAAGTGCGTGATCTGTTTTTGCCTCCTCCATTTTATCGAGAATGAGTTTACGGAATTCGGCTAGATCTTTTTCCGAATAAATAGTTTTTTCGCCGGAGCTTGTTGCCTTGGCTATTTTACCGGATTTGGCTTTGCCGGTAGCAGGTGCAGTAGATTTTGTTTTTTGAGTTTTTACAGGTTTCGCTTTCATAGACTATGTTTTTATTTAAGGGGGATTACTATTTACTTTATTAGTTAACAATATACACTTATTATTATTGTATCAGGATCTGTATTTATAAAAAGTTATATTTTTTGTGTTTAGGTTCAGCCTTACATAGCCACCTCTTATTCCAATATACACATGCTTGTCATCAATTACCGCTATTGAATTAGGGTACAAGCTTCTCCAAAAAACATTGCGCAACACCACTTCTTTTTTAAGGCCATTGTGAATAATGTAAAAGCTTTGATGTGAAGCAATCATAAGGGTGTTGTTATATATAGCAAAGGCCTCTGGTGCGTCTTCAAAGCCAATAAGCGGAGTATAACCAATAGTTTTGTTTGCCGTATCGAGCCTGTATAATGCACCCTTGTTTACAGACAAATGGGCTAGCCCTTCGATAAAATAAATGGTATCATTGAACTGAAAAATGAGTTTAATATTTCCCGATTTAATTTGGCGGGAAACTGTAGGAGTGTCCTTGGGTATGAAATTCAGGTACCCGCCAAACTCACCATTATCAATACCTATAAGTTTGCCGCCCTGTAGTTTAAACTGGGTATTGGTATCGCCTCCCGCTTTGGTAATTGCAAGTTCACCGTTTTTATTGAATACCGAAAAGTTGTCTGTCGAAGTGTTCAGCACATACCATGCATCGGTACTATATAAAGGTGGTTGCGTTTTTACAAAATCTAATGTTGAGTATGATTGCGCTGTAGCAGGTATAACCGATAGGTATAATAAGATGAAGCCTAAAGCAATTCTATTTACAGGGGTTCTGATCATAATGCAAACATACTAATATGCATCAATGCTTATTTTAGGATAAAACAAAGCAATCCCTCTATAATATCAAGGTTTTCGTTATTTTCGCAAGCCTTATTAGCCTCCTTAGCTCAGGGGTAGAGCAACTGATTCGTAATCAGTAGGTCGGGGGTTCGATTCCCCTGGGAGGCTCACGGTTATAAGTAACTAAGCTTTAGCTTTCTTCTTCTTCTCAACCTTCTTCACTTCCTGCAAAACCCCATTCTTAGTGCCTTTTGTTTTTCCCCATTTGGCAAGCTCATCTAATATGGGTAACAATGTTTTTCCTTCGGGGGTCAGGTAGTACTCTACCTTAGGTGGAACCTCAGCATACACTTTACGGGTTACTATCCCATCCTTTTCCAATTCCTTTAATTGCAACGAAAGCATTTTTTCAGTTATCTGGGGAATCTCTTTTTTTAGTTCACCAAAACGTTTTTTGCCACTTTTTAAATACCAAAGCACAACTGCTTTCCATTTGCCGCCAATATAATCCATAGTAATGTCTAATGAGCAGTGATATGTTCTGCCATTCATCTTAATCTCCATTGCTTTACCGCCTATGATCATATTTTTGTAAATATTTTATGGTTTCTTTTTCCTTTAAGCACTCTAATTTAGTCGTAAAGGTATGTTACTATACTTTATGACAGTTATTGTATTATATAAATATACTATATAATATTGTGGCAAATATAAATTGTAAACTAATATAACCTCATACAAATGAAAAACAAAATTGTAGTAATTACCGGTGGAGCTACCGGCATAGGAATAGCAATTGTGAAGCAACTAATGAATGATAATAAGGTTGTTTCGTTAGACAGGAGCGATGCTAAAATTACCGCTTTAAAAGCTGCCTGCCCTAAGGTAGAGAGCATAAAAGCAGATGTTACTTCGAATACCGATTTAACTAATGCAATTGCCCATATTGAAAAACTGCACGGTAAGATAGATGTATTGATAAACAATGCCGGTAAAGGAAGTAATTTCGATTTCGTTAACTCGCCGGAAAGCAAGCTGGCTGAAGATGTAACCATGGAAATGGCCATTAACTACACTGCACCTATTTTACTCAGCAAAAAGGCTATGCCTTTGCTCAAAAAATCGAGTGAGCCAATTATAGTAATTATATCATCGGGACTGGCTTATGTGCCAATGGCTTTCCTTGGTACCTATTGCGCCTCAAAGGCTGCTATACATTTCGTAACTATGTCGATAAGGCACCAGGTAGCTGCATTAAAAATAAGAGTGGTTGAGGTTCTGCCTCCTGTAGTAGATACCGATTTGAGCAAAGATGCTACCATAGCTAAAATGCCGGCAGATAAATTCGCGAAAATATTTTTGGATAAACTTGCAAAAGGCGAAGACATAATGAACATTGGCCAAACTGCAAGCCTCGAAAAATTCAGCCGCTTTTTGCCAAAGACAGCATTTAAAATGCTGAATAAAGCAGGGAATTAAAAGAAAGGTTTTCTTTTATTACATC
>Ga0207054_1193_pt1 | contig 15110 bp, 9 predicted proteins | sample Alteio_BWMinCont_60_FD_153288 | JGI IMG/M metagenome (GOLD analysis project Ga0207054, IMG submission 153288) | Enriched cells from forest soil in Barre Woods Harvard Forest LTER site, Petersham, Massachusetts, United States -... | ecosystem: Environmental > Terrestrial > Soil > Temperate forest >... | reverse complement strand
GTATATTGTTCTTCGCCAATTTGTACTTGCTCAGTCAACACCGTATACTGTTGATCCTGGAATACTTTGTGATGCATTTCATGAATAGATTGTAATTGCTGTATGAGCTCCATGGGTTTAGAAAAAAAAGGAGATAATAGCGCTTTTTTGCTATTGTCATTACCCGTTTTTTGAATTAAATACTCGCCTAACTCAATCAACAAAGATGCATCAATTTTTTCTGGTTTTTTTGCGTCATAAAAATCCAGTAATGCTTCATAAAACCATTGCATTTGCTTCGGCGTTTTCTTGCTCTGACACGCAAAATTAAACGTTGTATATTCGCCTTCTTCAAAATAAACTACATCAAATTCATCCATTATACCAAAAGTATTCCCAGGATCTGCAGGAATAGGCGTCTTCGATTCTATTTGCTGCTCCCAATAAAGAGATAACTCGCCAAAAGTACTGTAATGAATTTGAGTCTCTGTGTAATCCTCATGCGAAGAAGTGGGGTCAATGCAAGCTGTCTTAAATCCAAGATGATGAAAAAAATCTCGATAATCTTCTTTATCTCGTTCAGCCAATGTGGATTTAGCCGTACAAATGTCAACATGATTATATTTTACCGCACGTAAAGCAGCGATCAGCGCAATTAAATGACTTTTACCTTCGCCGGTTGCTAGTTTGATCACCGAGCTAGTTATAGTGGTAGAGGGTGCGATATCTTGAAGAATTAATGTAATTTGCTGTGCTAAATGCGGATATTTACGAGTAGAGCGCCCCATAATTTCGCATAAAACGGCTAAACATTGTATGCGTTGTCTATCATGTTGCTCATCTGATGTGAGAGCCTGTGAAAGGCGCTTAAATTTTTCATTTAATTCAACTGTACTTATTTCTGAAATTGGTTGACCGTCAATCTGTATCTCACCGCTTTCGCATTGCCTGAGTATCTCAAGTAATCGGCGTGTTCTGTTAATCAATGGAGCCTGGTCTTCCATGCCCGTGATATTTGATAAATCTAGGATACGATCAATATCTTGTTGGCGATTTTCAACAGTCACAGCATGATCTAAACGGGGTTTACTATAAGGATGTTTTGCCCAATTAGCCAATACCTCCTCTAATGAGCGGTTTGTACGATTAGCAATTTTAATGCAACGCAATATCTCACTGGCTGTGGGAATCGGTTCATGCTCACAATATCCTTGAATCGTATCCAATTGTTCCTGGTTGCAGGCAGCCAGTTGAACTATCAATTTTTTGGCTTTAATTTTAATTTCATGTTGCTGTAGCGCATCAGATTTATGGCCTTTTCGTAACGCGCTCTGTGCCATAATAAAGATAAATTTTTCCTGTGTTTGAGGATCACGATTCTCTAATTGACGCTGTATATCACTCAATAAGACAGGTTCGCTGGACAGTGCTGTTAACCAATATTGATACACTTTAGGATCAGATGAATAGGGAGACAATGTCTGGCAATGCTGCAGTTTTGTTGATGTGGTCGATGTGGTCAAGGCATTAGTATTGGCACTATCTACATAGTTTAATATGATACTGCGTAAAGTAGAGTGGCTTTTTTGTATTAAGCCAATTAATTGTGACAATTCATCCTCAGTTATCTGTTTTGAAATTTTTAACAATTGCGCTTGTTGTAGTTGGGTGCAGTTGGCCTGATTACTTTTAATGGTAGTTAATATTGCCATCATGGATGGTGATAAACGCTCTTCAACAGCTGTGATGTCAACGGGTTTACAACGATCGTCAGTCAGTGCTTCAGCAAGTAAAGAGACAGGGTAATTGATTTGTTGACTTGTTTGATTCGGTACGAGTATCTGGATGAGTTCTGTTAGCTGCGTAACTGACCAGTACTGACCAGATGTCTTGCAAACAGAGGCTTCAAGACCGGCGAGCAAAAATTCAAAATCATCCAGATAAGTAGGATTTATTTGAATTTGTTTAAACAGTTGCAGTAAAGGTATTAATGCATTAGTCGATTCAGGTGGAATAACAACATATTTTTTTAAAAAATTCCATAAACGCATTTCATGATTTGTAAAAAAACGCAATAAATCAGGTTTGTCATCATCCTGTAACTTTCGATAACGATCTGTTTGAGTAATTTGGATACCTTGCGTATGTAAAGTTGTTATGAATCTCAATCGTTCTAACTTTGGATGCCATACGCTTTCAGTGATACTCTTCACACATTGGATGACAGAGGAATCATTTTTTTTAAGTTTTAAAAAATTCTCTTGTGTTTGTGGAATAGATACTATTTGTCTAATCAGGATATCTACTTGATTTTGTGCACTGACACGACTTTGCCGAACTGTATTCCATAATTGATTAAAATCATTTACGTTTTCCCATTGCAAATAAATGGCAAGTTTACAACAAGCTGCATAAAGATAGAGTGGCGTATAAAATGGTTGATTGACATCCTGCTTTTTCTCTTGCGTCTGTTTTTTTAATTGATCAAAAAAATGAATCACATACTGAATATTGGGTTGAGAAGACTGCTGATGTATCGTAATAGCTTCTAAAAAAGAGGATGAAAAATTTGAATCCCGCAATAAATCAATTGCTTTTTTTTGTTCTTCTGGGGAGACAGGGCGTAAATAATCGTTTAACGCCTTTAATGCCTCGAATGTCAGTATTATTTTCATTTTTAGTAAATCAGGCTGTTCATAATATATTGCATATATCGCTTGTGCAATGGTATCTATAAGTGAAATATCCAATAACTGTATTTCTTTAACAACATCTGCCATGTTCATGTTTTCTAATGGCGTCACATGCAATATCCACATCAATATATTTTTTTGTTTCTTTATGGACTGAGTTTTTGCATATCCATTTTCATTTATTACCCCTGAATAATCTATGGGCTGAATTTTTTCAAATTCACTTATTACCTCTTGATAATCTTCAGAAGATAATGACACAGATGCCAGTGTGCGCTGAATATATAATGATGTAATAGCGTTTTCCCAAGAATAAAGCTCTTGTAGTGATGGCGCATAAGTAGGATTCCCTTTCTCGAATCCTGTTAATAGCAACGGCCTATCACATTGCTTCAATTTATCATGCCATATCGCATAATATACATCTCCATGACGTATATTATTGTTACGCAAGTTAGACAAGAAAGCCTGTTTCTGACTTTTTTCTGGTAACGCATTTAAAATGGTCACAATATACCGTATGATGATCAGCATATTTTGATCACTAATGTTTTCAAATTCCTTTCCAGATACGCTATCCCATAACTCGTGAGATAGTAACGTATTCCTTAATACTTTAAAGGCTTCCCAGAGTACTTCCACACGTTCTTGCCCCACACTGTTCACATGAATACGGCTGATGTCATGCCAATAGTGTTGGATTTTTTTAATATTATCAGTAGTAGTATCACGATAACATGCAATAATCTCATCCATCGCTTGAAGCGATTTTTCAGATAACAAATGACATGCATTGGCCTGTGGATCAAAAAAGTGAGCTCTAAACTCATCTTTATTTTTTCCAAGTATCTGTTCTATTTCTTGTATTTGTTGTAATTTTTTTAATACGATAGCGACACCATAAGGTCCATGGACATGATATATTTGACCTATGGCAACATAGGCCTTTTTCTTACAAAGCCATGTTTGTTCAGTGCACCATTTGAGGATATCGTTGCTAGATTTTGGCAATAATGTTTCATAAATATCTTTCGCATTGACATTGATATTATGTTTTAGCTCTTTGTCGTCTGATACTTTTTCTTCTCCATAAACTATCGCAATTTGAGAACGAATGATGCTAGTTTCATTTTGATTAGGTTGCACTGCCGCGAATACGGCAAGATCTTTTTGAGCGATTTCAGAAGGTGATTCAGACATCTCCTGTTTGTAATAACCAAGATTCAACTGACGAAAATCACCAACCCAAGGATAAGCTGGCAATGACGCTTCAGAGAGATGTAAGGTCAATGGATTCGGTGAAATAACATAAGTAAATTCTGGTTGATAGCATAACACTAATTCCCTATCGGATCGTGTTGTATAAAAATGCTTTGGCGGTTCATCAGGATTAATTCCTGAAATTAAACGGTGATGTATTAAATCGCCGCTAAGCTTTTGTGCATTTCTGTATGCTGATAATAATTGTTTAGCAGCTTCTTGAGTCATCTGTGAAATGGTGTGTGACGCTTTTACTTTAGGATTTGCATTGACAACGCGAATAAAAAAATCTTGTAATGAATCGGTGTTATCTAGTAATAATTCTTTTTTTAATTGATTGTCATATTCTTCTAATAAATCCTGAATATTGTCATAAGAAACTAATTCATCATTCCCTAATACATCTGATCCAGTGCTTGGTGTCTGTGGTTGTTGTTGCTGCTGCTGTTGTTGCTGTTGTTGCTGTTGTTGTTGCTGTTGTTGCTGTTGCTGCTGCAACTCAATATTACCGGGTCTTTCGATGGAAAAAATGGTCTTTATTTGTTTATTTATCGCATCCTGCAATTGTGTTTTGAGCCAAACGTCCATGTCATCGATATTGACTTCCTCTTCTTTTTTACTTTCTGGCGAAGATGTAACCGCAGATAGGCTTGCGGCAGAATCCAAAGCAAATAATTTTTCTTTCCAGCGTTTTCCTGCCTTCTCGCGACGATAGCATGTAATACAATCATTTAAAAATTGGTAATTCTTCAGTAACGATTGTTGTTCTAGGGTAATGTGTTCTTCTTTAGATAGTGCATCGAGCCACGGAATACGGATAATAACAGTGAGATGTTCTTGTTTAATTAAATTCAGCAAAAGCTCGTTCAATGTGTTACACTCAGCCGAAGCATCACATAACAAGATTACACTATCAAATTGCTGTAGTGTATTGATCTGTTGAATAAACTTCAAATAGGAGTCATTGTCATTAGCAGTATAGGTTATATTGATTTGAGAAAAGGGAAAATAATTTTTCTGTTCCAAAAATTCCGTTAACTTTTTTAAATAAGCAGGCAATTCTTGTGACGGACAACTTGCATAAAAGGCAGGATAATTTACAGGTAGTAATTGTGATTGGATACTATCTTGCATTTCTTGAATATAATGAAGAAATTCATACAATCCATTCAGTCCCATGTCTTGCACAGACTTTTTAAATGACAAACAAGAGCTTTCATCGGTTAATACTATTGAATGTTCACATAAATAAGTAAACCAATAAGCAGCGGCTTGTCTCCAGTAGTTATCTGCCAATGGGGGATGGTAATTATTCTTTTTAAGCCAATCATTACGGGCTAGTAGCGGTGAAATTTTTTCATGAATTGCTATTATGTCAGGATGGTCAGAGTTTAATTGGCAGAGATAGGCATTGTTATTTATCAACGCAGTGATCATGCTTTTTTCAAATGGTGTTAATCGAAATTTATTTGGTAGATTAATGGTTAGAGTGGGTTTTTTTGCTTTCGTGCGAAAAACAGTGATTACGATGTTGCTTATGGTCGGGTTGTAGTAATTCCCTGTGTGCGGAATTGGTTGATGAAGTTGATTATATTGATTGATCCAGTCTTGAAAAATGAGAGAACTTCCTTGATATAACTCATAGGAGATTGGATAGATTGTATTAGCACTGTCGGTATACTTATAGGGGTAGGATTTCGACTCAGTAATACGTGATGCCGGCAAAGTCAAAGTTATAGATTGCGGTTCGTCGTTTATTATATTAAAAACACCAGCATAATGCGACTCCAGTATCTGTGATTTCAATTCTCTAGTTGCATTCTCTATTTTTCCTGCTGCTTCCAATTGATTTTCTAACGCGGCGTAGGATTTGGATAATGTTTGCGATGCAGTTGGTATATCATTTATGCTCCATGGCAAGTCAACTGCGTTCCCTAAAATAATTTGCGTCATTCTATCAAAAATATTTTTATCTATCGGATTGTCTATTTGAAACGGAGGTTGTGAAATTTTCTGCTGATAGGGCATAACAAATGAAGACAGAAAATTGCATAATACACTAGAAAAATCAGTTTCAGAATCTTTAGAATAATCAAGAGCAGCTGCTGTATAACCTGTAGAAGCCCCCCATGCAGCTTCTCCTCCTTTATAGTCTATCCTGGGAGCTTCCATATTATGTTTCTTGCAAGCGGATATCATAAAATTATTGAGACAGCTTTTCTCTTCTTCAGATAAAGAAGTTTCACAGTATACGTAGGGTTTGTGAGGATCACGTTGCAACCGCGAATTTAAAAATTTAGCCCACTTAGTATGTTTAGCATCACTTGTCAGGTTAATAAAAACAAATCCGGAAGGCATGATATCTTGTAAATAAGTCAAATGAGATAAATGGCATACGAATATTGGAAAGTGACTCTCTTTGGCTACTCTCATCATATCAATAAATGTTAAAGGAGATGGATTAGACAACTTGCCACACATCAATTTTTCAATAAATCCGAGCTGTTCTGCTTTCGCTTCTGGCAGATAAAGACAAGCTCCTTTTGTAAAAAAAGGAGTAATTGTATCCCCTTTTAATAGCTGATAAAACTGACAAATAATTTGATCGCGATCTGTTATCTTTGTTAATTGATTGATGCATTCAATAATAAATTGAGTATATGTACTATGAATATTTCGTTCTGCAATAGAAAAATCAAAAAAATCAGCAAATTCAGTTTCCAGCGTATTGAAAATGAGATCTAATTCTTCAGACTCATATTTCTTTTTTTCGAGAAGGAGCCCACGTAATTGAGTATATTTTTGGATATGCTGCGACCTCATTGAATTGCCTCATGTTTAAATTTTTTAAAAAAACCAGATTGGTGTTAGTTGTAAAGATAACACAGAAACTGCAGCCATTCCCGCTAACATTGCGCGATGGGGGATTCTCAAGGGGAAGAATCGTGCCCCCCCCCTTTTTTCGTTGCCAAGTATAAGCTTTGCTTATGCGCAACATATAAACAAGAAAGGAGTTCCCGTGCTTCTTAGCATGCCGTTTTGGTTAAAACAAACTTCTTTATTTTGATTTAATTGTAAGGCAGTTAAAAAACTGGGTCCTACCCAATAACGCCTGAAACTATGACCGCTTTGATTAAGGATGGGGGGCGTTATTGGCTAGGATGACAGCTCTGTGTTCTTGTCCAACATTTGATTTATTCAACAACGCCCACAAGGCAAATTATTCCGCGCTCGTCGCCCGCACCACCGCGTACAACGTCTTTACTTTATTCTCATCACCCGCCTGCTGCGCCTTCATAATCTGCATCCCCATCAACTCTGCATTTTCCGCACGTTGATGTGTCAACGCATTAAAATCTTCCGCCGCGCGCACCACTTCATCACAATAGGCAGTCGATTGACCACGGCAACGTTCATATTGTTTTAGCAGCACTTCAGGATGTTGCATTAAATAATCATAATTCAATGGCTGTTGTTGACAACCAACGCATACAAAAACACTCGCTAAAAGCGATAACATTGTGAAGCAGGATTTATGCATAAGAATGACCAAATAAAGTAAATGGAATGCCCGCGCCTAAGAGTAAATACATAAAAGGTAATGCGACTAACAAAAGGCCCAGTATCAAAAACATAATGACGGTGCTCAGCGGTGATGCAAGCGGATTGATTCGATATTGCAAATAACGCATCAATGAAGCCACTAACAACATCACTCCAATAATCAAAGATGCGGAACTGACAAAATTGGAGAGAATATTCACAGGCTCTACGAGGTCTGAAGCATATTGGCCAATACTTTCAGCATGTGAATTAAACGCGGCAAAAAAACCCGCTATAAAAAATAATAAACGAAAAGCAATTGTTTTCATAAGCCATTTCATCGTGACAAAATTTATACTATTAGGGCCTGTTTACAATTTGTTTTTGGAGGTAAAAAATGTTATTAAATACCAGATTTTTGCGGTCCGGAGCGAAAAAACCGGAAGCGTGCTACAGCACGTTGAGGATTTTTGAGTGAGGAAGCGCAAAAAGATGGTGTTTAAGAACATTTTTTAACCCAAAAACAAATTGTAAACAGGCCCTATAATCCGTGCCATTATAATAGATTATTCTTAAAGGTCATAGCATATGCGTACTGCTTTTTTTCAAGATTTGCATTCCCCTCTCCCCATGGATGATCTGAATTTACGCTTTGATGATTATATCACTCAGTGCAGAACACGGATTACTCAACGCCGACTTGATTTAAACTCCCCTCTAGCTGAACAAATTATCAACGCCAATACCCCTTTTGAGCTTCGACCAACGCAATCTATTCAATGCGGCGCATTATTAATCCATGGTTTGCTAGACTCGCCCTTTACCATGCGCGATATGGGTTTGCAATTGCAGGCGCAGGGTGTGCTCTGTCGATCAATTTTACTCCCTGGGCATGGAACGGTGCCGGGCGATTTATTACACGTCAATTATCAAGAATGGTTACAAGCCGTGCGTTATGGTATTGCTTCCTTTGCAAAAGAAGTGGATCAACTGTATTTAATAGGGTATTCCACAGGCGCAAGTCTTGCGCTTTATCATGGCTTACAAGCAAAAGATAATATCGCGGGAATTGTCATGCTGGCACCGGCGTTAAAAATTAATTCTCCATTGGCAGGCATTGCAAACGGATACAAATTATTGAGTTGGGCATGGCCACGTGCCGCATGGTTAACCCAAGATGCCAATGAATCACGGGATTATACAAGGTATACTTCCATTACATTGAATGCGGTTCATCAAGTTCATCAATTAGCAAGAGCCATTCAAAAAGAAAAACCGTGTTCTTTACCTTTACTTTTTGTCATCGCTCAACACGATGATACCGTTTGCAGTCGTGCCAGTTTGGATTATTTTCAAAAGCAAACTCATCCTAAAAATCATTTATTGCTTTATGGTAATACCCCTATTGCCATTGATCCACGAATCACGCAACGTCGTTCGGATTATCCACTATTACGTATTAGAGATTTTTCACATCTTGCATTACCGATTTCACAGCAAAATTTACATTATGGTGAGAATGGCGATTGTCCGTTGGCGAGCCGGGTGATGACGGAAGATGATACGATATATGGGGAGTTTGGCCCATTACAAATACGATTGAATGAGGCATTGGTTAAATTGAAATTGTCGCGGTATCATTATAAGCGGCTGACGTTTAATCCGGATTTTGATTTTTTGATGAAAGCGGTGAGAAGGTTTTTGGGAACAGAAAAATAAATCAAAACCAAAACACTTCCTTCATGCACACGAATTTCAACGATGTCATCCACGCCCCGATTAAAACAAGAGCTCACTCCTGGAAACGAAAGCGTAGAATCAATCAATTCCCATTTTAATCCCTTCGTTGTCACCTTCGCTTTTGGAATCCCCATCAAAGAAATCTTCGTATCAATCGGTAGATTAAACGTTTGATGCTCATCTTCCCTGACCACACACCCATATAAAGGTGGCGCATACAACAGATTTTTTGATTTCATAAAAATATTAATATTATTTAACACATGATCCAAATACCCCCCATTGATACCTACTACAATACAAGGCAGTAAATTTTTCGATGCCAAATAATCTAATGATTTTTCATAATCACAAAAATTTTGATCATACACATAGAGCGTCTCGACTTCTTTTAACCATCGTTGATCAATCGCATCTAAATCACCAATCACAAGATCTGGTTTTATGCCCATCTCCATCAATGTATTCGCAGCACCATCCGCTGCAATGATCGGCAACTCACTTTTAAAAAAATCCGCCGATGGAAGAGCACCATTGAGACATAAGATAGAGCGATATTTTTGATAATCAATACTCGTATTAGGAAGCGTTAACAACATTGACTTTCCTATGATCAAAACAGAACTTAAGAAAAATAAGTAATAAACTACTGAATGAACCTAACACATTACTCAATAATACAAAAATTGAGTTAGAATACCCCGCGTAAATAATCCATGCGATTGAACACACAAAATAATTGATCAGCATGAGCATAGAAATATCTTGTGTTGATCGAGTTTTTGCAGCTTTTATGATTTGCGGCAATAAGCCTATGACTGACGTTAAAAAAGCAATGGAACCAAAAATAGTTTCTACTTCTATTTGCATCACATTTTCCTCCGCTTGTATTAACAAGATCAGGTTCCAGGGTTGGATTGTCCTCTCAGCCTTGTATATATTTAAGGCACCCCTAATGTTCACGGCGTTATTTTTGCACTCTAACAATAAAAAATCAACTTATATTCTCATCAAACAATGTCTTCCAAAACAACAACACTGCGCCAACACAAATCGCACTATCCGCAACATTAAACGACGGCCAATAAAAATGTGAAACATAGAGCTGAATAAAATCCGTTACTTGTCCTTGCATGATTCTATCCAACAAATTACCCAGCGCTCCACCCACAATCAAACTCAGTGCCACACCTAACCACACCTCGCGCCGTGACAACCGCCTCAACCAAATCAAAATCCCCACGGTCACCACCGCAGAAATCACACCCAAAAACCACACTTGCCAACCAGGCTGATGCTGCAAAAAACTAAATGCAGCACCTTTATTAAATGAAAGCGCTAAATTAAACCCTGGCATCACGGCAAGCGGCTTATACAAGCTCAAATGCGCTTTTGCTATATATTTTGTGCCATAATCCAGCACTAATACAATCGCAGCAACCCATAACCAACATAAACCGCTTGTTCTTAATGGTATCTTGATCTTTGTCTGTTTAGGCATAACGTCTCACTTCACCCACCCCTTCTATATTTTCCACACATCGCACGCACAAAGTAGGATGCGTCGAGTCTTTACCAATATCCGCACGACGATGCCAGCAACGCTCACATTTTTCATCAATGACACGTTCTATCCTCACCGACAATCCGGGCACCTCTGTTGCAACCCCATCATGCATATGAGAATTCGCCAAATGCACTTCGGCACGCGAGGTAATGAGTACAAAACGCAATTCATTTTCAAGCTTATCTAATTGCGCTTTTAATTCTGCATCGCAATATAAAAAAGCAGCCCCTTCTAAAGGGGCACCCAATTGACCGGCAGCCCGTTGATTTTCTAATTCTTTATTCACCGCATCACGAACCAGACGTAATTTTTCCCAATAGGCTGCATTCATCACGGCATCATCCGCCAGTGCAACCAACCCGGTGTACCAGGTATTTAAAAACACAGACTCATGACGTTTGCCAGGAATATGTTGCCATATTTCTTCTGCCGTAAAACTTAAAATCGGTGCCAGCCAACGCACTAATGCTTCAATAATATGAAATAGAGCGGTTTGCGTTGAACGACGTGCAAGACTGTTTTCTTGCGTGGTATATTGACGATCTTTAATAATATCTAAATAAAAACTACCTAAATCCACTGAACAAAATTGATGAATTTTTTGATAAATCAAATGAAATTGATAAGCATCATAGGCTTGAATAATTTCTTGCTGCACTAAACGCGCTTTATTCACCGCCCAACGATCCAACGCTAACATGTCATCCGCAGGCACTAAATGTTGCTCTGGGTCAAAGCCCGCTAAGTTTGCTAATAAGAAACGAGAGGTATTGCGCAAACGTCTATAGGTTTCTGATGCGCGTGTTAAACTTTCATCTGAGATAAAAATATCACCTGAATAATCGATAGATGAAACCCATAAACGCATAACATCTGCACCCAATGATTGAATAATGGTGTCTGGCGCAATCACATTGCCTAACGATTTAGACATTTTGCGTCCTTCCACATCAATCACATAGCCATGTGTTAAGACTGCTTTGTAAGGTGCAACATCATTCATCGCAACCGAAGTTAATAATGCAGAGTGAAACCAGCCGCGATGTTGATCGGATCCTTCTAAATAAAGATCGGCAGGAAAACGTAATTCAGGATGCATTTGCAAAACACATTCATGTGAAACACCCGATTCAAACCATACATCTAAAATATCATGGCATTTTCGATAATCATCTGCATCCGATCCTAATAGTTCTTTGCTATCTAAATTAAACCAGGCTTCAACGCCGCCTTGCTCAATACGTTTCGCCGCTTCCTCCATCAATGCTACCGAATCCGGATGCATCTCACCGGTTTCTTTATGCAAGAACAAGGTAATCGGTACACCCCATGTACGCTGTCTGGAAATACACCAATCCGGGCGATTCGCAATCATAGCAGAAATACGATTTTCTCCCCACTCTGGAATCCACTTCACTGTTTTGATGGCTTCTAATGATTTATCCCGTAAATAATTTTCATCTAAACTGATAAACCATTGCGGTGTTGCACGGAAAATCAATGCTGTTTTATGACGCCAGCAATGCGGATAACTGTGAGTCATTTTTGCTAAATGTAATAATGCTTGATGTGATTTTAATTCTTCAATAATCAGATCATTCACTTTTGTGACATGTTGGCCTGCAAATAAAGGTGTTGCTGCAACGTAACAACCCTCATCGCCCACAGGATTATCCATAGGTAAATTATTTTGTTTGCCGATGATGTAATCATCCACACCATGCGCTGGTGCAGTATGAACGGCGCCCGTACCTGCATCAAATGTGACATGTTCACCTAATACAACAGGCACCGCGCGATCATAGAAAGGATGTTGCACTTGAATTTTATTGAATGCTTGACCTTGCGCTTGACCGAGCACACGATAATTTGTGATGCCGTAGCGTTGCATTACCGTATCAACCAATGACTCTGCTATCAGTAACCGTTCTTTGCCATCACAATCCACTAAGGCATAATCATGATCTGGGTTCAATGCCACGGCTTGGTTTGCAGGTAAGGTCCAGGGTGTGGTTGTCCAGATAGGAATAGAAATAGAACCTTTGCCATTCTCAACATGCTCAAAGCAGTTAAGAAACGCGGTTTCATCCACGACTTTAAAACGCACATCAATGGCTGATGATGTTTTATCAATATACTCAACCTCTGCTTCCGCTAAAGCAGACGAACAATCCAAACACCAATGAACAGGCTTCGCCCCTTTTTCTAAATGACCATTTTGAATGATTTTCGCAAGGCTACGAACGACATTGGCTTCATAGGTATGATTCATGGTCAGATACGGATTTTCCCAATCACCGATCACGCCTAAGCGCTTAAATTCACTGCGCTGAATATCAACTTGACTTCTCGCATACTCTCTGCAAGCTTGGCGAAACTCATCAACACTTATTTTTTGCCCAGGTTTACCCACTTTTTTCTCTACATTTAATTCAATCGGTAATCCATGACAATCCCAACCAGGTACATACGGCGCATTAAATCCACTCAGCGTTTTGGATTTCACCACGGTGTCTTTTAAAATTTTATTGACCGCGGTACCCATGTGAATGTGAGCATTCGCATAAGGAGGGCCATCATGCAGAATAAAGTGAGGGCGTTTTTTTCCGAGTTCACGTAATTGATGATAAAGATCGAGATTCTCCCATTTTTTTAATATCTCAGGCTCACGCTGAGTGAGATTGGCTTTCATGGGGAAATCAGTTGTGGGTAAGTTTAGTGTACTTTTATAGTCTGCCATAGTGTTCTTCTTTATTTAAAAGGTTAAAAAATACGCCCGCGCTTCTGTCGCATCCATCACCATCTGATCCTTCAACAAATCCAAATTATCAAACCGCTCTTCATCCCTTAATTTTTTACAAAACTCCACCTCAACCTGCCGACCATAAATCATCTCAGCAAAGTCAAATATATGTACTTCCAAGAGAATTCGTGTCCCGCCAACCGTCGGGCGTGTCCCTACATTAGCAACCCCAGGTAATCCAGCTTTTGCAATCCCATGCAGCCGAACTGCATAAATACCTTTTACCGCGGTCTCTTGCCGATGTAAATAAATATTCGCTGTGGGAAACCCTAATTGGCGCCCCAGCTGATTACCATAGACCACCCTGCCCAACATACAATAAGGTCGCCCCAATAATTGCTCCGCCAAAGGCTGATCTGCCACATTGAGCGCCTGACGGACCCGCGTACTACTCACGCGCTCTCCATCCATCAATACGCTCGGCATACTTTCCACGCTAAAACCCCATCGCTCTCCCGCTTCTTTTAACAACGCCAGATTCCCTTGACGTTTATGACCAAAACGAAAATCATCGCCAATCACTAAATGCTTTACATTCAATTGATCAACCAAGATTTTTTTCACAAACTTGTCGGCCTCTAAAGCCGCCAAAGCCGCATCAAAACGCAACACCCAGACCTTATTGACCCCAGCTTGCGCCAAATAATGCACTTTTTCACGAAACCGCGTTAAACGGGCAATCGGTGCTCCCCATGCAAAATATTCAGCCGGTTGCGGCTCAAATGTCAGCACGAGTGATGGCAAATTCATCTCATTTGATCGCTGTATGAGTCGCTCTAATAACGCTTGATGCCCTCGATGCACCCCATCAAAATTACCAATCGTAGCAACGCAGCCCCGATGACGGGGGGGATTAGCATCACAATGACGAATAATTTGAATAGCCACAATACTTATCTCTATTAAAATGAATCCAATAATGGCATAAGGCGGTTGATTATACTCATAATACCCACTATCTTACAGCCATTATTGAAGCAGTTTTCAATAGAAGTGCTATACTTTGGAGATATCGCTGAGCCGGAGAAATCAATTATGTATACCACCGCAAAAATGCTTTTCGACATGATGGTCGGTATCAGTGAAGCGCCTAAAAAAAATCTTTCTCAAGAAGACCGTCGCGAAATCTGCAGCGGTATTAGCCTGAATAATGAAATTGTGACTATGCAAAAAAGCATCGAGAGTGTTGAACTTAAAATGAATAACACTTATAGCATACATACACAAGTTAAGGAACTCGTGCCGACTATAGATACCAATATCTTAATTAAACCTGAAACTAAAAGTACATTAAAACTTCGAATCGAAAATTTGTTAGCCTTGCTAAAACAAGCAATCCCTATTGATACCCATAAACAAGAAAAAGAAAAACAAGACATTGATACAAGCCTTACTCAGTTAACTTATTATTCATTCCGCGGCGTCAATTGATTGTCAGCGCCAGCATGGGGTGTTTCTATTGATTTTAGAGTTTTTAAAGCGGATGTTCCACCCGGTGTGGTGTTGCGTATATCTTCATAGTGAC
>Ga0207054_1192_pt1 | contig 15156 bp, 14 predicted proteins | sample Alteio_BWMinCont_60_FD_153288 | JGI IMG/M metagenome (GOLD analysis project Ga0207054, IMG submission 153288) | Enriched cells from forest soil in Barre Woods Harvard Forest LTER site, Petersham, Massachusetts, United States -... | ecosystem: Environmental > Terrestrial > Soil > Temperate forest >... | reverse complement strand
AGGCGTTAATAAGCGGATCCTATACACTAATATCAGAAGCAATAATTCTCAATTTTTGGCCGCGTGTTACTGTTAAATACCCCACCGATATTCGTGGCCAGATATATATACCAAGCATTAATTGGATACTATTTGTAGGCTGTATACTGGTGGTTCTTTATTTCCGTACTTCCGAAGCTATGACGGCAGCATACGGTTTCTCCATTACCATTGCTATGTTAATGACCACCATACTTATGTTCCATTTTCTCCGCTTCCGTAAACACTATAGCTGGTTTGTGGTTATACCAATTTTACTTGTATTTGTAACAGTTGAAGGATCTTTTTTTGTAGCTAATGCAGTAAAAATAGTTCATAGGCTAATGTTCCTTGTGTTTGAATTCGGGTTGATATTTACTATGTATATATGGTACAGGGCAAGAAAGATAAACAACCGTTTCCTTAACTTTATTCCTTTACGCGAACACATCCCACTATTAAAGGATTTAAGCGCTGATACTACGGTTTCAAAATTTTCATCGAACCTTATTTACCTTACCAAGGCCAATAATTTTGAAGAGATTGAACAAAAAATTATTTATTCCATTTTCAGCCGACAACCGAAAAGGGCTGATGTTTATTGGTTTGTACATATAGAGCGTACCGATGAACCTTATACAATGGAGTATAGCGTACTTGAAATGGAAGATGACAAAGTTATACGTGTTGAGTTCCGTTTAGGGTTCCGGGTTCAAGCTCGTGTAAATGTATTGTTCCGAAAGGTGGTTGAGGAAATGGTTAAAACTAAAGAATTGAATATTGTTAGCCGTTACCCCTCCTTACAAAAATATAACCTGGCGTCTGACTTTAAATTTGTTGTACTCGAGAAATTCCTATCGTTCGAAAATGAATTTAGATTGAGTGAAAGCTTTATTCTGCGTAGTTACTTCTATATTAAACACTTTGCCCAATCAGAAACCAAAGCATTTGGCCTTGATACAAGCGAAACGCGTATTGAGAAAATACCAATGATAGTTAGCCCAATTAGCAGCATACCACTCAAGAGGACTGAACATGGCAGGTTTGTAAGTAGGCACCAATAAAAAAGGCCATCCTTAAAAAAGAATGGCCTCAACAAAATAAAATTGGACTATTTGTTGCCGGATATAGTATTAGAAAGTAAAAAAGAAAAACACTACAGCTGCCCAAGCTTTTGGAACACCATTAGCGCTTCCTATACTGCTACCAGAACTGTTTCTTACTGTTCCGTCGTCATCTATTTTACCGATACTGCTTCCTGAATCATTTCTAACAGTACCATCCGAATCAAGCTTACCAATGCTGCTGCCAGAACCGTTACGTATGGTTCCATCTGATTCAACCTTACCAATACTGCTACCTGAACTATTACGTATAGTTCCGTCGTTATCAATTTTACCTACGCTGCTACCTGAACCGTTGCGTATGGTTCCATCAGATTCAATTTTACCGGTGCTGCTGCCCGACGAGCTACGCAGTTCTTGCGCCGAAAGAGAAGTATGGCCAATTAACAGAAGAAAAGAAATACTAAGGACTGAAATAAGTTTTTTCATGATTAAGTTTATTAATTATTTATGCTACCAAATGATTTTAACAAATATAATAATTTGGGAATATGGTAGCCATTAAGCACGCTACCTAGAATAAGCAGTCAATTTTCAACCTCTGTACCCGGAGTCGGAATCGAACCGACATTCTCGTGAAAGAACTGGTTTTTGAGACCAGCGCGTCTACCGGTTCCGCCATCCGGGCATAGTTGATTTTTTTACGGAATGCGAAATTACCCATTATTTTCAAAAAGACAAGAGTAAAGTTTATGCGAAGCTTTGCAAGTCGTATAATTTCCTGTATGCTCCATTCTTGGTAATCAGATCTGTATGAGTACCTCTTTCTACAATATTACCCTTTTGCATAACTATTATCTCATCGGCATTTTTAATAGTAGAAAGCCTATGAGCAATAACAATAGAAGTACGATTAACCATTAGCTTTGTTAATGCATCCTGTACCAATCGCTCCGATTCAGTATCAAGAGCTGAGGTAGCTTCATCTAATATAAGAATCGGGGGATTTTTCAAAATAGCTCTTGCAAGACTCATACGTTGACGCTCGCCACCCGACATCTTACCGCCTCTATCACCAATATTGGTTTCATAACCGTTTTCCATACGGCTTATAAATTCGTGGGCATGAGCAACTTTAGCAGCCTCCATAACCTGTTCGTCAGTTACATTTTTCATTCCAAAGGCTATATTGTTCTTTACGCTATCGTTAAACAATACAGTATCCTGAGAAACTATTCCCATTAAGTTCCTGAGCTGGGAAATGCTTAACTCATTAAGTGCAATACCATCAATAGTTATAGCGCCATCAGTTGGGTCGTAAAAACGGGGAAGCATATCCACCAATGTGCTTTTACCGGAACCTGATTGTCCAACTATAGCAATGGTTTTACCTTTAGGTATTTTAAGGTTTATATTATGCAATGCATACCCGGTATCGCCTCGTTGGTAGGCAAAAGCCACATTATTAAACTCTATCTCTTTATCAAACGACTTTATCGAAACAGGGCTAGCAACCTCTTTTACTGTCACATCTGCATGCAATATATTATTTATACGCTCCATAGATGCAAGGCCCTTTTCTACATTATAATAAGCTGTAGAGAATGCTTTTGCGGGAGGAACTAATTGAGAAAACAAGGCAACATAGGCAACAAACATTGGACCATCAAGTGTATGCCCTGAACTATCAACCAGACGTCCACCAACATATAATAGTATTGCAAGTACAACCGACACTAATACTTCAGTAAGTGGTGAAGCCAGATCTGTTTTCCGATACACACGATTCATAATGGTGGTATAGGTTTCATTTTCTTCACGGAACTTAGTGTGTATAATTTTTTCAGCTGTAAAAGCCCTTATAATGCGAATACCGCCAATTGTTTCTTCAATCATTGAGAATAATATACCCATTGACCCCTTCGATTTGGAAGAGCTTTTTCTAAGTGTTCCGCCCACCTTAGCAATAAGAAACCCGGTTATTGGCAATAAAATAACTGCCAATAATGTTAACTGGGGGCTCAGGAAAACAAGTGCTCCTATAATCACCAAAATATTCAACGGATTAACAGTTATCATTTCAAGCGATTGCATAACCGACCATTCTACTTCAGTAAGGTCATTGGTCATTCGGGCCATAATATCGCCTTTGCGTTCAGCAGAATAATAAGATAGCGGTAAGATTAGTATCTTATTATATATCTCATTGCGGAGATCTTTAATAACCCCATTGCGGATTGGGGCCATATTATATACAGCCAAATATCGCAAAGCGTTTTTCAATAACATTATAAGTACAAAAAATCCGCAAAGCAAAATCAAAACCTGTTGAGGGCCGTATTCCTTTGTAAATAATTGCACATAGTATTTTGAAATATCTGAAAACCACGTGCCGCTTAAATGAAATTCGGGTCTTGTTGTAATTAAAATCTGCTTATCCGTTGCATCTTTTGCAGGAAAAAGTATCATCAAAAATGGAATGAGCATTGTAATGGAGAAAACTCCAAATAGAATGGACAGCGTATTACCTAATACATTAAGAAAAGCATATTTCTTATAGTTTTTAAGGTAACGGAGTATTTTGCCTAAGTCTTTAATCATAAATATCCTGCAAAGATACATTGTTAATTTTATTACATTTGCACCCCAAGTAAAAATGGTCCTGTGGCCGAGTGGCTAGGCAGAGGTCTGCAAAACCTTGTACAGCGGTTCGAATCCGCTCGGGACCTCAAAAAAGGCGCTTTTTAGCGCCTTTTTGTGCTTTTATACGCTTTGCATAAACAATTACTCCAAATCAAAGCGCTATAATATGGCCTTAACCCGAGAAATTGTTTCAGATAAGCTACCTACAAATATTTTTGAATCTACAATTATAACGGGCCTTTTCAGGAACGTATATTCACTAAGAATATAGTTCTTCCTTTCCTTATCAGTCAGTTTTTTGTCTTTTAATCCCAGTTCTCGGTACTTAATGGCTTTTGTGCTGAATAAGGACTCAACAGAGCCTGCCATTTCCACCATCTTATCCAACTGCGGCGGGGTTATCTTTTCTGTTTTAATATCTTGCAGTAGAAATCCCTTTTCTTTTAATTGCAGATCCTTAATAATTCGTTGGCAAGTAGAGCAACTTGAAAGATGATATACTTTTTTCATGGCTTGGTTCATTTATTCAAAGGTACAGATTCTCCAAAATAAGCCCACATTATTCCAATTTCAGGCCACTAGGAAATAACAATAGACATTAACAATGATGTGGCTCTGAAAGCCCCTATTTGCAATAGGTTCATTGTTAATATCAATAAATAACAATAGAACTAATTGCTAAAATTCTTAGCTACATCGCAAGTATTTGGTAATCAATACATTAATAAAAAAATGAGTTGCTTGATTGAACTATTGCTTTTTACCGGCTCCGGCAATTACAAATGCTATGCCGCTATATGCCAGGGCTAAGCATGCGCTGGTAACTTCACTACCCTTATAGGCAAAAGGCGAATCTATTACCTTGGGTATGTGCAGAATAATAAACCAGGTAAAAATCATTGCCCCTAAAAGGGTTGCAATTAAACCGAACCTGATCCTTAAAACAATTGCAATACCCGCACCAATTAATGCAATGCCCGTAAAATATGCCCAGAAGAGATGACAAGGCACCCATGAGGGAACGTAGTCTGCCGTATCATTTATATAGAGGAGATGATCACAACCAAAACTGATGATGGTTATGGCAAAGAAAATAGCCCCCAACGATATTAACTTTGTTAAGAAACCGGTAGGCGGATTTTCAGAAAAGTAATGGGCAATTACAAAAAAACCGCCGCATAATGCCAGTTCTTTTGCAGCGTTCTCCCATTCGCCAAACTGCAAATAATTGGGGTTCGCCAATAATTGATACGGGATAAAGTAAAAACAAAATATCAACAGAAGTATACTACCTAAAAGGGCAGAAAACAATCTGATCTTTTTATTTAAAACAATACTTACCCCGGCTAACATAAGCAGTGCTCCGAAAATATAGGCAATAACTACAATGCCAGGAATACCTGAATGCTTTGGCGGTATAAGCATATACGGAAAATCGGCATAGCAAATGGCTTGCAGCCCCATAATGGTTATAGCTATACCATAAAAAATACGCCCAATTACAGATAAATTCTTCACGGGTATTATTGCTTTTCTATAAAATTATATTGGCGAATGTACTAATCATTTAACCTTATTATATTTGGAATTTGTGGCATGCATATTTTTGCATAAATTTAGTTAGTAAATAAACGTACTGTTATTTTTACCTTAAAATACCCGAAATGAAAAACTCAAAAATTGAAGTTGTTTTTGAAGATCAGATTCTCTCTGTGAAGTTTCTTGACAATGTAGTTATAGAAAGTAGTGATATAGAAGAGCTATATGAATTCGGAGACCAAGAAGCAGGAGCAAAACCTTATTGTATAATTTTTGAACCTGAAAACCACTACAACGTCACTGAAGACGCAATTGAATATATAGTGGATAATCCGCACACTAAAAATATTATTGCCAAAGCATATGTGGTTAATTCGAAAGAGGCTGAAATGAAAAACAGGCTTCATTTAGCATTTGATCACCCATCATTAAAGCCATTTAGTTTCAAATCGTATACCGAAGGAAAAAATTGGCTCTTAAGTAAATTAAACGCCAATAATTCTTAAGCTATCCGAAAGGCGAGGCACCTGACTATAGCTAACCGTTTGTTAATAAGATAAACCTTTACCGTTAAGAATATGTTTTACATATTTTTCAACTCTTGCAGCTCGCGCTTTAGATTGCTTAGCTTCTGAAAAATAAAAAATGTATGCTCGTTGTCGCCCTGGTGTCAATAATTTAAAAGCAGTTTTAAGAGCAGGCATCTCATCTAATTTGTTTTGAAATTCCTCTGGGATTTTATAATCGGCGGTCTTTCTCTTGATTATTTTCAAGCCTGCTTTTTCTACTTCAATGGCCTCAAAAATATAGGCTTTCAGAATAGGCTCAAGCTTAACTATTTCCCGCACAGATGTGAACTTGATCCATCGGGCCGACTGTACCCTTCCGGGCTGGAGGAGAATATGCTCAGCATCTTGCAACAAAGCACCTTTGAAAAATGCAAGTACAATAGATTCTTTTAATCTGTTTATTCCTACTATGTTCTTTTTTTGAAACGTGTAAACAGGAATACTCCACTTTAATTCCTCAACGAGGTTGCAATCAAGAATGATCATTCTCAATGCCTCCAATTCTTCTTGCCACTTGGGGACTTTACTAAAATAGATATCGACGTTGGCGCTCAATATGGATTAGATAAGATTGTTTTTCCGCTGTAGCTCATTTGGTAATGCAAATCCGTTTCTCCGGTTACAACAAAACCAAGTTCAACATATAGTTTCTTTGCCCTGGCATTTATTTTAAAAACCTGCAGTTCAATTTTTTTATTCTTCTTAATGGCTTTCCTAATAACATCTTCTATTACTTTTCTTCCAATACCCTGCCCTTGAAATGCTTGCTCTATGAGAATATTGACAAGAAAAAATCTGTCATTAGTCTCCTCCAAATCAACAAGTCCGACCTCCTTATTGTTACTCAGGATGATTTTTATTTGTTCAGGCTTAAAGTGCTTTCTGTGATATTCCAGTTGAACATTGGCATCCCAGCCCCAAATTTGTTCTATATATTGTCGTAAAGAAAGCGACTTGATACTTAGCGTTAAATCAAAATCATTCTCGTCTGCCTGCCTGTATGAAATCATAAGGAATACAACTTTAGTCTCCTACCAAAATTTTATGTCCGTCATAATCCTCAATCACGAACTCACGACTTCCGTATGGTTTTACTGTTATCCCCTCCAGAATTTTTGCATTCTTAGATACAACTTCGTCAAAGAAGTTCTGAATTTCCGGAACCCAAATAATAAAATCGTGGCTAATAGAACGATAGTCTTTGTTCTTTTTGATGTCCTGTGTGTCTGATTTTGCAAAGTGAACCTGAAACCCGTCGCGTTCAACCATTGCATATACAGGTGGATCAAGTACTAACCCAATTATTGTAAAGCCCAGGATATCCTTATAATACTCTGCTGACTTTTTTACATCTCTTACAACAAGTTGAGGAGCTACTCCAATAATTTTTGCTTTTTCCATATTTCTAAAAATTACTCCTGCAAATATAGTTATACCACAATTTTCCTGCTTGCCGGCCTAAAGTACCAGGACAAAACAACAAAAAGAGCCTGAAAAGACGGGCCCATAATTGCTTTTACAGCGTAATCGCCAACTGCCAAATGCGAAACAAGTGCACCCGTCATTGCAAAAAAGAAACCTGCATAGGCCCATTCCTTAAGTAGCGGAAATTTGGGAATTAAAATGGCTATAACTCCAAGTATCTTCCATACACCAAGTATGTACAAAAAGTAAACTGGGTAACCTAAATCAGTTATTAGCTTAACCCATATGTCTGTTTTAAGCACCGCAAATATGCCGCTTTGCAGCATTCCAATAGCCAATAATGCTGTGGCAATCCAATAGATAATTAAATCTCTTTTTTTCATGATTCATTTTAGTTTTTAATTTTCAATTTTTAACTTATTAGTCATCTATTCCCTTACCGTTGAGAATGTGTTGTGTATATTTTGCAACTCTTTCTTCACGGGTCTTAGATTGCTTTGCTTGTGAAAAATAAAAAAGATATCCTCTTTGCCTTCCCGGTGTCAATGCGTAAAAAGCTTTCTTAAGGGCAGCATTCTCATCTAATTTATTTTGAAACTCTTCCGGAATCTTGTACTCTGAAGCCTTTTTCAAGGTCGCTTTCACACCCGATTTTTCCAAATCAATAGCTTCTTTAATATAGGCCTTTAGGGTTTTAGCCAGCTTGGTTATTTCCTTTGTGTTTGTAAACCTTATCTGCCGCGGCACCTGAACATTAGGTGTTTGCTGTATTAAAATACCATGCTCATCTTTCATTAAAGATCCTTTAAAAAACAAATAGGCGCAATACTCTTTAAAGCCATGTATAAGCACTACGTTTTTATCACCCAAGGTATAGCAAGGGTTGCCCCATTTCAGCTCTTCGGTTAAGCCACACTCGAGGGCAATCATTCTCAATTTTCCGTATTCTTCCTGCCACTTGGTGGGTTTGGTAAAAAACCAATCAACCTTTGGATTTAATTTAATCGATGCCATAGTGCGTTATTTTAATTTATTCATAATGTCTTGCATCCTGTCGTGCGCCATGCTGAGTCCCGGTGCAAAAGGACTCTTCAACACCTGGTCTCTTATAGCACTTGACTCATATATTACATGTGTTGTGAGTTTGCTCTTATTGTCAGTAAGCTTTTCAAATCCCAATAACTCAAGCTGTACACCCAAAGGCGCATTCTCCATTTCAAATGTACGGGTTATCTTTTTGTTTGCTATAAACTCATGGAATGCTCCATTAGCACTAAATACAACCTTCCCGTTTGCATCGGTTGATTGTTGTTGATAACTGCCATGCTTCTTACCTTCAAACTTCAGCATTTTAGATGTTGCATAAGGGTTCGACATCCACTGCTCAATAAGCTCAGGTTCGGTATGGGCTTTAAAAAGCAATTCCACAGGCAAATCAAATTCTCTTGTAATTACTAATTCCTGTTTGCCATCTTCGGCTTTTATTTTTGTTTTCAGTTCCATGGTGTTTTATTTTAATTTGCTCATAATTGCTTCCATCCTATCGTGTGCCATGCCCATGGTATAGCCTGAAGCTCCCGGCATTTTCAGCACCTGATCTCTTATAGCACCCGATTCGTATATTACATGCATGCTGAGCTTGCTCGTATTATCAGTAAATTGTTCAAAATCATAGATCTCAAGCTGTACACCAATAGGCGCATTCTCAACTTCAAATGTCCGTATTATCTTCCGGTTGGGAATAAACTCATGTATCACCCCACTAACGCTTGATACTATTTTACCCTGCGAATCGGTTGATATCATCTGATAACTGCCATGCTTCTTTCCTCCAAACTTCAGTATTTTAGGTGTGGTATTGGGTATCGCCTTCCACTGCACAATTATCTCCGGATCCACATGGGCTTTAAAAAGCAATTCCACTGGCAGGTCAAATTCTCTGGTTATGGTTAAATCTTGTTTGCCGTCTTCGGCATGTACTTTTGTTTTTAGTTCCATGGTGTTTTATTTTTTTTGTTTATAGTTTTTCATTACTGTTTCTAATTTATTAAACCTGTCATCCCACATTTTGCGGAAGGGCTCAATAAAATTGGCTACTTCTTTCATTTTTTTTGCATTTAGGTGATAATAAATTTCCCTGCCATTTTGTTCTTGTTTAAGCAATTCGCACTCGGTAAGTATTTGCAGGTGTTTTGAAACTGTCGGCCTTGCTGTGTCAAAGTTCGAGGCTATTGCGCCTGCCGTGATGGCCTGTGAGGCTAACAACAGAAGTATAGCCCTTCTGGTCGGGTCGGCAATGGCTTGAAAAACATCTCTTCTTAAATTCATTACGTAGTTATTTGACTACAAATATATATGAAGTTATTTAACTACGTATATTTTTTAACACTTTTTTTAACCATAGTTAAAAAGACTGCCATTTATTTGATTAGTTTTCATATATAACTATAGGGCTAATGCCCAAACTCCCCTAAATCCCTATTTACCTATTATTCAGCCATCTTCGCCCTGCTTAAAATGGAGTTTACATATTTGTTGGTGTAGAAATAAGAAATTTGTATAGATTTGCAGGTATAGATACATCTTATATACAATTATATGTCTATAAGGTTATTTGAAAATTAAATTTTAACAACACCAAAATTCGCCATGAAAAAAACATTACTTATTATGTTGGCAGTTGGAACATGGATTTATGCAGGAGCACAAAACGCTTCACAGCGCAAGCTTGTACCTGCTAAGCCAATTCATATCAGCCAAACCAAAAACAACAAAAACGACACCAAATCGGTTTCGCAACAAGCTACCACAGGTAGTTCTAAAGGAATTAAAAGGGCACAATCAGTAGGAAACGTTCCTTGTGGTTCTGCATATAACCTTTATGGTGTACTTGATGCAAATACAACAGCTGTTGTATTTGATTCAAATACAGGCGCTATACTCTTTACTCACCGTGAGGATAACTCAAAATTTGCAACCGGAGGAAGTGGTGCTTACGAAGCATCTATTTCTACCGATGGTGGCTTAACATGGGATACAAGCAGAATTATGTTCAGCAATGTAACAACCCGTTACCCTAATGGCGTAATTTCTAACCCTGCGAAAGCTACTTCTATATTAAACGCTTATTGGGTTACCAATGGCCCGGTAGCTGGTGCAGCCACTACTGATGCTTGGACCGGATGGGATTCTATTGCTTTTGGAAGCACTAAGCTTGATGGCACTGGCGTAAGTACAACCTACGAAGCCAATGGCAAACCAGGTGTGTTAGTTGAAGAAGGTGTTCAATATATGTCTGCTTGTAATACCGGTACAGTACACTCTATTGGTGATGGTTACCATTTCAGCACAGGCGATACCTACTATGGTAGTTCTTTAAATACCGGAACTTTCAATGCAGGTAGCTTTAACTGGACACAAACATTAGTTCGTCCGCACTTCATGTCAGCTGATCATACTACCAGTGTTTATGATTCGATACCTGAATTAATGACCACATCTGCTACAGCATGGTCAGAAGATGGTACAGTAGGTTATATTGTATTTTTAGGTAACCTCGATTCTACTGATGCAGTATCAGGCGCTAACTTAAACTTTGTATCAAGCCAGCCTATTGTTTATAAAACAACCAATTCAGGTGCAACCTGGGCTATGATGAAACCACATAACTTCCGCAATGATCCGGCCCTTGTTGCATGGTTACATCCAACAGCAGATAGCCCTGGTGTTGTATTACCATTATTCAGGCAGTATCATAATGCTGGTGCACAAGGCGGTGATGATGATTATGATGTAGTAGTAGATAAGAATAACAATCTTCATATTTTTGCAGGTATTACTTCTGCTTCTATAGCTAATCCTGATTCTTCAGAGTATTATGGTTATTTCAATCCTGAAATTGACTTTTTATACGATTTCTCAACCACATCATCTGGTGGATGGAATGCAAGGTATATTGATACAATTATATCAGCTCCTCTCCAGTACGCAACTGCGAGTTCTACCAACGGATTCAATTCGGATGGTACAGGTACAGTTGCAATTGGTCACCGTATACAAGCAACCCGTACAACCGGCGGAAACAAGATTTTTGTTACCTGGTTAGATGACGTAATTTCAGGAGTAGATAGTTTAGAGTTTCCGGATATGTTTGGCCAGGGTTATGATGTTACTAACGGATACATCACACCTAACAAACAATTCACCACAACTGCCGATCGTTATTTTATATGCGTATCTGATAAGCCTATGGTTAGCGGTTCTGCCGGTGCCTATACTTATAAAATACCTGTAGTACGTGTTGAACCTCCTACAACTACAAATGATGGCCTTAACCCGGTGTACTTTTTGTATGACACTACCGATATTTATACTGATGCAGATTTCACAGTTGATGGTGTGCAACAAATCAATGCACCTGAGTTCTCTATCTCTGCTAACTATCCTAACCCTTACAAAGGCTTTACCAAATTTGATGTAAATATGGTTAAGGAAGGCATGGTTAATGTAGATGTATACAACATGGTTGGACAAAAAATGTTTGCAATGAGCCCTGTAAAAATGGGTATTGGCACACATACTATGACCATTAACGCTAATGGCTTCTCTGCCGGAGTTTACTTCTACAGGGTTACTATTAATGGCACCAGCTTAACTCAGAAAATGATTGTTGAGTAATTATAGCTTATTTAATTAACAAAAAAGCCCCGCAGCAATGCGGGGCTTTTTTGTTTTTATACCCTCCCTCTTTACAATAGAAACACACCTGCATACAGGTTTTATTTATATACACTGCATTCAATGAGGATGCTTTAATAAGTGGTTTGTATCATCTCAATTATAGAATCGTATTCTGGGATTGTACTTGTTGGCTCTATTCTGGCCAACAAGCTTGAGAGAATTACTATGTTACCTGCTTACAATGGTAATGTACGCTCTACACAATTAATTTAATCAGGCATTTAGTTACTGCAAGCTTCGGGATAATAAAAAAGGAGTATGCATGGCATACTCCTTTAGTTTTAGTTTATAATTTCCTTTACTGAAGCACCACCTTATTGAAGAGGGTAGTATTATCGGTGGTGAGCTTGATGAAGTAAACTCCTTTGGCCAGTTCGGACAAGTCTATTTCTTTAGTGAACGTTGCTGCTACATTGCTGTATTGACTTGTTATTATTTCCTGGCCCAGTTCATTCACTACAGTCATCGTTAAGGCTTTGCTGCCTTTGGCTGTGCTCAGCGTTACCTTTACTATGCCTGTCGTTGGGTTTGGATATACCGTCATCTGGTTCTTATCCGCTCCTATATCGGCTATACCTACGGTGTTAAAGGTGAAGTTGCCTGTGTTCGATTTCGAGGCGTTGTAGTTAATGGTCATCGGCTTCTTCCTGTGGGGCGTACATGGGTCGGGGTTCACTACCTCTATGCGGTAATACAACCTGGTTGACTTGGGCACGTGGTTGTCGGTATAGGTAAAGATGTTATTTGGGATACTGTCTATCAGCGTTAATCCTGTTGAAAGGGTATCTCTGTATACATAGTATGTATAAAAGGTCATCCCTTCGTAGTTGTCCCATATCAGGTTCACTGTTCCGCTACCGGCTATGCCCTGGTTCACGGTCAGGTGCATGGTCTTATGGGCCGGGCTCAACGAGGATTCATTGCCGCAGGAGTCTACCTGTGATAGTTCATACCTCCAGCTGCGGGTCTGTGGGTTCGATAGGGTATCTATGTACTCGCTGTTGCTGTCGTAGGGTACCTTGGCTATCTTCTGGTATACGCCTGCCTGGGTACTTTCTTTATACAGGTTATAATAGGCTATGTCGCTGGTCTTTATCTTATCCCAGATGATCATGTTCTTGCCGGTGGCGGTATCTACGGTTACCATACATATAGGGGCTACCGGTGGCGGTACTTCGTATACTGATGTGTCGGCTACGCCTATACAGCCTAAGTGGTCGGTTACGGTTATGTTGTAGTTACCTGCCGGTATATGGCTGATGTTGTTATTGGTACTTGTTGTTGACCAGAGGTAGCTGTATGGCAGGGTGCCTCCGTTTACATTCGCTGTCAATGTTACTCCTCCGCTGCCGCAACTGGCGCTGCCTGATATGGCTATCTGCACTGTCGGGCCGTTTACGTTGCTTACGCTTACCTGGGCCGAGTCTATCTTACAGCCGTTACGATCGCTTACCGTTATATAATACGCTCCTGCCGGTACTGTGGCTAAGCTATCGGATGTCCTGCCGTTGTTCCATGTGTAGCTGTATGGGGCTGTACCTCCGCTTACGCTTACCATAGCTGTTCCGTCGGATACTCCGCAGTTGGCTTTGGTGGTTGTTTTGCTCATGGTTAATGCTGTGGGCTGGCTTATGGTAAAGTTACCCAGTGCTGAGCAGCTGTCAGCATCGGTTACGGTTAACTGGTAGGGGCCGGCTGCCAGGTTGCTTATGCTTTGGGTGGTCGCTCCGTTGGACCATACATACCGGTATGGCAATACGCCTCCGCTTACGTTTATGCTTATTGATCCGGTGGCGGTGCCGTTACAGCTTACGTTGTTTATCGCGCTGGTGCTTATCGATGGGCCGTTCTGGTTACTGATGGCCGCGGATATGAACGAGGAGCATTTATTGGCATCATCTACGGTTATAATGTAGGTGCCCAGGGTCAGGTTATTATCGCTGTTGGTGGTATTGCCATTGCTCCAGCTATAGGTGTATGGCGGGGTTCCTCCTGCTACGCCTACTGTGGCCGATCCTGTGGCATTGCCGCAGGAGCTCGAGCGGGTCGAGATGCTTAGTATAGGGGCTGTAGAGGTGGCTATATTAACTGAGGTGTAGGTGGCGCATTGGTATATGTCGCTTACCGTTACTATGTATGTTCCGGGTGACAGGCTGCCTATGCTGTCTGTGGTATTTACAGGGGTGGTGCTCCAGTTATAGGTATAAGGCGCTGTGCCGTTGCTGGCCAGTATCTTTACTGATCCGTTATTCACTCCGCAGGTGGTGTTTACTGTCAGCGGGGTGGTTATTACTTTGTTATTCACTTTTACGGTTATACTGTCTTTGGCACTACAGCCGTTGGCTCCGTATCCGGTTACATAGTATGTTCCTGTAGTGGAGGGTACAAAAAGCACTCCGTTTATTATTCCTCCGCTCCAGCTATAGGAGGAGGCTCCTTTGCCTAGTAATGCTACTGAGGTGCCCTGGCATACCGAGGTGGATGGTATTGCTGAGTCGCTAAGTACGGGTATGGTATTTACCGTTACGCCTATTACATCGGTATTACTGCAGCCTGCTGCATTGGTGCCGGTTACGGTATAGCTGCCTGAGCCGGCTGGTACAAACGGGGTTCCGTTTATTACGCCTCCGCTCCAGGTGTAGGTGGTGCCTCCGTTACCTGTCAATGTTATATTACTACCCTGGCAGACGGTTTGGGGGTTTACCGATGCGGTTATAGAGGGAAGGTTCACTACGGTGATCTCTTGTTGGGCTGAGCTCTGGCAGCCGTTGGCGTCGGTACCGGTTACGGCATACTCGGCTGATACGGCCGGGCTGAAGGCTATGCCTCCGGTTATTCCGTTGTTCCAGCTATAGGTAGTGGCTCCCGTTGCGTTTAAGGTTACGCTGCTGCCTTCGCATACGGTGTCTTTTGGTGTCGCGGTTATTACTACTATGGGTAATGGGTTTACGGTGAGTTGTATGCTATCTGATATTGGGCAGTTATTGCTCAATGAGCTTACTATGTATTTGCCTGAACCTAATGGCCTGAACGCTACTCCGTCGTTTACGCCGTTGTTCCAGCTGTAGGCTGTACCTCCACTGCCGTATAGTACTACCTGGGTGCCTGCACATACTGTGGTGCCGGGGAAGATATTGGCTGATATAGGGTTGGGGGTA
>Ga0207054_1189_pt1 | contig 15444 bp, 7 predicted proteins | sample Alteio_BWMinCont_60_FD_153288 | JGI IMG/M metagenome (GOLD analysis project Ga0207054, IMG submission 153288) | Enriched cells from forest soil in Barre Woods Harvard Forest LTER site, Petersham, Massachusetts, United States -... | ecosystem: Environmental > Terrestrial > Soil > Temperate forest >... | reverse complement strand
ATTAAATGAGTTCATAAAAGTAGCGGCACCTGCATCAAGCGCGGCTTTAAAAGGTGGTAAATAGGTCTCCCATAAAGTATGTTCGCTCATGTCAACGGTATTATAGTCACGTCCCGCTATTGCCGCGCCATAGGCAGCAAAATGTTTAACGCAAGCCATAACCGCGTCTGTATTACCTAAACCTTTTCCCTGGAAACCTTTTACACGTGCACGGGCAATCAGCGATCCGAGGTAAGGGTCTTCACCGGCGCCTTCCATCACCCGGCCCCAGCGGGGGTCGCGCGAGATATCGACCATGGGGGCAAATGTCCAGTGTATACCAGAGGCGGCAGCCTCGGTAGCGGCCGTACGGGCCGATAATTCAATTGCATCCATGTCCCAACTGGCGGCCTCGGCTAAAGGTATGGGGAAAGTAGTGCGATAGCCATGAATAACATCCAGCCCAAACAATAATGGAATTTTAAGCCGGGATTGCATGGCTATTTCCTGAACCATCCGGGTATCCGCCGCTCCACGAACATTGAGCATTGCCCCAACCTTACCCGCTTTAATATCGTCGTATTTTGAACTATTTGCTGTTACCGGCCCTGTAGCGTTCCTGTCGCCTGTAAATTGATTCAGCTGACCCACTTTTTCTTCGAGAGTCATTTTTGCCATTAATACATCTATCTTTTTTTCAATGTCGGCAGAATTAGTCGATTGCTGCTGCGAAAAAACAGAACAGCTCATATTTACTAAGCAAAACAGGGCTAATATTTTTTTTGATAACATATAATTATAGGGCAGTATTTATTTAAACGCCTGTTTATTTAGTTTATTAAGAAATAAGTGAGGTTGAAAGCCGCAAACTGACTATTGATTATTACAATGAGTTTAAAAAAAAAACGTGTTATTACAGTTAGGCATAACTGTAATAACACGTTGCAAATTTATTAAGGGATAAATGGCGTTATAACACTATTACCTGAGTTAACAACCTGGATGATTCCGTTTGTTGCTTCTAAATCGCTTGACGTTATATTAATCGCGTCATTAATTACAATTGGATAATCAAGCTGACTAGTTACCGTATTTGCATTGGAAACATGCACAACCATTGTTGAATTTGGATTTGAATTAAGTGTTATAAAAGTACCCGGAAATTTAAACGTAACTGGGTTTGTAGTGTATGCCCCTAAAGGTGTAAGCGTTGTAAAGGTGACATCTGCCAACTTGAGGCCGTAATGCGAATACAGCCCCTGCGCGATTAAATATTGCAGGTAGGCTTTCACGTCGGCCGCTGAATAGCTTTTCCAACTTTTAGCTGCGGCGCCATTAATAGTTACCTTTGCCCAAAAACCAGTACTTGCTGTAGTTATTTCGCTGTTTGACAGCAAAATATACGTACGGTTTGGCTTAATATATTCATTGGTATCAATACCCGAATATATTATAGCATCATAAAACCTGCGGAATATGGTATCGGTTGCGCTTCCATAAGCCCGTTTTTTAATATAGCCCCAGGCTGTTGTATATACGTGGGCATCAAGGGTATCCACATTTGTGGTCCTGTTAAAATCCTTTTGCAGCTTCAAACAGCTTGAAAACATGAAGGATAAACTCAAGCATGCCGCTATGATCATTATCGAGACAATATTTATCTTTTTCATAATTAATATCCTGGATTTTGTTTTAATAATGTATTAGCATTCAGCGCGCTTTGGCTTACCGGCCAGTAATACCTGTTTGGCGCATCAATAAAACCTGTAGTAGCAGGTGTAGTTATCCCGGTTATCGGATCGGTAACGCCATTGCGCAAGTTTAAAATCTGGTCCATAATAGTATGTACCCGGTTGGTACGTACCAGTTCAAACCAACGCTTGCCTTCGCCCAACAGTTCTAATTGTTCTTCCTGCAAAATAGCATCTATCATGGTGCTGCTTGACGACAGTTGTGTAGCGGTATACGCAGGATAGCCTGCCCTTTGGTGTATCAGGTTAAGATACTTTAACGCTGTTGCCAGATCACCGGTTTGCGCACTTGCTTCAGCATATTCTAACGTCACATCACTCATGCGATACATGGGTAAATAAACATTAAAGTTAAGGTTACCCGCAACCGGGGTTATACCGGTAGCGTTTGGTATCAGGTTATAATATTTATATAATAAGTTAATGTGGTTTAAAGTATTTAAGGTATCAATTGATTTGGCTACCCGCATGTCCACCTTGTATTGTTTTTTCCATGTAGCCTGGAAATTCGGGTCCAGCTGCATATAATTATTGCTTAAGCCAACAAATACGGGAATACAAGCACATCCGTTAATGGTATAATCCCAAAAAATGCTCCAAATAGGTTCGGCAGATTGTGTAGGGTTGATGAAAACATTCTTCCAGTTTGCCGCTGTTTCAAGCGTTGGGGTTCCTGCTGTTCCGTATACTACGCCGGTTGGGCCCTTAGCTGCAAAAAGTTTATTATACCAGGTAATTGCGTTTTGATAATCAGTGACACCGCCGCCGCCTGTTAATGAAGCTCTCCACATGTACACATCAGCCAGCGTAGCGCAAATAGCACCTTCGCCAACGTACCATACCGTAGGTGTTTGACTTTTTTGGATCAATGAATATGCTTTTGTCAGATCGGGTATAATCAATGAATCAATTAAGCTCAATTGCTTGGTACGCGCTTTACTTCCTGATTTTGTGATATCCAGGTAAGCTGTTGTCCACTCAGGCGCATCACCCCAAACCCTAACAATGTAAAAATAGCTCTCGGCGCGCATGGCATACGCCTGGGCTAACGAGTTATTTAAAATTGTTGTCGTAACGTTAGGGTCAGTTGCAGGTACCTGCGGGTAATATTGAATAGCTAAATTAGTACGACTGATAACCTTATATAACCCGGCCCAATCTGCAGCCGAATTAGTGAACTCTAAAGTGTTATGGGCCATTTCTACTACGCTATAGGTTGCGTAAGTAGATTCTTTAAAAGCATCACCACGCGCATCGCCCCAATAGTTGTACCTGCCGCCGTATCCTTCATCGCTGGCACTGCCGCTGCCAACCATTTCTTCCTGGAAGGCAGAATAAATGCCGGCTAAGCTGGCGGTAATATCATTTTGTGTTTTAAAGTAATTATCAATAGTTACACCACTTGAAGGGTTAAGTGATATACTTTTCTTACAACTGCCAATGCCTATAGCTATTATAAACAGTGCGGCAATAATTAAATTTCGTTTCATATTCTTAATTATGTATTAATTAAAATCCAATATTTATACCTAAACCTGCTTCACGGCGACGTGGATATTTTCCACTATCAAAACCGGGTTGCAGTGGGTTGGTGGTAGTAAATTCGGGATCGTACCAACTGTAATTACTCCAGGTAAGCAGGTTATTACCATACGCGTACACATTAAACGACCTTGCCTTTATTTTTGAAATAAGTTTGGCTGACAAGTTGTATGATAATTTAGCACTAGCAAGCCTGATAAATGCCCCATTTTCAAGATATAAACTATTTTCGCCATTTGCAATTGAGCCATAGGTATCTTTAACCGCGCCGCTCATATTAGGATATATGGCAATATCGCCTGGGTGTATCCAGGAATTGTAAATAGCCGCTACAGTTGGAGGTGTATAGTTTGACGATTCCACATTTAAACCGTTAGCAATTGAGTTGTATACCTTATTGCCAAATGCGGCGTTGAACAATACGTTAAATGTCCAGTTTTTATAGGTGAAAAAGTTATTTACCCCTATCAGTGTTTTTGGTATCGCGTTACCCAATACCTGGCGGTCATTTTCATCAATCACAAAGTCATGATTAGTATCCTGCCAAATGGTACTGCCGCCATTTAATACTTTGCCGTTTCTCATCATTTGGTGGATGGTGCCGGTATAAGTTGTTCCGTTAGGTTCAAGGTATCCTGTAGCCGTTGTACCTGCGGCATTTACTCCGACCGGTGTTAGCAGATTACCCTGCCCGTCATAAGCATTTGAAACATCCCAGCGATAAACGCCCAGATTTTTTAACAGGTAGAAATCACCGATATGCCCACCTTGCTTAATTAAATAAGAACCCTGTATGGCAGTTGCTGTGGGGTTAAGATAGGTAATCAGGCCCGCATTCTGAAACGTAACGTTGCCGTTTATGTTCCATGTAAAATTCTTGACAACGATGGGGGTTGCATTGATGGTCAATTCAAAACCACGATTTGAAATATTACCCAAATTGATGGCGCCTGATTTTAAACCGGTTTCCTCGGGTAAAATTTGAGATGATAATAAGCCGTTAGTTAATTTGATATAATACTCGGGCGTTACAATCAACCTGCCGCCAAACATGGTAAGGTCAAGGCCAAAATTCTGAATGGTTGTTTTTTCCCAATGCAGGGTTGGGTTACCCAGGTTAGGGCTTACGTATGCCGCATTTTGGCCATTGTATGAGCCGCTATTTGTAGTAACAGTACCCACACCAAAATTAAGCAGGGTTGAGTATCCAAAATCTGTCAGGTTATCATTTCCTAATACACCTACACTATACCTGAATTTGGCATCGTCCAGTACCTTTTTAGACCAATCCATAAACTTCTCTGCTGAAAAGCGCCATGCTAAACCTGCCGCGCCAAAATTTCCCCATTTATTGTCGGGTCCAAATCTTGATGAACCGTCACGACGGAAGGTACCGTTAACAATATATTTGTCTCTATAAGCATATTGCGCACGGGCAAACAAAGATTCTGTTGAGCTATACGTTGAATAGCTGTTTATGCCTGTATTAACCAGGGTAGCAACACTTGAAACCCGTATAGATTCACTCAAATAATTTTGAAGCGCCAGGTTATAACCGTCATCTCTATGATGGTCAAGACTGACACCTAATACAGCAGTAATTGTATGATCTTTATTAATGGTTTTGCTGTAGTTGAAAAATCCCTGCAAATCATACAACAGTTTGTTATCAACATTTGACGTGCCGCTATCCGGTCCTAAAGCACCCGAGGTGATAGATGTAGGTACAAAGGTTTGACGGTTAAAATCATCCAGCCTTGCACTGGCAGAAGCTGTGAAACGCAGGTCGGGGTAAATCTGGTAATTGCCAATAAGATCATCCTGTACGGTATAGGTTGTTGGCACATTTGTGCTTAACAACGCATAAGCCACCGGGTTTTTCTTCGATTCGACATAACCTGCCATTGAGCCATCCGGCCTGTATAAAGAAACCCATGGATTACGCTGAAAAACCGTACTTGCTGTACTCCCAACATCCACCGAGTTGCCGTTTATATAGTTTACCGAAATGTGATTCGTTATTTTAAACTGGTCTGTAGCCTGGTAATCAACATTGAACAGGGTTGTAAAGGTCCTGGCATAACTATTAATAATGATCGATTGATCATTTGTGAAGTTTGCGCTGCCATAATATATCAGGCCTTTTTGTCCGCCCGAAATACTGATGTTGACGTTGTCTTTGTTACCTGTTCTGTATAGCAGGTCCTGGTAATCATTATCTTTATTATCAAAAGTACTTACCGAGTCGGGGTTTACTGCCGCACCTGTACCTGCACCACCATTTTCAACCCGGCGATAGTAAGTAAGGTCGCGGGCCGATGTAGTTTGCAGCTTATGTGCCAATTTGCCAAAAAGGTGGTAATAGTTTACGCTTAGGCGGGCCCTGCCATCCTGGCCCTGCTTGGTTGTAATTAAAATAACACCATTAGCACCGCGTACACCATAAATGGCCGCCGATGCAGCATCCTTTAAGACTTCAATACTTGCGATATCCTGCGGGTTTATAAAGCTGGCATCATCATTTAATATACCGTCAATAACATACAGCGGGCCGTTACCGCTATTTAATGACGACATACCGCGTATCTGTATGGTACCCGGAGATAACGGGTCGCCACCATCGGTAACCGCCTGCACGCCTGCTATCTGGCCCTCAAGCGCATCAGCCAAACTACTTGGCTGGCGTTCTTTTAATTGTTTTGCGCTAACGCTTCCCACTGAACCAACCAGGTCGCTGCGTTTTACAGTTTGACCGTAACCGGTTACTACAACCTCATTGAGGCTCGATTCGTTTTCCGTTAAGGTAACATTGATTGTTCTTTGCTCGCCAACAACAATTTCTTTGGGTTGAAAGCCTATGTAGCTTATAACTAAAGTTGCTATTTTGGGGTCGGGCACATTGATTGAAAATTTGCCGTCAATGTCTGAAGCGGCACCAATTTTGGTACCTTTCAATAAAATGTTAACTCCAATAAGCGATTCGCCTTTTGAGTCTTTAATTGTACCTGTAATTTTTGTGGATCCGCCCTGGGCAAAAAGCGACGCACTGAATACAATTATCAAAACCGGTATAAATACAAGCTTTGCTAAAAGTTTACAGGATTTGAAAATTGGTTGCGTATAATTTCTCTCCATACTAATGTTTTAAAAATTTAGTGACTAATAATTGAGGTTTATTTTTGCCGGCTAATTGGCTGATGCCGGCGGGATGATTGCGTATTGGCAATCCACCAGTTTTTACACTGTTGATTTAAGTTTCATCATAGTTTTATTAATGGTTCTGTTAATTGGTTATGTAAATGTAAGGCACATTTTATTTAAAAAACAATAGCAAAAACTGCGATTTGAGCGCGTATAAGCGGTTTTTAAAATTTCTAATACGGTTACGTATTATGCTAATTACTATACTTATGTTACAATAGCCTAGTATTATTAAGGTAGTGAATGTGATTGGGGAAAATAATTTATACGGTTACATCGCAATGAATTTTTTTTCACTTTTTTTCACTTTTTTTTTCAGGAGGGGCAATAAAAAGTGAAATTGTGAATTATCGGTCAAAAAGCCCTTTCATTTTTGATGTATTGTCATTTATATGAGGAAGTTAACTTGCTAAAATTCGTCTAAAACAAGCTTGCTCCAGCCCTCTGTTCCGGCATTTTTTAGCTCTTTTTTCCTGTCCTCCAGTACCTTTTTTATCTTATCGCGGTAAGACCAGCAGGTACTTTGACGTATATCCAGTATCTCTGACAGCTTATTGGAGGTAATACTGCCTTTTGATGAGTAAATAAGGAACAACATATAGAAGCTTTTGGTGATGGGTATTTTGGTATTCTGGAAAATGGTATAGGCAATTACAGATTCTTCATACCGGCATTTGGTACACCGCCTGCTGTAAGGTAAATGCCCCGACAGATAGTTTGTATTACCACATTTGCGGCAAGTATAACCCTGTTCCCACTTTAATTCGGACAGGAACTTGAAGCAGGTTTCGCGGTCGGGGTATATCTTGCTGAATTCGGTAAAGTCAACATCCAGCGACATCACCCGCGCCCTTGTTACCTTTTCAATGCTTACCTGTAGTTCCTGGTTATCCAGCTCAAGCAGGTTATTCAGGGTTGAAATACTTTCGGCCTGCTGCTGCAGTAAAATATTCATCTCGTGCAGCTCTTTGGTACGCTGCTCTACCAAATTACTTAACTCATTATTCAGGGTATCTTTAAGCTCATGATTTATTTGCAGTTGCTTTATCATTCGCTTATGCACGTTGTCTTTTTTAAGCCTCAGGTGCCTGATGCTGTCGCCAATGGCGAATGAAACCAATACCATTTCGATTACAAAACAAAAGCTTAAGCTATAATGGGTAGCGACGCCATACGGCACCCATATTACATCCAGGAAAAGCAAGATCCGGACAGTAAAGCCGATGATCAAAAAGGCATAGCCTACCACAAAAAACCGCGCTGCTTTAAAGCCCTTGTTTAAAATGTAACAGCCTGCATAAAACGCAAATAAAAGAGGTATAAATTCAATTACCTTATAGGTAAACAGCGGCTGATCAATTAAACAGGCAATGAAGTAAATACACCGCAATACAATAAGCGTAATAATTACTTTATATAGCCGGGGCGCTTTTGTTTTTAAGTAAAGGAAGTTGGAAGTAAATAACAGACCGAAAATGCTGCTTAAAAATATGGCTGTACCTACCGAATATTGGTTAAAAAAGGGTGCATTGGGCCATACATACTGAAAAGCGATACCGTCCTGGCACATTTCGTAAAAACCTACGCTTAAATTGTATAATACATAATATAAGTACCGGCTTTGCCGGATAGCCAGGAACATTAAAAAGTTGTACAGACTAAATATCAGGATCATTCCGAAGAATAAGCCAAAAATAAGGTACTCACTTAGTGCATACTCGATGAACCAATGTATGTCCCGTAATACAATAAGTACATTAGCCGCCTGCGTTGCTTTTATCTTTACATAATAGGTTTTTACCGTATCTGTATTATTACTTACTTCGAGGGTAAAGTTTTTATGCTTGAACTCCCGCTGTGCAAAGTTATATTTATACCCATACTTATAAGTACGGTAAGTGTGGCCGGTATCGGGCACATAAAGTACGATATCGTTGATAGTTTGATCGAAAAACTCCAGTATCCAATGCCTTTTTGATTTGGTTGATTCCCTGATCCTGAATCTGTACCAGAAATAGGATTTTATATTGTAGTATTTGGGCGTAAAGGTTGTTGACTTTTTAAATTTGGCAGCAAACTCAGGTTTTAATACGTCGGCAAAAGTGATGGTATTGTTAGGATCAGGCAGCGACTCGATTTCGCCGTAGGAAAACATGTGCTGGGGCACTTTATCATCAATATTAACTACATTTTGACTTTCTGCACGCCAGGCTATCACGCTTAGTAAAAGCACAATAAAAAGGCTTTTTAGTTGGGCACCCAATCGGTAAGGAAATTTAAAATCATGTAACATGTTAAATTTTTCTCGTCATTTTTTAGTCGTATCAACAGTTAAAATTCAGTGGACTGCATTTTTAAGATTTCTCTTTCGCGCAACCGCTCATTCCCTCCCTTTGCTCTATCGAAATGACATCGTTTTTAGTTAAGGCGATATCTTTTCTTAACTCATGTTATGTTAGAGCAACAGTGTTTAAAGAAATAATTTATAACTGGTTTATCGTTATCGAACAAATCTATCCAGTTTTTCTATTATTCAATAATTATTTGGTGAATAGGTCAGGGAAATTGCCTTTAGAGCCTGTCAGCTGTTTTACCCTGCGCCACCGCTAAAGCTAAGGCGGCACGCGGTATCCTCCTCCTTCCCCTAATCCCGATAGCTATCGGGAGGGGAAGGTATTGCACGAGGCCATACTTTAACAAGTTTTATGATTATTCAATAATTAATGTGCTTATAGAATGAGGCAAGCTGGTTACAACCGCCGCCTTGCCAGTGATGCATAAATTATAGGTCAGTTTTTTATCAGAAGTATTCATCACTATAACCGCCAGCTTACCTGCGGGGTTAATAAATGCGGTGGTTTGTAAACTTTCCCGGTTTGACGAGCTTATAATCCGTTTATCGCCGGGCCGCACAAATTTTGAGAAATGCCCCAGGTAATAATAAATGTTGGTATAGATTAACTGGCCCGAGCGGGTGTCGGCAATTACCGGTGCAAAACAAAAATTACCTGCATGGTTAGGGCCGCCTTTTTCATCTAACAAAATGTTCCAATCGGTCCACCCTACTGTGCCATTATTAAAATCGTGGATAATTGATTGTCCGTATTTTTCGCCCAACGACCAATCATTTAATCTTGAGAAATCAAACTTATCAATACATCCTTCAGTAAAAAGCAAATTTTTCTCCGGGAACGATTCAGCAACATTTTTCACATTACCAAACATCATAGAGTCGCCGGTCCATGTTTCATACCAATGATAACCTACACCCCAAACATATTTGGCAGCATCTTTATCCTCCAAAATAATGCTTGCACGCTGATAAACCTGGTCGCGGTTATGGTCCCAAACAATTAGTTTTTTATCGGCAAAGCCATTTTTTTGCAAGGTTGGGCCCAGGAAATTTTTTACAAAATCGCGCTCTTCACTCGCAGTAAAAATGCACGATTCCCATTTTTGATTTGCCTCGGGTTCATTTTGTACCGTAAGCCCCCATATGGGTATGCCTTGCTTTTGATAGGCGTTTATAAACTTTATGTAAAAGTCGGCCCAGTTTTGATCGAACACCAGTTTCAGTTTTCCGCCATGCAACATATCATTGTTGCTTTTCATCCATGCAGGCGGGCTCCACGGAGAAACAAACATAGTCAACTTTCCACCGGCGGCAGCTATTGCCTGCTTTATAAATGGAACGCGATATTTAAGATCATGCTCAATGTTAAAAGTTTTAAGCGTTGAATCGTTGTTGCTTACGTAGCTATAGGTATCACTCGAGAAATCACAGCTTTGTATGTTGGTTCGAGCTAATGAATAACCTATGCCTTTTTTGGTATCGTAAAAAGCGGTTAAAAATTCCTGTTGTTTATCTTTTGAGAGTTTATAAAAGGTTTCGGCAGAAGCGTCTGTCAGGGCGCTTCCTATTCCTAAAATGGTTTGAAATGTTTTTGACGCGTCCACAAAAACGCAGATCTCTTTTTCTGTCGGTTGTAATTTATCTACAAACTGTATCGTTTCCGTTTTTGACAATTTATAATCTGTATTCTGTGCGGTACTATAAACCTGTACTGCTTTGTTTTCAATAGAAAAAGGCTTTTCGGGAAGACTGTTTTGGGCCCGTGCAAATTGCGTGAACAACAAAGCAAACGCAAAAAGGGTAAGCTTATGTTTGCTCATTGGGATCGGCAGGTAATATTTATTGCGGGGTTTCATTTAGTTGAACCAAATTAACGGGTGGCGCACCGGTAAGTTCCTGATGACTTCATCATTCTCTGGCGCATGATTAAGTACGTTCCAGGCCGTAAACCAATCTGAATTATTAAAGGCTACTGCACCAAAAACCAATGACGGCTGGGCAACTGGCCAGTCTTCCCAATGCATTACGTCGTGCTGATAGGGCCATGTGGCTTTATCTTTTAAGTAAGGGTATAAAAATGCTATCCCCTTTTTAACAGAACGGCCATCGGTTGTTTCAAATGTCCAAAGATTATCTTCTTTGGTGCTTAATAACTGGCAAATGGTACACATGGCATCCAGGTCAAATATGGAATAGCCGTAGGGTTTGGTACGTTTTAACTCTAAAGGAAAGCTACCGTCGGTAGCCATTTGATCGGGTAATAAGATCTGTTTATAGCGGTCGCGGCAAAAATTAAGCAGTTGGGTGTTATTGGTAAATTTGGCAAAACACGCTATTTGCATTACCCAGCAGGTACCATGGTTGTTTTTGGCATTCATTTCGTCCTGGCCATATTTATGGGTTGTAACCCAGGTTAAATATTTGGCAAACCATCCTTTTACCCCATCAAGTGTTTGTTTACTTAGCGCCGGTGAATTTTGCATAACTTCTGCTCCCTGTACAACTTCCATTAATTGTATACCATCTATAATGCCGATTCCGCGCCCGGTTGCAATACCTTTTATGGCTTGGGAATACTGCAGGTTAGGATTCATCATTGTTTCGGGGCTGATGAACCATGCCTTTAAATGTATAGTGGCTTGTTCAGCATATTTTTTATCGCCGGTGATTTTATAGGCCGATGCCAATGCGCCCATAATGCGGCTAAAACGGATCATGGCTAAACGGTGGGCCACAAAGTTTTGTGGATTAGTTAACCCGTCGCGCTGAACGTATGGACTATCTACGCTTTTGGGGTTGGGCCACCAATAATCACCCTCCGAATAAAAATCATGCTTGCCACCCGCGCTCCGGCTACAGGTTTCGGCAGTTACTGTAACAGGTTGTTGTTTCAGGGCCCACTCGGCTTCCTTCATTATGTACGGGCGCAAAGTTTCTGTAACCTGTTTGGTTATAGACTGGCTGTAGCCAGTTTCCCGATATAATATTGAAACAGCTAAAAAAACCAACAGGTATAAACTCTTTTTTTTCATTCTTTGTTTAAATAATGTGCGTTAGTCCCAGCGGTCAATGTCATTCGGTTAAGGAATTGATGCCGGTAATGAACGCGCTTCGCTGACTCACCCCGGCTTTGCTTCGCTCGCCGACCCTCTCTTCGCTACGCGGGGCAGCGGGTTTAAAAATGCGTTTTCCTTAATTTAATGACATTGTCCATTGGATATCTATTATGTATGGAATCTAATCCTTATATCGAACTCTAATTAAATATTTAGAAATGCGGTTGGCATTCCCGTTGATTGTACCCCTACCACACTCCTGCCCTTACTGGTTTTGACACTGATAATAGCCCGCCCATTTATAACCTGTAATTTTCTTGATCCTTGTGAGGTGCCTAAGTCATCTAACAAGGTACCATCACCAGTTAATGAAAAATTGACCCAGTTAATGGCATCCAGGCATAAAACACCTTTACTATCTAACAAGGTTACCTGCAGGGTTATTTTTCCATCTTTTTCAGCAATTTTTTCCAGGTTTAGTTTAAATGGTTTGCCCCATTTTTCGGTTTGGTATATTTGTGATATGGTATCATTTACCGTTATGTTTCCTTTATGGGCTTTGAGCGTTAATTCATTTTTTCCTTTTGCAAAAGGAACCATCCAGCGTAAGCCGGCTGCCGGGAAATCCTGGCTGTTACGTTTTTTAGTGCCGTAGCTTTTACCATTTACAAATAGCTCGGCTTCATCGCAATTAGAGTAAGCTTTTACCATTTTCAGCTCGTTTTCATCACCCCAGCGCACCGGCCAGTTGTGCCCATAAATATGAGCCATCGGTTTATCCGCCCAATACGATTGAACCACGTAGTAGATCTCTTTCTTGGTCAGATCGCGCTCTACCACTCCCTTTTGGTTCATATAGGGCAGCGGATTATCAAACCTAATAGGTGTAGAAAAATCTTTAAAAACCCAAAATGCCGATCCGCTTAACCAGGGCATGGTTTCATGTTCTTTCAACGTCCAGTCGAACAAGTTACAGGTTGCGTTTTCGCTCCAGTCGCCATTTTTTAATAGTTTGGTTGACTTATTAAAGAGTGCCGTGTCAATTATTCCGTTGGTACGAATGTTTTCCAACGCTTTATCCACTTTTTCCGAATTACGGCCCGAATGACTATCGCCGCCCCACTCGGCATGGAAAAAGTGCTTTATTTTTTTAAACTCTTCTTCGGTAGTCTTTTTATATTCGGTGTATTTGCCACTATACCAGCCGTCCCAAATGGATGGCGAATACACATCAGGAATATCTTTACAAAAATCGCATCGGCGTATAACGGTTTTGCGGGATGGATCGAGCTGGTGCGCCAGGTTGTTTTGATCGGTCATAAAGGCCCGTATTTTAGCTTTATCGAAGTCGGCAAAGTCGCCGTCCCAGTCGTTTTCATTACCCAGGCCCCATAATATGATGGACGGATGGTTATAATGCTGATGGATCATATTGGTGAGCATGCGACGCGCCTGTTCTTTATAAGCCTCGCCTCCTAAACCACCCCGGCACCAGGGTTCTTCCTCCCATACCAATATACCCAGGCTGTCGCATAAGTTTAAGATGATGCGCGATTGCTGGTAATGCCCTAACCGTATAAAGTTTGCGCCCATATCCTTTATCATTTGCATTTCCCGGCGCATCATGGTATCGGTCATTGCTGCTGCTACACCGGCCTGATCTTCATGCCTGTGCGTACCACGCAGTAATAAGCGTTTGCCATTTAACAGGAACGGTCCACTATCTGAAAATAGAAAATCGCGGAAGCCTACTTTTTCTTTCCGGGTGTATTCACCTACCGTTAATTCAACGGTATACAAATAAGGATCGGTTGGTGACCATAGATGAGGGCTATTAATGTGGAACTCATCAAAAGGAAAAGGCCGAGTCCTATCCGCATTGATATTCTCCATGGTGTAATTCTTGGTTGCTACTGTTTTTCCGGATGCGTCTTCTATTTTTACTTTTCCACCTGTTTGTTTTGCATGTTCAGGGTCGTAAAATGTAGCCCTTATGTCAATTGTACCGGTTTTATAATCTTTATCTAAAGTAGCTTTTGCATATAGGTTATCGATAGCAAAGTTTGGCTGGTAAACTAAATTCAAATAGCGATAAATACCTCCATAAACATTAAAATCGGACAATTGAGAAGGTATGGTTTCGGCATCGCGCGAGTTATCACAGCGTATCTCGACAGGTATTTTACCTTTAAATTGTTTGGTAAAAGTGGTAGTCTTTTTAAAATCTTCAACTGCCTGGGTAATGTCGACAAACCACTCATCATAACCACCCACATGCGCGCCTACTTTGGTGGTATATACATAAACATCCGTTTTTTGACCGGCGCCCTCAAAGTATAATATGGTGTGCCCGTTTTTGTACGGATTATTAATGCTGAGTTGGGTACGATACCAGCCCGGCCCCTGGTAATAATTTACATCAGGATCCACCGCGTCGCGGGCATTAAAGCAGTGTGGCAGGTTAACTTTTTCCCAAATGGGGTAATTGTCGGGGCCATCCTTGGTTAATGGCCTTACAGTTTCCCATATGGTGCCGAGATCCTGTTTTAAAAACTCCCAATTATTATTTAAGCGGATTTTTTGTTGGGCAACGCCAATACTGCTGCCTATAATTGAAATAATTACAAAAAGTAAGGTTCTCTTCATAAACTACCAGCTCTACTTTTTGTAAACCTGCACAGTACTAATTCCATGGTTTGGGTTGCGAATACATTTTGAAAGCCTTTTGAAAATCAATATCGGGATACTTGCTTTGTGCAAAGCTGCAAATGGTTAATGTTTCCCCATATCCCATAGGTTCTATTTGTTTATAGGTCCACTCTTTTTGCTTTAACAAATAAGGCATGAGCCACTCAATGCATTTTTTAATTCCCCGGCCATCTTTTTCTGTATGCCATAGGTCAATGTCCAGGCGGTCGGCTAATACAGCTAACCTGCACCAGCCGTCCAGGTTCATGTTGGAATATCCCCATGATTTTGTGCGCTCCAATTCGAGCGGCTGTTTGCCGTCTACCGTGAATTGGGTATCCATACGCATAATGGTGCGCTTTTGTAGTACCTCGCGGGCAAGCTTCTCATCGCCTGTAAAAATTGCGAAGTCAACCACCTGCATATCGTAAAAGGTACCATGATTGTTTTGCGATCCTTTTTCGTCGTTACCATTTTTGCTGGTTTGCAGCCATTTTAAGTATTCGGCAAACCATTGTTTTACGCCGTCTTTCAGGTTATCGGTTATGCTTTTACTATCCTGCATCATCGCTAATGCATCGGGAATATTGGCCAATGCACGGCTTTCAATTATGCCTATGCCCCGGCCATCATTAATGCCCGGTATATATTGGGCATAATTTAAGTTGGGAGCCATTTTTGTATCTGCCTTAATGAACCACGTGTCCATCAGGCTTGCGGCTTTTTGGGCGTATTGCTCTTTACCGGTAAAGTAAAAGGCAAAGCTTAGCTTTTTAACTGCCTGGCATAATTCGTTTAATTGGGTGTCGTCATGCAGCAGGTATATCTCCGGGTTACGTTCCCCGTCTTTGCGGATATAAGGCTTACCATCGGG
>Ga0207054_1188_pt1 | contig 15612 bp, 7 predicted proteins | sample Alteio_BWMinCont_60_FD_153288 | JGI IMG/M metagenome (GOLD analysis project Ga0207054, IMG submission 153288) | Enriched cells from forest soil in Barre Woods Harvard Forest LTER site, Petersham, Massachusetts, United States -... | ecosystem: Environmental > Terrestrial > Soil > Temperate forest >... | reverse complement strand
GCCCCCTCACGCTGGTTCCGCCCCAATTGGTTAACCGCAACCCGCTTTTAAGGCCTTTATCAGCTAATGCGGTAGAAAAAGAGATAAAGTCGCGGAAAGCAAAGTCTGTATTTTCTTGAATAGTCTGCACAATACCAGTAACGGTGGTCTTAACGGTATCGTAAATAACCGTTTTGCCTATCAACTGCTCAAATGGCATTCCGGGGAAGTAGAGCTTAGCCTGTTCAGAAGTTAGCACCACCTGGTACGGCCCGGTTAACGCGGCCTTAGCCGATCCTGCCAGCCATTTATAATGAACTAAATTAAAATAATCGCTGTCGGTAAGCGCGACGTATTTTTGCTGTTTGAATTTAACAGGCCTGGCATTTTTTTGAGGGATATAAACATCCGGCAGTATCAGCCTGAACAACGGTGCCGATGCTTCTATGCCCGACACCTGGCTTTTGGCAGCCAATTGCAGGGGAGTGCTAAGCCCCGGATTAGGTACCGTCCCCTCCGGATAGGTGAAATTAGTGACCACCCGGTAAATGCGGTTGCCATCTTTCTCAAATTTATCAAATGTAAGGTCAAAATGTACGATCAAATAAATTACCAATGCGGCACTTATGCCAATGGATAATCCGACAACATTTATCAGCGTAAATAACTTCTGCCGCCAAAATCCACGAAAGGCAGTTTTAAAATAGTTCTTTATCATGATATTTAGTCATTAAGCCTTTTTGAACTGCTACTGCATCTGCCACTTTCTTCACTCACTCTTCAAACTCTTCACCGGGTTTGTTAAAGCCGCTTTAATCGCCTGGAAACTTACGGTTACAAAGGCTATCGTTATGGCGCCTAAAGCCGCTAAGGCCAAAATCCACCACGAAATATCCTGGCGGTAAGCAAATCCCTGCAGGAACCATTTTTGCATAGCTAACCAGGCTAAAGGCGTAGCAATTACGATGGCGATCAGTACCAGCTTAACAAAATCTTTTGATAACATACCTACTATTGTGGATATGCTTGCACCTAATACTTTACGGATGCCAATCTCTTTTGTCCGTTGCTCGGTAGCATAGGCGGCAAGCCCGAACAGGCCCAGGCAGGCAATAATAATAGCCAGCGAAGTAAAGGCTATAAATATGGTACCGATGCGCTGCTCTGTGCGGTAGATAGCATCAAAATCCTTATCCATGAACGAATAACCAAATTGCTGGTTGGGAGATAATGCTGTCCATTTATTTTTAACCTGTGCAATAAAGGATGGAATATTAGCCGAAGTGAAATGAATACTTAATGCGCCCCGGTCTTCATCAAACATCAAAACCATCGGTGTAATATTATCACGTAATGATTTAAAGTTGAAGTCTTTAACGACCCCGATAATGTGATAGGCTTTTAATGATTTAAGCTGCTGATCAATGGGTTTATAAAGCTTCTGATCTATAGGGTTTGAAAACGCCAGCATTTTAGCGGCAGATTCATTGATGATGATTGCGCTCGAATCAGTCGGCAGCTTGTTGGAGAAATTGCGGCCAAGCATTATTTTCATTCCCAGTGTAGGGATATAATCTTCATCAACTGTCCATACTTGCGGTAATATGGCGTTTTTCTGATCCGGAACCGGGCTTTTAAAAAGACTACTGCTGTTGCCGTAGTTCCCGGTTGGCAGCGCCCCGGTAAGCGATGCATCTTGAACACCGCTTAACTGTTTAACCTCCTGTTTAAAAGTTTTGGCCTGGTTACCAAGCGACTTTACATTTTGTACAACCAAAACATGGTCGCGATTATAACCCAGGTCCTTGTTCTGGATAAACTTTAGCTGGTTATAGATAACCATTGTGCCTATTATTAAAAAGATAGAAATAGCAAACTGGAAAACTACCAGGAAGCTGCGCAAACCACCTCCTTTAAAACCGGTTGCCAGTTTACCTTTAAGTACCTGGATAGGTTGAAAGCCGGAGAGAAATATGGCCGGGTATGATCCGGCAAGACATCCTATAATAATAACAAATAGAAGTAATAAAGGGAGCAACCAAAGGACTATTTGTGGTGTTACCACCAAATCTTTGCCAGACAATTGGTTAAATAGGGGTAACATTAACCATGCTGTAAATACAGCTATTATGGCTCCGGCTAACGTCAAAATTATCGATTCGGTTAAAAACTGGGCAATAAGGTATTTACGCGGCGAGCCCAGAACCTTGCGGACACCAACTTCGCGTGCACGGTTTGCCGAACGGGCGGTGCTTAAATTCATGAAATTTACACAGGCAATGAGCAATATAAACAGAGCTATCGCCGAAAATATATATACATATTGTATGTTACCGTTGGCGTCCATTTCAGCTTCGCGATTTGATTTCAAATGGATATCTTTAAGCGGGGTTAAATTAAGCCTGAAATAATTACCGCCCTGTTCAAACGAATCAAAAGTTAAATGTAATATGCTTTGTAGTTGCGGGCCGGCATGCTGGTGCATAAAGGTAGTTAATTTAGCATTCAGCTTGCCTGCGTCGGCACCTGGTTTGAGTAATATATAAGTACTGAAATTATTATTGAACCACATATCCTCCCTACTTTCGGCAAGCCCTGGCATCGCTATAAAAAAGTCGAAATTAAAATGTGATTGCTTGGGGATATTTGTAATCACCCCGGTTATTTTATACTGAGATGTATCATTAAAAGTTAGCACCTTACCAACAACGTTTGTGCTGTTAAAGTACTTTTTAGCAATGCGTTCAGTTATAACAACCGAATGTGTTTCCTTTAAAGCGGTAGCCGAATTGCCGTAGAGCATTGGTAAAGTAAATACGCTAAATACGGCAGGATCGGCATATATCATCCTATCCTCCTGTATATCTTGGTTGCCTTTTTTTACCTTATTACCGCCCATTGATCTAAACCTGGCGGCTTGTTCAATCTCCGGAAAATCATTTACCAGTGCACCGGCAGTAGGAGCAGGCGCCACAGCATATGATTTTTCGTTACCGCCAAACTTTATGTCAGAATTTATGCGGTATATACGATCAATATTAATGTTATACTTATCATAGCTCAATTCATCAAACACGTAAAAAACTATCAGCATGCAGGTAGCCAGCCCCAAAGCCAATCCTAAAACATTTATAGCTGTAAAACCCTTATTTTTTAAAAGGGAACGGAACGCGCTTTTTATATAGTTTTTTATCATGATAATGATTATTTAAATCTACTGTTGAGAATACTGTGCCATTGAAATAAATATTTGTATATCAATAACTTATAATTGATTTTATATAAATGAATGTATCGAAACCGGACAGTTTATTGTCCGGTTTCAGCATGTGGTCCAGTTTGCAGTTGGCGATCTGCAACCTACCCGGTGCAAACTCCCAACCGCCTACTGCAAACTGAATTATTCGCTTCTCAAACTCTTAACCGGGTTGGTCAAAGCAGCTTTAATAGCCTGGAAGCTTACTGTTGCAATAGCTATCGCAATAGCAAGCATATCGGTAGCAATGAATATCCACCAGTTTATCTGTGTACGGTATTCGTAATCTTTCAACCATTGATTCATTATCCACCACGACACCGGAAATGCGATGACGCAGGATATGATAACTAAGGTTACAAAATCTTTTGATAGTAAAGTGGCTAAGCCACGCGAGGTAGCTCCGAGCACCTTGCGTATACCTATTTCTTTTACCCTTTTCTCTGCAGTGTAAGCGGTTAATCCAAATAAGCCCAGGCACGAAATAATTATTGCCAGCGTTGCAAATATGCCCGACAATTTGCCTATCAGCGTTTCGGCTTTAAAGAAATCCTCAAATTCCTGATCAACAAAACTGAACTCAACAGGGTAGCCGGGGCTACTCTTTTTTATTACTCCCTCCACTGATTTAAGCGCAGTTGGCAATTCAGTTCCGGCTTTTAGTCGTATGTTCATGTAATAAGTATTAGCTGGGTCGCAGAACATAATTAAAGGCGCAGCCGATGCATACATATTATTGTAAATAAAATCGTGTATTACCCCAACAACTGTAAGTTTTTTATTATAGCGGGTAATTATGGTGCCGATAATGTTTTTAGCATTGATTGATTTTGCAAGTGCATCATTGATGATCACATTATTACTATCAGCAGCGGCATTTGGATAAAAATCCCTCCCTTGTTTTAAATGCATGCCTGCGGCGGATATAAAACCGGGACTAATATTATCTACACTTATCAGCAATTGTTTGGCCGGATCTTTCCCCGGCCAGCTAAAATCACCTGTATTGCTGCCCAACTGTAAAACTGTTTGCGAACTGGTACCTGCATTTTCAACCGCGCCGGTTGCTAAAAGGTCGGTCCTTATGGCCGAAAAATGTTCAGCCATTTTCCCGCGCAGATGTATGTAAACCAGGTCCTGTTTGTTGTAACCCAAATCCCTGTCTTTAGTATGTTCAACCTGTCTGTAAATGATAACCGTACAAATTATTAATATAACCGAAACCGAAAACTGTAAAATAACCAACCCTTTGCGAATAAACACCGCACTAACCGACGTTTTGAAATTTAACCCTTTTAATACGGTTACCGGGTTAAAAGAAGACAGATAGAAGGCTGGATAACTGCCGGCAATTAATCCGCAGGCTACTATTATAATTACCAGTGCACCTATATGAAGCGGAGCGAACAGATCAAGCGCTAATTGTTTTTGCACCAACGTGTTAAAAGATGGTAATACCAGTAATATAATAAGCAAAGCCACCATTGCAGCCAGGAACGACAGGAATACAGACTCGCCTATAAACTGACCGATTAGCTTCCCCTTGCTTGCACCCATCACCTTGCGCACGCCAACTTCGCGTCCCCGCCTTTCAGAGCGGGCAGTTGACAGGTTCATGAAATTAATACAGGCTATGATCAGCACTATCCAGGCAATCAGGGTAAACAGGTTTACATATTTTAGTCTGCCTTCTTTTTCTTTACCATTAGCATCAAAACTATCATATAAACGCCAGCGGGCCATAGGATAGATAGACATCCTCGCCGTTGCACCGGGTTGTTTAGTTTGTATATAATTATAAAGCTGTTTGTTTATGGCTGATACATTAGCATTTGGCTCAACCTCGGCGTAGGTTATCAGGCTGTTGCTTCCCCATTGTGTTAGCCATGTGTTATCGTTTTCAAAAACTTTAAAGGGTGCAAGCCAGTCAAACTTAAACGAAATATTTTTAGGCAGATCTTTAATTACCCCGCTAATAACAAATTCCTTATTGTTGTCTACTTTCAATGTTTTACCAATAACATCAACCGAGTTGAAAAATGTTTTGGCCATGGTTTCAGATACCACCAGCGAGTTTAACTGCGAAAAAGCTGTTGCCGCATTACCACTTATAAATTGTAAATGAAACATGGAGAGAAATGCAGGATCAACATAACTCCCTAATTCATAAATGGTTTTATCCTGTAAAGAGAATAGCAGATTATAGTTAAAAGTGCTTCTGGCGGTAGATTTTATACCCGGTATTTCGGCTTTCATTCCCGGCGCCAACGGACCGGGTGTGGCATCGAAAACATAGGTTGTACCGTTATAGGTCTGGCTGTCTTTAACTTTATACAGGGTAGCCTGGTTGCTAAAGTAATCGTTATAAGTACGTTCGCTTTCCACCCATAAAAATATCAGGGCGGCACAGGCAATACCTATTGCCAGTCCAAAAATGTTCAAAAAGCTATAGCTTCTATTTTTAACCAGGCTGCGAAATGCCGTTTTTAAATAATTTTTAATCATGATATTTTAGTCATTAAGTCATTAGTCATTGTGTCATTAGTGTTTTTCCAACTGCAAACTGCCTACTCGCAACCGTCAACTGTCTGCCATGCTCTTAAAAGTCTCCCCTACCGGGGGGAGATTTAGAGGGGGCTTACTATTCACTTCTCAAACTTTTTACCGGGTTAGTCAACGCCGCTTTTATAGATTGAAAGCTTATGGTGGCAAAAGCGATGATCAATGCCATTATGCCGGCCATTGCCAGCACCCACCAGCTAACATTAATGCGGAAAGCAAAATCAAGCAGCCATTTATGCATCAGCAGCCAGGAAATTGGCAATCCAATTACAGCAGCTACCAGTACTAAGGTTAAGAAGTCTTTAGATAATTCAAGAACTATTTGCGGAACACTTGCCCCCAACACTTTACGTACGCCTATTTCTTTAACCCGCTGGGTGATGGTAAAGGCTGATAAACCAAACAATCCTAAACAGGCAATAAAAATGGCGATGCAGGAAAATATTGTAAACAAGCTTCCCTGTTGTTGTTCGCTTTTATATAGCTGATCAAATTTTTGATCTAAAAAGGTATAGTCAAATGGAGTTTCGGGCAGATACCTATGCCAGGTGGCTTCAATGGCGCCTATCGCGGCTGTGGTATTATTGCCATCAACTTTTATCGAAATTTTATGGTAATAATTATTGTTGGGCGCAGGTAACTCCATTAATAAGGGAATGATTTTTTGATGTAGCGATTCGAAATGAAAGTCCTTAACTACACCAATAACTTTGCCTTGTATGTTACCATATTTTATATCCTTAGCCAGTGCGTTTTGCGGTGTTTTCCAACCCAAAGCCTGCACTGCAGCTTCATTAATCACATAGTTATTAGTATCGGTTGAATACGCCTTTGAAAAATTCCGGCCGGCTGCCAGGGACATGCCATAAGTAGGTATGAAACCATAGTCGGCAGTTATAAATTTCAAATCTACTTTAATGGGCTGCATAGATCCACCTTCTAAAACAGAGGCATTTTGGTCATCAAGTAATCGCCCTGACGGAATGCGGGATGACCGGCCAACCTCCTTTACCAGGCTATTCTTTAGCAGATCAGCCTTAAATGCTTCAAAGTTTTTGGTTAAAGAGCCTGTATATTCCATAGTCAAAATGTGATTTTTATTAAAACCCAGGTCCTTTTTTTGGATATACTGCAATTGCTGGTATACAACAGTAGTGGCTACAATCAGGATAATAGAGATGGAGAACTGCATTACAACCAATACTTTCCTGAAAGAAATATTTCCTGAACCAACTTTAAGCATGCCTTTTAAAACCTTTACCGGTATAAATGACGACATAAACAGGGCAGGGTATATGCCGCTTATTAAACCAATAATAAATGGAAGCGCCAATACTGACAATAAAACCTGCCAGTGTAATAAGCTGTTGATGGATAAAAACTGGTTGGAAAGTTTATTTACCAGGGGCAACAATAAGCAAGTTAATCCTATTGCCAAAATCAGGGCCAGCCATGTTATTAATATTGATTCGCTTAAAAACTGGCTGATGATTTCTTTCCGTTGTGCGCCAATTACTTTTCTGATCCCGATTTCTTTTGCCCTTAGGGCCGAACGGGCAGTAGATAAATTCATATAATTGATACAGGCGATCAACAAAATAAACAAAGCGATAGCCGAGAATATATACACGAGTTTAATATCACCGTTTTCTTCCACCTCATCATCCAGGTGTGAGTTAAGGTGTATATCAGCAAGCTTTTGTAAAGTAAGCTTGGTTACATCGTGCGTTTTTATAGTAGCAGGCATATTGTTCATTTTACGAAAATGCACGTACTCATCCAGAAAATTTGGCAGTTGTGAGCTTATCCTGTCTGCATTATAATCTTTTGGCAAAAGCAAATAGGTATAAAAAGAGTTGTTGCCAAAATTGGTTTCTAACTGCTTTTCGCCATAAACAGAGGTGTCCTTTAAGGTATTGAATGACAATAATATTTCGGGATGCATGTGCGAGTTGGCCGGAAAGGGACTGAAAATACCGCTAACCTTAAATCCATGTTTATTATTATCCAATATGACTGTTTTGTTGATCGGGTCCTCGTTGCCAAAGTATTTTTGTGCCATGGCAGGGGTCATCATCAGGCTGTAAGATTCTTTTAGCGACTGATGGGCGTCGCCTTTAATAATAGGAATGGTAAACAGATCGAAAAAATTTTCATCTGCAAAAACTGTATTATTTTCATTGAACAGTTTCTCCTTATACCGCAGGGCAGTGGTACCGTTAGGATATACCCGGGTCATTTTTTTAATATCCGGGAAGGCAGTTTGCAATAAGGGGCCAAACGGAGGGGCAACTGCGCTCAGATGCAGGTTTTCAACTCCCGGCGACGTATAAAATATGCGTGTTACGCGGTAAATATCATTTACATTTTTGTTGTACTTATCATAACTGCGCTCATTAATGATATAAGCTAAAATAAGCAGGCAACAGGTTAAGCCCACGGTTAAACCGAATATATTAATGAATGAAATGAATGGGTGCCTCGCAATATTGCGTATAGCACTCCTTAAATAATTTTTTATCATGATTTATTAACTTAATCTTCATTAGTGCATTAAACTGCTAACTGCAAACCGCTTACTGCCCACTGTGTTACTCACTTCTCAAGCTCTTAACCGGGTTAGCCAAAGCCGCTTTAACTGATTGAAAACTCACGGTTATTAATGCAATTAACACAGCCGTAGTACCCGCAACTACAAATACCCACCAATGAATATCGACATGATACTCATAATGCTTTAACCAATTCTGCATTTCAAGGTATGCCAGCGGAAATGCCAATAAACACGACAAAAGCACCAGCTGCAAAAAATCCTTCGAAAGCAGTCCCGCCAAACCCGTTGCACTTGCGCCCAACACTTTGCGGATACCTATTTCCTTAACTCTGCGCTCGGCGGTATAGGCAGCTAAGCCGAATAGACCCAGGCAGGATATGAGTATGGCTAATCCGGCAAATACCTTGGACAATTTACTTACCAGCATTTCGGTCTTGAAAAACAGGTCAAACTCATCATCAACAAACTTGTAATTGAAAGGATAAGCAGGGTTATCTTTTTTAATAACAGCGCCTATACTGGTTATTGCCTTTTCAACGTCGCCCCCTGGTTTTAGACGTATATACATAAAACGGGCATGTTCAGCAGGAACAGAGAAAAACGCCACAGGGTCAGGTTTACCATACATATTACCGTAAACATAATCGTTCACCACGCCAACAATGGTAATTGCAGGGCCGCCGCTTCTAAGTGTTTTTCCCACTGCGCTGCCTTTTCCCATCAGTTTTTCCATCGATTGGGTAACAAGCACATGGTTTAGTCCGGCGGTATCGGCTATAGTCAGGTCACGGCCCTCAATTATTTTAATGCCCGATGTTGCCATAAATCCCGGTGTAACATTGCGTATAGACACCAGCACATTGGAACCAACCGGCTTGCCGTCCCACTCAAATCCCGAAGTATTATTGCCACCATGAATAGTCGAATAATCAGAAAGTGCTACATTATCAACAGCACCCGTGTTCAGCAGATCCTGTTTGATCGAATTAAAATTCTGGCCCATTTGTCCTTCCAGGTTTAACTCAACAAGTCCGTCTTTATTTAAACCCAATTGCCGGGTTTTAACATGCTGTATCTGTTGTAAAACAATAATGGTACAGATGATCAACACAATAGAAACCGTAAATTGCATCACTACCAATCCCTTACGGATAACTGCCGCGCCGCTTCCTTTTAACTTAATCCCTTTTAAAACGGTAACCGGGTTAAATGAAGATAAATAAAGCGAAGGATAACTGCCTGCTACCAAACCACAAACTGCGGTAATAGCAATTAGGGTAACAATATGATATGGATTGCCTAAACCCGGCGATAGTTGTTTTTGCACCAGCGTATTGAACACTGGCAATGCCAATAATATAAACAACAAAGCTATAATTGCCGAAATAAAGGCCATAAACAAAGCTTCGCCGATGAACTGCAATACTAACGTCCGTTTTTCAGCGCCCAATACTTTGCGTACACCAACCTCTCGCGCCCGTTTTTCACTGCGTGCGGTTGCCAGGTTCATAAAATTAATACAGGCGATGAATAAAATTATCCAGGCAGTAATGGTAAACAAACGCACATATTGTATCTGCCCGCCACCGGTTTTTTTGCCACCATCAAACTCATCATACAAATGCCAGTCCTTCATACTGAATAAAAAAACCTGGCTTTTGGCGCCTGTTAAATGTTTCTCAATGTAGCCGTGTAATTGCTTGTTTATCGTTTCGGGGTTGGCACCGGGTTTTAACTCAACAAATGTATTTAGGGCGTTGCTACCCCAGAATTTCAGCCACGGGCTTTGGTCAAAATATATTTTAAAGGGCATGAGCCATTCAAATTGCATGGTTGAGTTGGTCGGCAGATCCTTTAAAACCCCGGATACGACATAATCCTGTTTATTGTCAACCCGTATAGTTTTGCCGACAACATTTTCCTCGTTCCCGAAAAACTTCTTAGCTGTTTTCTCGGTAATAACAACAGAATGCAACTGCGCGAATGCGCCTTTGGCATTGCCCTGAACAAAAGGTAGCGTAAACAAGTCAAAAACCGAGTTTTCGGCGTATTTACCTTTTGCAAAAAACGAATTATTACCAACTGTAAATAATAATGACGCTGGCATTTCCGACATCCGGCAGGTATTAGCTATGCCCGGTACATCGTTCTGTATAGACGGCCCCAATAAACCCGGCGTAGATGAATGCGTAAAAACCCGGGTATCAAATTGCTGATTTTCACGTAAAAGATATACGCTGTCTTTTTTTAAATTATTATTATCATAACTAACCTCATCCTCTACCCACAAAAATATAAGCGCAGCACAGGCTATGCCGATGGCCAAACCAAAAATGTTCAGAAAGCTGTATCCCTTGTTTTTCATCAGCCCCCTAAAGGCGATCTTGAAATAATTTTTTATCATGATTTATTAGTTATTAAGTCATTAGTCATTGTGTCATTAGTTTTTTTACTGCCACTGCTGCTGCTACTCAAACTCATTCACCTCTTAAACTCTCCTCGGGAGCCATAGCTCATTCTGAGCGAAGGCTCTTCACCGGGTTACTCACAGCCGCCCGTATAGCGTGCGAACTTATAGTAAGCAATGCAAATACAACAGCAGTAAGGCCTGCAATAACAAATACCCACCCGTTTATATTTATCCGGTAGCTAAATCCCATCAGCCATTTATTCATCATATACCATGCAATCGGTGATGCAATCAGGATAGATATAATCACCAATTTCAGAAAATCGCCCGTTAATAATTTTGCAATACCTGGAACAGTTGCGCCAAGTACTTTGCGGATACCGATTTCCTTTGTTCGTTGCTCTGCAATAAATGCCGCCAATCCAAACAAACCCAGGCAGGCAACAAATATGGCTAACAGCGAAAACACAGTTGCGGTACTGGCGGTATGCTGTTCAGTTGTGTACAGGCTTTGAATATGCGTATCCAGGAACTCGTAATCGAAGCTCGAGTTGGGCAGGTCTGTTTTAAATTTATCCTGCATTTGTTGCATAAACAGGGGCAAATCTTTGGCGTTATACCTTATCAATAAGTTTCTTAATGGCTCGGGCGCCTTATTCATCGTATAATAAACGTAGCCGCCTACTTCATTTTTGAGCGATTGGTAATTAAAATCCTTAACAACACCCATAACGATGGATTTACTGAGCATTTCGGTATGGATGTATTTGCCGACGGCATCCTGTGGACTTTTAAACCCAAGATATTTTAATACCGCCTCATTAATTAAAACATAACAATTGGTATCTCCTTCGGCAAGGGTCTGCGGCAATGAACTTCCTGCCAGCAGCTTTAACCGCATGGTTTTTACGATAGAGCCATCGGTATGGCAGGTTTTTACAGGATAACCTTCTTTATCGGTCGATAATTTTTTTACGCTTCTGCCACTTTCACGATCGCCTGGGATGGATTGAACAGCCGAAACACTTTCCACATTAGTCATGCTTTTTAAATCGTTTATAAAAGCAGAAAGCTGCTGCTTATTTTGAGCGGCTTTAATAGAAACACTCACAATGCCGTTGGGGTTATATCCCAGGTCTTTATTCCTGATATAATATACCTGTTGAAGGATCACAATAACGGCAATGATCAGGATAATGGAAGATGCAAACTGGAATACGACCAACGATTTGCGAATGAAATCGGCAGCAGAATGTTTTAACTTGAGCTTGTTCATTAAAACAAGCGGCGAAATGCGCGACATGGAAAATGCAGGATAGCTGCCCGCTATCAGAGTTACCAATAACCAGGTAACCAGTAAGCCTGCTAAAATGGGCGCAGTATATAATGCCGACGGTTCTAAAAAAATACCGGTCACATTTTGAAACAGGGGCTGTACAATGAAAGCAAGCGCATACCCGATGATTATAGCAATAAAAGAGAGTACAGCAGTTTCCGTATAGAAAAGTACAAGCAACTGGCCCGTATTTGCGCCTAATACTTTGTTAACACCTACTCCCTTTGAACGTTTTTGCGAACGGGCGGTAGCCAGGTTCATATAATTAATACACGCAATGGCTAATACTAACAGCGATAAAAAAAGTAAAGCCTTTACCGTGCTGATGCTGCCTATTTTGCTGGAGTACCCCTCCCGGATATCAGCAGAATAAAGATGGATAGCAGTTAAAGGCTGAAAGATAAAGTTGGTAAAAAAACGGCCCTCTTTGGGCACGTTTTTATCAATAAGCGCTGTAGCGCCGCTTTGTACCTGTGCAATATTAGCGCCGGGTTGCAGCTGGCAATAAGTTTCATAGCTTGAATTGCTCCAGTAAACATTTTTACCCATCCATGAATCCATGATGTTATAAACCATGTCGCAGTCGATAGTGCTGTTTGCAGGCAGGTCTTTATAAACGCCCGAAACATGCAGCGTATCGTGGTTATTTACGTAGATGATCTTTCCAAAAGCGGGTTCGTTTCCATACAATCTTTCTTTGGCAGACTGCGAAAGTACGATTGATTTGGGCTGCGAAAACGCCGAACGTGCATTCCCTTCTGTAAAGCTGAAATCGAACATTTTAAAAACCGATGAATCGGCCAGGTACAAACCCTTTTCAGTGAAATTCTTCTCATCGGTTTTTAACGATACACTGGCGCCAAAATCATGTTTGATCAGCCTGGTCATCGTTTTTACCTGTGGTATATTTTGTACAATAGCCGGACCAACAGAATTGGGCACCTCCGACCATACCTTGTAATTATACTCCGCGCTTGTTTGCATGTTAACCCGGTAAATATCTTTCGAGTTTTTATACATGCGGTCGAAACTCAACTCGTACGAAATGCAGGCAAATAAGGTAATACAAACACACATACCAATGGCCAATCCGGTAACATTAAGCGATGTAAAAAGCTTATTGGCAACTATGTTGCGCAAGGCGATCTTGAAATAGTTTTTTATCATGGCCTTGATTTTAAACTCCTGCCGGCTCCTTCCCGCCGGAAGGAGCCACGGAGCAACTTTAACTAACTATAACTGATTTTTAATTAGGCAGACGTAGGCTTTTATATCATTATATTTTCCATCACGGTTTGACCATCCAGTAAACGGATAATGCGGTGACTGTAACGGGCATCATGTTCAGAGTGGGTAACCATTATAATAGTTGTTCCCTGTTCGTTCAAATCGGTTAACAGCTCCATTACATCATTACCATTACTGCTGTCCAGGTTACCCGTTGGCTCATCCGCCAATATCAGTTTGGGTTTATTTACTACAGCCCGTGCAATAGCCACACGCTGTTGCTGACCACCCGATAATTGCTGCGGATAATGGTTGCGGCGATGCATGATCTGCATTTTATCCAAAACCTCTTCTACTCGTTTTACCCTTTCGGCTGATGCCACGCCCGTATAAATCAATGGCAGTTCCACGTTTTCAAACACGGTTAACTCGTCAATCAGGTTGAAACTCTGGAATACAAAGCCAATATTATGCTTGCGCAGATCGGCACGCTTGCGCTCATTAAAAGCGGCAACTTCAATGTCATTGAACAGGTAGCTGCCACCATCCGGATCATCCAGCAGGCCCAGGATATTAAGCAAGGTTGATTTGCCGCACCCCGACGGGCCCATTATCGCTACAAACTCGCCTTTTTTAACTTCTATGCTTAATTTGTTCAGTGCAATAGTTTCTACCTCTTCGGTACGGTAGAATTTTTCAAGATCTGTTATTTTTATCATTTGGCCTCCTTGGTCACCTAAGGGTGACGATTAATTGTGATTGTTATATTGTTTATTTCTTTAAAATTAATTCCTGTATATCCCCATAGGTTTCGTAGCTGGATGTTATTACCTTATCGCCGGGTTTTAATCCCCTTAAGAGCTCATAATTATCGGTATTGTATCTGCCTAACTGTATGTCGGTTTTATACGCTGTTTTACCATCTTCGCTTAGTTTAAATATCCAGTTGCCGCCGGTTTGCTGATAGAAACCGCCTTTTGGCAATAACAGGGCTGGTACTTCATCACTAAATACAAGCTTAAGCTGTAAGGTTTGTCCTTTCCTTAATCCTTTTGGTGTCCCGCCTGTAAATTCCATATCCACCTGGAACTGCCCGTTGGTAACCTGCGTAAAAACCTTTTTCACGGTTAATTTATAATTGGTGCCATCGTCGGTTGGATAATAGGCGGTTAAGCCGGTAAAAACCCGGTTAATATAATGCTCATCAACATTGGCCCTTAGCTTATAACCCGAGGTAACATCAATTTCCCCTAATTTTTCCCCCTTGGCTTTAGTCTGACCAATTTCGGCATCCAAAGCTGTCAACTGCCCATCAATTGGTGCTCTTAAGGTAAGGTCATTTACCTTTTTTACGCATCATTTCTAACGCGCTTTTCATTTGGGCAATTTGCTCTTTTGCCTGCTGGTCCTGCTGCCTTACAATAGCGGTATCCTGCTTTAATATCTGCTGTTCTAATTTTCTTTTATTTAAATTGTACTCGTAGTTGTTTTGAGCGGTCTTCCATTCCTGTAAGCCTATTGCCTTTTGTTTATACAGGTCCTTATCCAGGTTGTACACCCGCTCGGCTTCTCTATAAGTACTTTCTACGTCGGCCATTATCTGTAATTTTGATACAGTAGCCGAGAGTGCGTTATTGTGCGATATCTGCATTTGTGTTTGTTGCCCGTATACGCTGGTTTCCTGGCTTGCCAAACTAAGTTCAAGATCGGTGTTCGAAAGCCGTAAAATCGGATCGCCCTTTTTTAGCATGGCACCGTCTTCAACAAATTTTTGTTCAACGCGGCCACCGTCCGAGGCATCAAGGTAAATGGTAGTAATAGGCATAACTACGCCATTAATGGGTATAAACTCCTGGAATGGTCCTTTTTTAATTTCGCTGATCGTTAATCGTTCCGGGTCAACGTCCAGTTTGCTTTTGCCGGATGTTGTAAAAACCACCCAGCCAACTAATGCTACAAATACAGTAATGCCTCCAATTAACAATATGCGCTTACTGTTCCACGTTTTTTTCTCAATTTTTCTGTCCACTATTATTATATATATTTTGTTACCTTTTATAAAAACCCATGCCATCAAAACAATAGGTTGATTTACAGTTATTTATAACCTGTAAATTAAAACAAGCCGTTCGCTTCTGTTACAGCGGGTGTACGGATATGATACAGTTGTTAAATTACGTATTAGTTGAATTAGCTGTTTGCCAATAGGTTACCAATATGGATAATTAATTGATAAAATTGTTGAAATTTACAGACGTGCCAACTCACCCCGCCTACGCTTCGCTGCG
>Ga0207054_1186_pt1 | contig 15786 bp, 12 predicted proteins | sample Alteio_BWMinCont_60_FD_153288 | JGI IMG/M metagenome (GOLD analysis project Ga0207054, IMG submission 153288) | Enriched cells from forest soil in Barre Woods Harvard Forest LTER site, Petersham, Massachusetts, United States -... | ecosystem: Environmental > Terrestrial > Soil > Temperate forest >... | reverse complement strand
CTTGTTCGCTGACAGGCTAAGTTCGCGGTCGTAAATTGCAAGAGCGGGTGAAGCCGCCGGCGGCGCATTGATGATCACGTCAAACGTCTTGCCGGCCGCCATGAAGACTTCGGTCTGCACGTGCGTAACGCCCGGCGCGGGGTTGCCGTCTTCGGCAATCAGGCCCATACCGCTCACCGTCTTGGACACGTTAGCCGACAACGGAGAGGTGATATAGGTAACCGTGCTGCCGACGATCGACGGAATGTGCATGCGCGAACCGGCATTCACCAGGCGCACCAGCACTTTTCCATTAGCCACTGTGTTCGCGGGAGTCGACGGGAACAGAGAAGAAGCCGGAGTGTTTCTGTCAAAGGCGACGCCGTTGATCAGGTAATACAGCGGGGTGTAATTGACCGTCGGCGGATAGCACGTCATGTAGGTTGCGGACGCGGGATTGCCGCAGCCGCCGGGCTGACCGGACCACACCGTGGCCTCGCTGAAATTAAGCGTGTTTACTGCGGTGCTGACTGCGTTGTTCTGCACCGGATCAATTTCGCCGAACACCAGCGGAAGATCTGCGTCGTAGGTCACGCCCGGATAGGTCGCGCCCGGATAGGCACTGCCCGCGGACGTTTCGGTGCCTGCCGTGGCCGTCGGCGCGTTGGTCACAACCAAAACGCCGTACAGGCCCATGGGAACCTGGACCGACGGATGTGTGCCGGACTCAAGCAGGTACGTGCCGGGACGCAGGTTAGCCCAAGTAAGCGAAACCGTTTGCGTCGCAGGCACTTCCGTGCCGAACGAGCGGACGCGCGCCCCTTGAACTGGCGGTGTAAACGGATTGGCCGCCGCGGTCACCGTTGACCACGTCGCATTCGTGTCTGTGGAGTGAGTTGGACTCGGTACGGTGACCCGCTGACCTGCATTTCCCAGGCCGCCGCCAAGCTGGCCCACAATCATCATCGATGTGGGAACGCTGTTGCTGTTCGCAAACGTCAGATTGTTGGTCAGGTTAATCTTCAGGGTCGAGCCGGTCACAGCCTTGATGACGATCGGTGACCAACCGGTTCCTGCATTGGGGTTCGCGGCTGCGCAGGTCGCGGTCGAGCCGCTCACCACGGCCCCGCACGTATAACCCCACATCGGAACACTCGTACCGTCAGGCAATGAGGCGCTTGTAGGCCCGGCAGCCAGATTAATCTGCTGTTGGGCTGTTGCAATACCCGCTCCAAGCAGGAGAACAGTGGCAACATGCACCGCTTTTTTCATAAGTGTCTTGAGATAGTTGGTTTGCATCTCTGTTCTCCTTACTAGTTTGCTTCGTCGATGACAAATTACCGGGAATCGACAAGCATCATCATCATCATTCCGCCGGGAAATACGTTATTGGTTGTAATTTCGCGCTCGTTATGGGAGTGCCACATGAACGCCCAGCCACGCTCGTTGGAAGGGTTGGCCGCCACGTTCGACGGAAGATTGCTTGAGCAATTTGGTGGCGCCGTCTGGCCCACCGTCGGCAGACACCCGGTCGTGGTGGTGGTGGTAACCCCGCCGGCGGTCGTGGTGTAGCTATTTGTGGTGGTAGCGCGCAGCGTGGCGTCCGGTCCAAGATAGGGGCTGCCGCTGTACCACGCACCATTGGTGAAGATAAGCGGGTTAGGCAGCGTAGCGGGACCGCCACCGGCCACATCGCCGATCGGATTCACTTCGAGCGGCTTGTTGTGGTCCTGGCACCACTCGTAATAGTTGACGGCACTGTACGGCGCAGCAGGGGTGCTGTTAATCGTGTAGTAACCCTGCGAGTCCGGATGGCAAGCGAGGCTAGCCAGGGGGTCAGCCGCATCGGTTCCGGAGTGATGCGCGTACATATCCCAGTTCAGTCCGCGACCGGTGAAGTAGAAGATTCCGTCCATGGTCTGGCCGGGCGTGGTGGTGGTGGTAAACAGAGGCGCGCCTGCGAGGTCGTCCGCGTTGGTCGCGCTGAGAATCAAGTTGCCGTCACGCGCGAGAATGCGGACGTGGTTGGCGTGCTCGTGGAACGGATGCTGCCAGCGGCCCTGGCCGATGATGCGCAGCAATACCTGTTCGCCTGGATGCATGTGGGGGTTGCCGTTGTAGGGCTGATGCGGATACTCAACTTCGTAATTGGCATCCATGTCATCGGGCATGGAGCGGCCGTTGATCAAGAAGTACGAGGGGTGATAGGGCTCGGTCGGCACTTCGAGGCTGCAGCCTGGGGCTCGGGCAGTGCATCCTGCACGCGCCGTCACTTGCGCCAGCGCCTCGTTATGGATGTTGCCGTCCATCTCAGACCACTGGAACAGGTACTCACGGTCGTAGCAGGTCTTGTCGTGATCGAATGCCGCCGGCGCAAGCCGGAAGTCAGACTCACTGTGAGCCAACTCGACCTGGACGTTGGCGGCGGGAAGACCGGAAGTGCAGGCTGCCGGCACATTGGCCGGCAGCACGATCAGGGCGCCGTACATGCCCATCTCGATCTGCAGATCGCCCTGGGTGCCGCTGTAGTAGGAGTGTGTTCCCGGTGTGGTGGCAGTAAATGTATAGGTCACTGAACCCGCGGGCGCAGCTTCCTCGGCGAGAAGGCCGGTTACGCCACCGGTGCTCGTCACCTGGAAGCCCGGAAAGAGAATCGATGTGTTCCCTGCCGCTGTCGGCAGGTTGTTGGTCAGGGTTACTTTAACTGTCTGGTTCTCGGTGACAACCATCGTCGGGCCGGGTACCTGCATGGTGGAACAAGCGCCCCCGGTTATCGCCTTGGGCACAAAAGTCGGTGTGGAACCCGCGACACAGCCGTAGCCCCAGGAATACACACTGGAGCCATCGGGCTGGTTCAGAAATGCTGGCTGCGCCGTCAGAAGAAACGTCGCAGCCGTGCCATTGGTAGAGGTTATTCCCGGAGCAGCGGCGTGAGCCGTGGCCGCGATCGAGGCCCCTGCTCCCACTAGGAGCAGGAGCAGTTTTGCTTTACTAAACGCCATTTTCATAAATGTCGGCTTCATCGATGCTCTCCTAATTGATGTGCACTTCTGTCATCAACCCGCCGAAGTTTTCCTGGTCGTTGGCCAGGTGGTCGAGCTGAGGAGTGTAGAGGTAAAATACGCTGCCTGCGGGATAGTTGGTGGTGTTGCTGGCGTCGAGAACCACGTCAAGCGATTCGCCGCCGCCGAGGGTGATGGAGTTGGTGAAGTAGTCGAGGTCGTTGCCCGATTGGTCGCGGAGAAGCTTCGCGTTGTAACCGACCACGTGCATTGGAATACCAAGCGAAGCCAGCGTCTGGTACTCCGTCACACTGAGCATGGAGATGCGGAGCAGCGCCTTGCCACCGGCGGGAATGTTGATGATCGAAGGCAGTGGCTGAGAGAAATGGCTGCGGCCATCCGAGCTCATCGTGGTCAGCGGACCAGGGGTAACCGTGTCCGGATAGCTGCGGCCATTCAACAGGAAGAACTTGTCCTTCATGTCGACGAACGCCTCGGGATTGAAGGTCATGCCCACAAAGTGGAAGTTGGGATCGAAGCCGTGAATCTGGAGCGGATACTCCACGTCATACGCGCTCACGCCGTCGCCGTCGTTGTATGCGTACATCTGGGCGTTGCCGAGTTTGTTAAGACCCTGATGGACGCCGTTGTTCGTCAAGGGCAGCGGGTTGGTGCAGAGAATATCGACCTTCGTGTTGCATGCGGTGCGAAGATCACCCTGCTGGGCCTGCAGCGAGGCGTAGAGGCTGTTGCCCTGGGGAACGCGGTTCTGACGGGGACGAACGTAGATCTGTCCCACCATGCCCATCTGCAGGTGCTCAGGAGGGGTGATGTGGCAGTGCCAGAAATAGGTGCCCGCATCCGGCGCCAGGTAGTAGTACGTGAAGCTGCCGCCGATGTTAATGGCCACGGAGGCGTCCGGCACACCGTCATAGAAGGAGGATGCGTTTGGATAGCCGTGGAAGTGAACCGTATGCTGCTCGAACAGGTCGGGGCGCATGATCATGCCCACGTTGCTGAGCGTGAGGAAGAACTCGTCGTCCTCGTCCATTGCCATCAGCGGCGCCGGGATATTGCCGTTCATCACGCCGATGTCCATGATCTGCCGGGGATCAACGTGACCGTCGATACCGCTGCCTGGAATCGTGGCCGCGCAGGTTGGATCCGCAAGGCAATCCCCATCCGGCGCGACGCCGACCGCGCCATTCCATGAAAAGGTTGCCGGTGATCCCCCGCTGGTGTTGGAAGCAAACGGATAGGGTGAAACGCCGGTGTTGATAGCGTCCGTGGTCGCGGGGTCGCCCGGAAGCAGGTTTCCTGGATACGGGGTGTTGAATACGTCGGGAAACTCTGTGCCGGGCAGGCCCTTGGCAATGTCTGCCAGGCCGGAAAGCGGACCGAAAGAGAACATGAACGTCTGTACGCCGTTGGCCATGGTCGAGTAACCATCACCACCAGAGATCTGTTGGCACTTGATCGCGCCGTTCACGTTTGCGGTCGGTTGCATATATCCGTTCACTGCCGCCAGAGTGGTCGGCCCCGTGTAAGCCGGTTCGGCATTGTTGTTATTTAGTGAGCTAGGGTGCGTTATGGTGCTGGTGGGACACTGGACCCGAAACGATTGTGCGGATACGGATACAGCCGATGCCCCAAGTGCCAACACAAGAACTTTCATTATCCTGTTCGACATGTGCTCTCCTCCTCTAAGCTCCAGGCGAGTCTCCCCGGTTAGCAACGCCTGGTGCTACCGAGATGGAGTATTCGCTGAAACAGGGTGGAGGGATTTTGCTGTAGCACAATCTCTCAGGGCTAAAAGTGGATAAATGACCTCTCTTTTACTTCTTTATGATTGTTTGCCCTTTGCGCAGATTCTCACAAAGAAATCTGCGCAGGATAATTTGAACCTTATTGACGCTGATCAAACACTAGTGAAAGGAATTAGTGATGTAATAATGAATTGGGTGCAAGATATTTGTCAATATAGAGTTTCTCCTAAACACTTTGGTTCGATTACCTGAGTGACGAAGATCACAGACACCGCACTCGAATCCCCCGCAAGCAGTGCACAAATATTCACAATTCTCGACCCCTGCAAGTTCCAGCTGGTCGCGTGTCCCCGCCAAATGGCTCTGAGGCGCAATATCTCAATCTTCGAAATGCGATTGATTCCTTCAGCAAACGATCGGCACCCGTAACCCGAAATTGGCTTGCCAAAGCGGCTTCCTGGTCGCGCCGACGCGCATGGTTACTCCTTTTCCAGCCAAGGATACCGACCTCAAGGGGCCGGCAGCTCCCCCGGGGGATCAGTCTCGACACCCGGGGGCCGGCCATCAATGCCCAGCGCAAGTGATCGGCGCCAGGCTGGCCGCCTCATGCGGTCGCGGTGCCGCCACTGGCCAATTGCATCAATGCCGGGATTCTTGCGGGGAGAGGAGCAGCGAATAAGGTCGGTTCCGGCATGGCCGCCCGCAAGTATCCTCATTTATATCCCCGTTTTCCCCCGAATTTTCGGCTCCTCGCGAAACTCAGGGCTGGCCTTCTCTGCTTCGCCTCGGACTTGTTAGTCTCTAAAAAACTGGGCATGCAACAACTAATGGACGATCGAAGCAGAGCCTCATGCTGGTGCCTCGTCGCGAGATGCAGGGGTATGCGCGTTGTATCCTTGCAGTGGCTGGCATATACTCGATGTATATGCCAATCATCTGCAGGGGAGGCCAGCGATGCAACGAAAAGCCAAAATCTTCATGAATAACCGTAGCCAAGCGGTGCGTTTACCCAAAGAGTTTCAGTTCAAGGAGCGCGAAGTCTTCATTCGCAGAATCGGAAGAGATGTCGTCTTATCTCCTCGACCACTCGACTGGTCCTCCTACCTCGCTGAGGCTCCAGTTGCGTCGGCGGATTTTATGGGGGTCGTGGAAGACCTACCTGTCCAGGAGCGTGAACCCTGATGCCGCGCTATATGCTCGATACGGATACGAGTTCCTACGTCATGAAGCGGTCCAACGACGCACTCCTCAAGCGCCTCAGGAAGACTCCTGTCAGTGATGTGTGCATTTCGGCCGTCACAAGAACGGAACTCTTATACGGAGTCGAAATTTCGCCCCACAAGCAGCGGGACGAGACTGCACTCGGAGCTTTCCTCGCCTACGTCGAGACCCTCGATTTTCCTGACCAAGCGTCGACCGATTATGCAAAGATCCGGGCCCATCTGAAAACACAGGGCACAATGATCGGCGCTAATGACCTCTTTATTGCCGCTCACGCCCGAAGCCTTGGACTGACGCTGGTCACCAACAACACACGAGAGTTCGCAAGAGTACCCCAACTGACGATCGAGAACTGGACGCTCGGGTCCTAAAAGCTGATGCCGCTAGCCTCGCAGTGAAATAGAATTAGGTGCATACCGACTACGATAGGAAGATGCTCCCAATCCTTCTCTATATTATTGATCTTAAATACATTACATTTTCTGGCTGCGTGACCTTGCCCTCAGAATGCGTACTTCTTAGCTGGCTGGTTTTGGGGGATATTCATTCATCCCCGTAGTCGTCGTGGCGGTGGAAATGTGGTAATCGCCGCAGCGATTTCCAAGGGCTGTGGGAAGGTGGGGGAAACAGTCTCATCGTTTTCCCACCTTTCCACAGACCGTCATTTCCACAGCCTGCTTCGATCGCTCGAACTTTCATGCGGCGATCTTCACCTTTGCATCCGTCCAGTCGGATGGGATCCGACGAGCGCCCGGCGTTCTTGAGGATCACATAGTCGGAGTTTCGAGACTGCGATAGCCCCACTCGCGTGGCATAAACGTTCTTTTCATCTTCCACTTGCCCGAACTCGATTCGAACCGTATATCACCGGATACACCGCGGTTCAAGCCCAATCTCATCAATCCAGATCTTTTCTCTGATTTCAGGGCCGAATCCCTGCGGTGGGGAACGGTCCATGAGAATGATGCTCACTGGATGCGCCGCCGGTCCCAGAACACGGGGTCAAAGGGCGCGAGGAGGCGCCGCCTCTCGTCCACCCGGGCACTGGCGGCCACGGGGCCTCGCCTTGCGGCCAGAACCACAGCAGGCCACCACCATGTCCAGTACCCCCCGGGGCGCGATTCGGATCCGCTGACGTCCCGTGGCGGATGCTCGATTGTCTGGTAGACCCGGGTGCCGCCCTCGCGCCGCCCCAAGCGCAGCCCGCAATAGTGCAGGCCTACATCGGATGATTGCCGACATTCCAGATCGGCGCGCCAGCGCCTGATGCGGCATAGTCGAAATGTGCCTGCAGGTCCTTGGCGTAGGTGCGACCATGCTGGCGAGCAAAGTCCGCACATCCGGGGCGCGCACCTGCATCCTGGTGTCCCGTCCGCGAGCCCTCCGCGCGGGTGCAGCCGGGGCCCGGGTCTCTGAGGCACGTAACCGTAGTTCACGAATAACGTCTCTTCGATCGCCAGGCGCGGGTAACCGTTCATCCTCGAAGCTCTAACTCCGCTCGAGCCTGAAATACACCCGCCCCGGATCCTCCTCACTCCACTCGGAACGCTAGTGGCGCCGGATCGACGGGAATAGGCTTATAGGCACCCGGCCGATTGAGCATTGCTTTTTCCGTTCGATATTGCTGCATCAGTGACAAAACCTGCATCGCCGAGACTGAGGCGCTGATCATTGCACTGGCGCTGCTTACTGCGGACATTGCATTGGAAACTCCGCCCATTGCGATGCTCGCAATCTGCAGGCCCATCATTGTCTTCTCTCCGCCTGTCATGTGTTCGGCACCCAGCTTGGTCATATCGTTCTCCATGTAGCGCTGGATAACTCTCACGTATTGATTGACAAATTTGCGACCCGCCGGTCCGTTTTGGGTTGGATCGTCTTGAAACAGATTGACCGGACGGATCCAAATTGGCTCGGACCCCGTTGTGATTTCAATTCCCATCTGTTTCGATTCAATGTGGCGTACTGAAGTAACCGGCAGAAAATCGCCGCACTGGGTCTGCGGAAGCAGAACTTGCAAACTATCCATCACCTCGTGGCACGACTGGGGTTCTATCCCTCCGGCGCTCTTCTTCTTCCTTTTTAGCGGGGAGAACATTGGCTCAATCTGCAGGCCATCTTTCTTGACTCGAACAAGAGAGAAGACCTCACCCTTAGTGTTCCTCAACGAGTTCAGGGCGCCCTTAGAGTTATTTGGTTCAGAAACCCAAGCGAAGAAGAAGGGATCGACATCGCTTGCAGTGGAAGCGTCATAGGCACGCTTTGCGCCGGCGGGATAGCCCGCCTCGACGTAAAGGTAGCCTAGCAGCCGGTTCGCATCAGGGGCTAACTGAAACTCATTGGTGGCCGATAGCAGGCTCTTGATCGCTTCGTCGCAGATGACCATATCGGCGCCGGAATGTCCCGTGAATAACATCGGTCGCACTCTCTTAGCGGCCTCCTGCACGGCCGCGTCATAAGCGGTGCGCTTTTCGGTGAAGCTCGCAATTTCCTTCGAAGCCCACTCCTTTTCCTCCACCGGTACGCTTTGGATTAAGCCATACACAGTGAGTTCGCTCGTTGCATCTTTGGTTCTGCCAAGAGCCTCATAGAATAACCCGAGTTGGCGGTGCCCGAAAGCAAAATCGGGGGCAATATCACGCACTGCCTCATACTCTTTGAGGGCGAGCTGATAACGGCCCTTCACGAGGTACTGCGCCGCTGCGCGGTAATGCGTGCGAACGTCCTCGCGTTTGGGCCCATCGAATGACAATATCGATGAGAGTAGTGAGGATGCATCCTTAGCTTCCGGCACCGCTCTGGAGTCAGGGGCGGCGGCCAAATAATCGGAGAAATATCGAGCTGCGTCTTCAAGCTTTCCAGCATCCTCAGAGCATCTGGCCAGGTTGAACAGAATTGCCGGCGTCTTTGGAAGAGTAGACTGATTGTCCAACAGACTCTTGCACAATTGGGCGTCGTCGTCAGCGGTGGGAAGAGTTTGTTCATTTGCTCTCAGGCTCTCGTTGAATGCGCTGATGGCCTGCTTCTGTCCCGCATCGAGATTGGTGCCCCGATCTCCGGTTTCGATTTGGGTAATCAACTGTTCGTAGCGGCTCTTTTCGTCATCCTTTTTTACGTTAGTCACGCAGGTGTGGAGGCTTTCGATCGCCCTGGCGTCGTCCCCGGCCGCGTGATAGGTGACGCCAAGATCGCAGTTTACGTCAGGCGAATCGGGCAACAAGGTGTGCGCCTGCTGCAGTTGATCTATTGCCTTGGGAAAGTCCTTGGCATCGAAACTTGCATTGGCCGACTTGACTAACTCGCCCGCGCGGGCGGAGATCTTCTTGTTGAGTTCAGTCAGTTCTTTGAAGCCACCGTTATATGCCAGGGCTTCACTGTATTTCGCTCGGGCTTCGAGGAGCTTGCCCTCGTTTTCCAACGATTTGCCGGAAGCGATCAGACTCTTAGCCTCTTCCTTATTCGCGTTCTTCGCAGGGAGTTGCACAGTTGCGATCCCCACTAGAAACAAACAAATGACGATTGACTTCATGTGCCGCCCCTCTCCGTACGGAATTCAATGCTTATGAAGCATGTCTGTAAGTACTTCGAGATAACCTGGAACATCCAGATCCAGCGCAAGATCGAATCCCTCCTCGGCCAATTGTGATTCCAGGCTATCTGTCTCCGCTAATTGGGCGTTGCTGATTTCCTGGATTGCACCAGTTTCGGCCTGCTGCTGATCGAGAATTGCCTGGCCGTCGGACTGGACCTGTTGAACGTCGATCCGCTGCTGCAATGACGTCAACAAATCGGCACTGTTTCGGGTAGGTTCTTGCTCTGTTCTTGACAGCCCGGCCTGGCTTGCAACCATGGAGGCCGCAGTTAGGGTGGTAACGATCGAGCCGAAAGTATCATGGGTAGTGGCGTTGGGATCAACCAACTTGACACGTGCCGCTGGAAGCCCGATTTCTTTGGCAACGAAATTTCCAAGCCGTGCAGTTGCACGACGTTGAAATCGCTCGCCATAAATGCAATTGATAGCGGGCATCAGGGCGTAGTATGGGGCGGATCCCTGGTCGCCAAAATCCAGCGCAACGGCCTTCTCGCTGAGCCTGCTCTGGCTCAGATCGGCTGCCTCGCTGGAGGCCATCTGGCGAAACGAAGCCACCTGCGAGTAACTCATATCAAACGGCTCCGCGGCGCGCAGCCCATCGGTAATCCCTTGGTTCTTAGGGTGCAACGGGTTTTCTTTGAGCGTGATGCGATGGGCTCGACGGTCGATGACAAGGAGATACAGTGAATCCCGCGAGAAGAACGGAATAGACAACCTGCCGTACCGCTCGAGTACCGAACTCCCGTATCGGTCCAGAGCATCCTGGGTTCCGTCGAGAATGAGTGCCATGAAATAGAGCTGCTGCGCGTCGGGATGGGAAGGGTACTCGTGATGGAGGCTGCTCGCGAACTCGAGGAAATCAACAAGCGTCAATCCCTTCGCATCGAACATGTCGCGCTCACTGTTACGAGAGCAACTGCTGGTGGCAACCGGATCGAACAAATAAAGCTGAGCGCGTCGACGAGTTTCGCTGAAATCATTGGCTTGCGCCATGGTGTCATCTTGGTAAGACCGTGCCTTTGCAGCGGAAGAAGGATCAATGCGGGCGAGCTGCGTGAGACGGACCAATGCATTTGTGAAATGCGCCTGGGCCCTGTCGAGGAAGTGTTCGATTATAAGTTCTTCTTGAGGCTCGAGATGACCTCCCGCCACAAGCTTTCGAGCCCCGTCAAGGTCTCCGGACCGCACCATTTGAAGCGCTTGCTCGCGTATACCGGAGTCAGTCATCCGACTGTATTGAGTTTCGAGCCTCGTCACACACGCCTCTTGCGGCGCAGTCCTTTTCAGGCCCTCGAGAGCCCGATGCACCGCAAGACGATCGTTACCCTCCACGGCGGCCTCTCCGGCAGCACAATTCAATATGGTGCTGTCCGGAAAACTGCGCAACAAATCGTTGGCCACATCCAGCGCTTCCTTCGACTTACCGGCGTGCAAGTAATCTAGGATCGGCTTGATCTTGGCGGGGTCTGGATCAATACTCGGTGCATCCGGGCTGTCAATAGGCTTTGGAGGGGGCTGCACAGCCTGTCCCTTTGCCGCCACGGGGCTAAGAAACAGGGCCAAGAGAGCAATTGGCAACAATCGAATCCTCATAAACGCACCCCTAGTTGGAACTGGACGTGAACGCATTCGCACTTATGCTGGCTTCGGCTTCGGCAAGTTCGCGCTGCTCTCCCTCGACGAGTTGGCTTGCGGTCGGGTCCGCGGCCGGCATTTCATTCAAGGATGGGCGCGGCTGAGCAGCAAGTGCTGACGCCGGCGCTTTGGGCCAGCCATCGCGTCCCTGGTTTTCGCGCAAGGTGCGTAGACCAGCATCCATCTCGGCCCGAAGGTCGTTCTGCATTTCCTGCAAATCACTAACAGAGACTTCAACTATTTCGCCGGTTGGGCAATCCGCTCGATGACTGCTTGCTACACGAGCCTGGGCTGTGGTTCCGTCTCTTTCTGGCGGAGCAGCCAGTTGCAGCAGATCGCCTCCGCTGAGAGAACAGGATTCGTCCTGGCCTGCATTCACTTCGAGGGAAGTGGAGACCACAAATACGTGATCGAGTTGGAGAGATGCGGTAACCTGCGTGTGGCTTGGGCTGGGAGCAGCGCCTGATGCCGTGGCATTCGCATTGGCCAACTGGTCGCGTATCTCGCCGGCAATTGCATCCTTGAGTTCCGGACTGACCGGAGTGTCTGCCAGAGCAGCAACCCGGTTTTCGGATTCCTGCCGCTCAGTTGATGCTTCTTGGGGGAGTGCTGGATCGTCGTTCGACTGGCGATCGAAACACTTCTGAAGTACGTCAGATATGTCGAAGTCAGCTAGCCACGAATAGCCGCTGTTGTAAACCGGTGAAGGAGCGAAGTAATTGCGGTTCGCGACCGACCACTGCGCATTCGGCGGAACGAAAGCGATCGCAACCGGTCTCCAAGGATAGTAAACCCAACCATACATGCCCGGGGGATAGTACGCATCGGGGACATAGTTGAGAAGAAGGACGCCACGGTAGTCGTACGGTTCGTAAACTCTGGTGAAAACTACCCCGTTGACGACATAAGTGCGCTGGATAATCTGCCTGCCGCCCGACAAGATAATCGGCCTTTCGAGATAGCCGTCATGGCGTCCAGTACGGACGAAGATGCTTTGGTCTGAGCGACGCAATATAACTGTTCTCTCCCCATGCGCGCCAGTCCGCACATCAATTGTGGGAGTATGGAGCGACCTCATACGGCCATTGCGAAAGAAAGTGGCCGAGCGATCTTTGGAAAGATACGAGGCCACCGTTCCATCTTTGCGAATTTCAAATTGACTACCGTCGTCTGTTGTAAGCCTCGTTCGCCCTGTTGGGCCGGCCGACAATCTACCAGGAGGCAGTGGCCGGCTGCCCGTTCCAGACAAATGCGCGCGCAGCTGGTTCAGGTGTTCCAGAGTGCTCCTTGATTCCGGCTCAGATAGTGCCGCGGGAGTTGGCAAGTTGTGGCCGCTGGAGGACGGGTACGTCGTGTGCGAATCAACCGTGTCATGGTGAATCCCATACATTGTGGAGGTCCGTGCGGATGCTCCCGCAGTACCTCCACCGGCTTGTCTCTGGGTGCGATGATCGCCACCCTGCCCCGCCGGCAAATTCGATCTTGGAATCCCAGAGTTCGAAGTTCGGTTGACAGGACGAGTTGTCGAAGAGCTGCCGGACGTGTGGGATGGAACTCTGGGAGCAGGCGGTGGAGTTGATCTCGGGGGAGGCGGCGTAACCACCCTCGGAACTGTATTGGTCTGCGCATTGACAATGCCCACGAGGGCCAAGAGCGCGAGCAGACAACTTTTCTTCAGAAATTCCCTCATACACCCTCTCCTCCTAAAGAAGCAAAGACGCCCGCACCCTACTTCGGGTACGGAAGTAAGTGCCGGAAGCTCTTCGCTTTCGGGCAAATCATCGATTAAGAAGGATTTTAGAAAGAGTACAGATGATAGTTGGAAACCCAGTTCCAACTCGCCGTCCTGTATACCATCTTTTCATCTCGAAGTCATCTATTAATTCGTAGTTGATAGGGGACCGCGACACCCGAGTCGCTGCATTAGCCCGACTTGATGACTGAATGGGGCTGAAAGCAATGAATAAGTTCGGGAGGTGGGCAACACGCGCGATGAATACCTCCCGCACTTGTCCCTGCTGTGGCCATATTTCAAAAGACAACCGAAAGACTCAGATCAGCTTCATATGCGGCTTCGCCGCGAACGCCGACTCTGTCGCTGCAATCAACATTCTGGGTCGAGGATTGAAGATGCTCAAAGGGCAGGACACGGCAGATGCTTCTGCCGGGTGCGAAAGCACAGCCCGGATCGCCTGTGAAGTGAACGGTGAAGTAACCGTCAGCAGCAGGAACCCACCGAAATGGCCGCTTAGCGGCCATCGTAGGAATCCCCTTCCGTCAGGGAGCGGGAGGATGTCAATGGACCGTAACGATCACCGGCTTGCTGCGCAGCGTTCCACGATCATTCTGGTACGACAGCTGATATTTAGTTGTTTCTTTCGGTTGCACTTTTAGCACCCCGCATGCTTCCACGTCCCCTATAGCCGGCTCAATCCAAACCTTGGAAGCGTTTACCACCTGCCAGCGCAGCACTGAAGTCTCGCCGGAATTGATTGAGACCGGGTCGGCGCCAAACTGACTTAACTTGACGTTTGCACCCGGTAAAATCCTGACTTCAACGTTTACTGAGCGATTCACCGAGCCGCCAGGGCCGGAGACGGTAAGAATATAGGACTTCGATTCGGTGGGACACACTGGTCGGCTGGTCTGCCCTGGCATTACCGGGCCCACTCCTGAAATCGAGACCTCGGCCGCTCCGGAGACATTCCACTGTAATACAGTTGACTCTCCCGATTGAATTGACGGGCGAGACGCGGTGAACGCTTCGATACGAGGCGGGTTGGGGCGAGGCGCCGCCATCACATCGATGGCTACAGCGCGCTTCACGGTGCCACCCGGGCCAGCGGCCTCGAGGAGATAAGACTTCGAGGAGGCCGGCGTGACGGTGCGGCTCCCCCGCACCGGGAGAGAGTCGCCCAAACCGCGGATAGATACGTAAGTCGCGTCGCGAACGCTCCACCGGAGCTCGGCGGATTCGCCGGACCGCAGCTTATCTTTCGACGTCGAGAACTCTTCGATGGCCGGTGGATTCGGAGCGCTCGGAGAAGGCTTGACCGCGTTTACAGAAGTCGAACTCTCATCCGGTTTTGTCGCGGATGCGTGATCTGATTCTTGAGCCCTTGTGCCAAACCACAACCCGAGCGCGACAATCATTGCTGCGATAACGGCAATAATAGCCAGCGGCAGCCTTCTGTCTGGCTTTGCAGCTGAAAGGGGTTCGACGGCAGTGCTGCTCTCCACGCATGGCGAGGCCCTGGCCAAGCTTTTGGCAACGTCATTGACGCTTTCGCGTCCATGCTCCCCGAGCATTACCCTTTCCAGTTCCAGCACAAACTCAGTACATGAGGGATAGCGTGCGCTTGACGTCTTCGCCATGGCTCGCGCAAAAATCGGGTCGACCTCCAGAGGAATTCCGGATGTGCGCGTACTTGCAGGAGGAGGATCGTGACTCAGGATCATGGCGCACCATGCGCCAATTGTTTGAGCTTCGAAAACCTTGCACCCGGTCAGTAACTTATAGGTCATGACGGCAAGAGAATATTGGTCGGAACCCCGGTCAACTGACTTCCCGTCCAGCTGTTCAGGAGACATGTACTCCAGCGTGCCGAGGGCGAAGCCGTGGGTGAGGTCGGTGGTCGAATTGAGATGCTTGGCAATGCCAAAGTCAGTGATCCGCACCGATCCCTCAGCGTCCAACATCACATTTGTGGGTTTGATGTCGCGATGGACGATACCCCGCGAATGTCCGTGGTCCAGTGCGCCTGCACACTGCCTTAGTACGTGAATGAGAGTGCGTGGCTCAATTTGCGAACCCGGCGATGCGATCTCTACCAGGGTGTTGCCATCGACGAATTCCATCACGATGGATGGCGAATCTCCGTTTATCAAAATATCGTATACGCCTACGATATTCGGGTGATGAAGGCTCCCGGCAGCTTGTGCCTCTCGGATGAGTCTTTGCACAGCTTCGTCCCAAACTTGTTGACTTTCTCCGGATGGCCGGAGCACGCTCTTGATCGCGACATTTCTCTTCAGGAGGGAGTCGAAGGCAAGATACACCACACCCATTCCGCCTCGTCCAAGTTCTCTAACGATTTGATAGCGATCTGGGAACTCCATGGGGAGAAGTTTATAGCAACACTCTCGATTTTGAGGCGTCCGAGCAAGTCCAAGGAGGAGCAATCTCGGTCAGATAGCTGTCGTCACACAAAGCACCGTTCACTATGACTTTGTCCAGAACGTGACATCCGCAAACTTGTCGTCGTCTGCCCACGGGTCCCAAACGGTCTTGTCGCCCTTGCTCTTCGCCCCAGGCCATGACCCCAGCGACCCTGACAGCGCACGTGGATATTTACCGTGGCTGCGGAGCGTATCGGTCTTTTGCGTATTCGTTTTTTTGTCCGTATAGGTATACAAGTATCCTCCGCTGTCTATCTTTTCGCCGGGGTATATCACAATCACGTGCCCGTGCCCTTTAGCTTGCAGTCCTCCCACCACCACGATTCCTTTTTGCGCCAGTGCCCAGCCCTCATCTACCGAAACCTCCTTCCACGCGGAGCTATTCGTGCTCAGAGTGTGCATGAGCTGGTTG
>Ga0207054_1185_pt1 | contig 15870 bp, 15 predicted proteins | sample Alteio_BWMinCont_60_FD_153288 | JGI IMG/M metagenome (GOLD analysis project Ga0207054, IMG submission 153288) | Enriched cells from forest soil in Barre Woods Harvard Forest LTER site, Petersham, Massachusetts, United States -... | ecosystem: Environmental > Terrestrial > Soil > Temperate forest >... | reverse complement strand
TTTTTCATCCTCTTTATGACAGGTTTTGCAATCTAATGAAAGCATCAATGCCCTGCCCGGAGCATTCATTTTCGCGTTTCTTGCCAATACTGCATTAATCACTGCCGCATCATTACCAGCATACAAGCTAATTGTTTTGCTTTTGGTTGCGGCGTTTTTATCATCCTTAACTTCTACTGATACGTTGTAGGTTCCTTTTTTTGTATAGGTATAACGTAGGAACGCAAAATTAGTGGTTTTCTTAACACCATCGCCGAGGTCCCAGGTATAAGTCATGCCATCATTTTCCGGGTCTTTTGCCGAAACGGATAACATGACCGTAAAAGGCAGCTTACCAGATGCTTTACTGGATATTATGCTTTTTATTTCGGGCGCACGGTTGCCAGGGTTATAGTCAAGCCGTGCTAAACCGGCATCTTTGTTTTTGGTGAACCAGCCGGTGCCATACTCCAACACATACAATCTTCCATCTGGCCCCACTTCCATATCTATTGGCGAATTAAATTTAGTATGATCCATAAATGGCTCCATACCGTCATAGTCACCATCCGGCGAGAGCTAAGGTGATATTGAACTGGATTTTTTCGTTAGCGGATAAGAAGTAACCTTCCCTGATCAGACTTACGAAGTTTTTAAACGGCGCAGCCCTCAATGAGGCCTTTGAAAATAAACAACTTCGAATTAAACTTCGTAAGTCTTTTGTGCTGTTAATAAATAAATTTGCATTTATATAAGTCCTTATATAAATTGCATAATGAATTTGTACCAGCGATTAGGCTTTTTAGTTTTAGGCAGCAGACTGAGGCGGATCAGCGATTCTTTCCTGTCTGAAATTACACGCGCCTACCAAAACGAAGGTATTGAATTTGATGCCAGCTGGTTCCCGGTATTTTATTTACTGGCCGAGAATGATTCGTTATCCATTAAAGAACTAAGCGAACAAACTGAAGTTTCTCATCCGGCTGCCAGCCAGCTCATCACCGGACTTAAAAACAAAGGATTGGTAACCACAACAACAAGTGCCGAAGATGGCAGGAAACAATTAGTAACTTTAACAAAAAAGGGTAGGGAACTGCTAACCCAGGTTCAACCCGTTTGGGATGCTATATTGCTATCAATGGAAGAGATAGTAAACAACCAAACCCAATGCGGGCAGTTACTGCCTGCCATAACTGCGTTGGAAACTGCTTTCCAATGTGAAAAATTAGCCGAGCGCATCCATACACATCTTGCTGATAACTTTAAAATTTCCGGTCATGAATAAATACTTTGATTACGGCGCTGATCATCTAACTGTTGGTATCTGTATAGCTATCGCCTCTGGCAAAACCAAAGGTGTGATAGGCAAAGCAACCGAGCAACTTATCCGTGCGTCCGAACAATCGGTACAGGAAATTGTAAGCCGGGAAATCCCGGTTTATGGTATCAACACCGGCTTCGGTCCTTTATGCGATACGCATATCTCTGAAAAAGACACCACACTACTGCAATCAAATATCCTAAAAAGCCATAGTGTTGGTGTGGGTAAACCTATCCCAAAAGAGATCGCCAAATTAATGCTGATCACCAAAGTACAGGCATTGGCACAGGGTTATTCGGGCGTGAGAATGGAGATATTAGAAAGGATTATCTGGCATATTGATAATGATTTGATACCGGTAGTGCCTGAAAAGGGATCTGTCGGTGCTTCGGGCGACCTGGCGCCGCTTGCACACTTGTTTTTGCCAATGATAGGCCTGGGCGAGATTTGGATAGGAGAGGAAAGACAATCAGCGCTAAACGTCTTAACCAAACATGGCCTTGAACCTATGGCGCTCGGCCCAAAAGAAGGACTGGCTCTAATTAACGGAACACAATTTATATTAGCGTTTGCCGTAAAAGCGGTTGAACGGCTGCAAAATGCTTTGGAAATAGCCGACCTGGCAGGTGCCATGTCGCTGGAAGGTCTAATGGGATCCGCACGACCTTTCGATCCGCGACTGCACCAGTTACGACCTTTTAAAGGAAGCATACTGGTTGCCCAAAATTTACACGCTTTGCTGGATGGGTCGGAAATATTGAAATCACACGTTAATTGCGAACGGATCCAGGACCCTTATTCATTGCGTTGTATGCCACAGGTGCATGGCGCTTCGCGTAATGCCTGGCTGCATTTAAAAGAGCTGACAGAAATTGAATTAAACTCGGTTACCGATAACCCCATCATATTTGACGCGGACGATACCATTAGCGGTGGTAATTTTCATGGTCAGCCATTAGCGCTTCCACTGGATTACGCTACTGTTGCTGCTGCCGAATTAGGCAATATTGCCGACAGACGCTGTTACCTGATGAGCGAGGGCAGATATGGGTTACCCAAGTTATTGGTACCAAATGCCGGTCTGAATTCAGGCTTAATGATACCCCAATACACCACGGCCGCATTGGTTACCGAAAATAAAACACTGTGTTTCCCGGCAAGTGCAGATAGCGTGCCTACCTCGTTGGGGCAGGAAGATCATGTTTCTATGGGTTCTATCAGCGCGCGCAAACTGCACCAGGTATTAGAGAACATTGAATATATACAGGCTATCGAACTCTTATATGCCGCGCAGGCGCTTGATTTCCGCAGACCGTTAAAATCGACACCAGTAATAGAAGCCTGCCATGACCTGGTACGCGAGCACGTTGATTTTATCGACCATGACCGGGTTTTTGCGGATGATATTAACCAGATACACGGATTGTTAACCAGTGGCGCTTTCTTAAACAGAGCCCGCGAAACTGCATTGCAACATCAACTTAATTTATTTAAAGATGACGACTTCGGAATTTATTAACACCTACGCTAACCACCCGGTATATAAAGCACCGCGCGGAACGCAGTTGCATGCCAAAAGCTGGCAGACAGAAGCGCCATTGCGTATGCTCCTCAATAATTTAGATGGACAAGTGGCCGAAAATCCTGCCGAATTGGTGGTTTATGGCGGCATAGGCCAGGCTGCACGTAACCCCGAATCACTTAGAAAGATCATTGAGTTGTTGCTGGAGTTGGATGAGCATCATTCACTATTGGTGCAGTCGGGTAAGCCGGTGGGTATTATCCGCAGTCACCCGGAAGCGCCGCGTGTGATGCTCGCCAATAGTAACCTGGTACCTGCCTGGGCCAACTGGGAGCACTTTAATGAGTTACGTGCCAAAGGGCTAATGATGTATGGCCAGATGACCGCCGGAAGCTGGATATACATCGGTACACAAGGCATATTGCAAGGTACGTATGAAACCTTTGTGGAATGCGGTGTGCAGCATTTTAAAAGTGATCTGACCGGAAAGCTGATCGTTAGCGCCGGTTTGGGAGGCATGGGCGGTGCTCAGCCATTAGCGGCCACTATGGCCGGCGGGATATTTTTAGGTGCCGATGTAGATGAAACCCGTATTCAAAAACGACTGGATAGCCAGTATATCGACCGGATGACGCATTCTTATGAGGAAGCTATTAGTTGGATAAAAGAGGCTATCGCGAAAAAAGAAACGCTATCAGTAGGTTTGGTAAGTGATGCCGGCGATATGCTTGAACGGTTATTAAAAGATAATATCATACCTGATATTCTGACCGACCAAACTTCGGCACATGATCCGCTGAACGGATATATTCCTAATGGCCTATCATTAATGGAAGCAGCACATCTACAGAAAAGCGATGAAGTAAAATATAAAGAATTGTCTATCAAAAGCATGGCACGACATGTTGGCCTGATGCTGCAACTGCAAAAACGCGGCGCGGTAACTTTTGATTATGGCAATAACCTGCGTGAGTTTGCCCGTCAAGGTGGCGAAAAAGATGCATTTGATTTTCCCGGTTTTACACCGGCTTATATCCGTCCGCTGTTTTGTGAGGGAAAAGGGCCGTTTAGGTGGGTAGCATTGTCAGGAGATCCGGAAGATATTTATACAACCGACCGGGCTTTGATTGAGGCCTTCCCGGAAAATCATCACCTGATTAACTGGTTGGAGAAGGCGCAACAGAAAATTAGCTTCCAGGGACTACCCGCACGTATTTGCTGGCTGGGTATGGGCGAGCGGGAAAAAGCCGGATTGATATTTAATGACCTGGTAGCAAGCGGCAAGGTAAAAGCGCCGATAGTTATCGGTCGTGATCATTTGGATTGTGGTTCGGTAGCATCGCCCAACCGGGAAACCGAATCCATGAAAGATGGATCTGATGCGGTGTCGGACTGGCCACTGCTTAACCTGATGGCTAATACCAGCGGTGGCGCAACCTGGGTGTCGTTTCATCATGGTGGTGGCGTTGGTATGGGTTATTCGCAGCATGCGGGCATGGTTATAGTTGCCGACGGGACAGAACGTGCGGCAACCTGCTTAAAACGGGTATTATATAATGACCCGGCGATGGGAATTTTCAGACATACAGATGCCGGTTACGACAAAGCGAGTGAATGGGCAGATAAATTTGGATTGAAGGTCTGGTAATAATATAATGAATTTAATAAACATTGTCATTCTGAGCGATAGCGAAGAATCTTGAAGCGACGAGCAGAGTGCTATTTATCAATTCAAGATTCTTCGCTATCGCTCAGAATGACAGATAAAGAATATGGAAAAACTAATCGGTCCATTTAAACAGATACTAACCTTAGCGGGCTTATCGCTAAAGGGAAGCTTGCGTGATGACCAATTAGAAATAATTACCGATGGCGGGGTATTAACAGAGAATGGTCTCATAAAAGCAGTTGGAAAATTTGATGATCTGCGACGACAAAACCCCGATGCAGTAATAGAAGAAATACGCGGCGACCAGGTTTTACTTCCCGGATTTATAGACTGCCATACGCATATCTGCTTCGGTGGTAATCGCGCAAAAGATTACGCCCTGCGCATAGCCGGAAAAACCTACCTGGAAATTGCCAAAGCAGGCGGCGGCATCTGGGATACGGTAACCCAAACACGCCTGGCTGATGAGCAAACGCTTTTAGATGGGTTGCTGAAAAGGGCAAATCATCATTTACAGGAAGGCGTAACAACTATTGAGGTTAAAAGCGGTTATGGGTTGAATGTGGAGCAGGAACTGAAGCAATTAAGAGTAATTCAGGAAGCAGGAAAACTGGTAAAATCGGATTTGGTTTCTACTTGTTTAGCCGCGCATATATTGCCTAAGGACTTTGATGGCGATGCAGAACACTACTTTGCTTATCTTCTGCAAATATTGCTGCCCACAATTTACCATGAAAAATTAACCAAACGGGTTGATATTTTTATAGAGAAAAGCGCCTTTAATACCCGCGATGCAGCTATTTATTTAACCGCGGCAAAGTATATGGGTTTTGACCTTACCGTTCATGCCGACCAGTTTACAACAGGTGGCAGTGCCGTTGCCGTGGAAGTTGGAGCTGTATCGGCTGATCATTTGGAAGCAATCAAGGCAAAAGAGATTCGTTTATTAGCCAAATCTGATACCGTTTCGGTTGTACTACCCGGTGCTTCATTGGGTTTGGGCATGCCATACGCACCAGCCCGAAAATTATTAGATGCCGGCGCAACGGTAGCCATAGCCAGCGACTGGAATCCCGGCTCGGCGCCTATGGGCAATCTGTTATTGCAGGCATCTGTAATGGCGGCTGCGGAAAAACTAACTACTGCCGAGGTGTTCGCCGGTTTAACTTATCGCGCAGCAAAAGCTTTAAATTTGAATGACCGCGGGATAATTACAGCGGGAATGATGGCCGATATACAGGCCTATCCTTGTGCTGATTACCGCGAAATACTATATTACCAGGGCAAATTGAAACCGGAAATGGTGTGGAAGAAGGGGGACAGGGTATGATGGAAAATATAAACCATGTCATTTCGAACGATAGTGAGAAATCTATACATAAGCATTGTCCACTTTACTCGTGTATAGATTTCTCCATGCGGTCGAAATGACATCTATTTATTAAATAAACTAATGAAACAACTAATTGAATGTGTACCCAACTTTAGCGAAGGTGTTGACCTGAGCATCATCAAACAGATTACAGATGTAATTGAATCGGTAGATGGTGTGCGGCTGCTAAATGTTGACCCAGGCAAAGCGACTAACCGTACCGTGGTCACCTTTGTGGGCGAACCGCAAGCGGTTATTGATGCTGCTTTTTTAGCTATTAAAAAGGCAGGCGAATTGATCGATATGAGTAAACATCATGGCGAGCATCCCCGCATGGGTGCTACAGATGTTTGTCCGCTGATACCGATCAGCAATATCACGTTGGAAGAAACTGCGAAGTATGCACAAACATTAGGCAAAAGAGTGGGCGAGGAGTTGAAAATTCCGGTTTATTTATACGAATATGCACAGGCTAATAAAAACCGCAATAACCTGTCGGTAATACGTGCCGGGGAGTATGAAGGCTTCTTTAAGAAGATAAAACTACCTGAATGGAAACCCGATTTTGGTCCGGCAGAAATGGATGTCAAGCGGGGTGCTACGGTTATTGGCGCCCGCGATTTTTTGGTTGCATATAATGTCAATTTGAATACCACCTCAACACGCAGAGCCAATTCTATTGCCTTTGACGTGCGCGAGGCCGGGCGTGTACTACGCGAAGGCGACCCGGTAAACGGCAAGATCATCACCGACGAAAATGGCAAGCCCAAATCACAACCCGGCAGCCTGAAATCGGTAAAAGCTATTGGCTGGTATATTGAAGAATATGGCATCGCCCAGATCTCGATGAACTTAACCAATTTGACTGTTACTCCGCTGCATATTGCATTTGACGAGGTTTGCAACCGTGCCCAGGCACGCGGTATGCGGGTAACCGGCAGTGAATTAGTTGGTTTGGTGCCGTTAAAAACGCTGGTTGACGCCGGTAAGTACTTCCTTCACAAACAACAGCGCAGCGTTGGCGTAAGCGAAAAAGAATTGATACGTATTGCCATAAAAACAATGGGACTGGATGAACTGGCGCCATTTAACCCGGAAGAACGCATTATTGAATATTTATTAAAAGACCAATCCGCATCAAAACTGGTAAGTATGACTTTGGCTGATTTTGCTGATGAAACCGCCAGCGAAAGCCCTGCGCCTGGCGGTGGTTCTATTGCTGCTTATGCGGGTGTATTAGGCGCTTCGCTGGCTGCGATGGTTGCTAATCTATCCGCACATAAAAAAGGCTGGGACGATAGGTGGGAAGAGTTTAGCGCCAGGGCCGAAAAGGGACAACAATATAAAGACGAGCTATTGCGTCTTGTAGACCAGGATACGGCTGCTTTTAACCAGATCATGACCGCCTTTAACCTGCCCAAAGGCAGTGACGAAGAAAAAGCTGCCCGCAGCGAGGCTATACAAGCCGCCACCAAAAATGCAATGGAAATACCTTTCCGGGTAATGCAATCGGCTTATGCCAGCATGGAAGTGATTAAAGCGATGGCTGAAACCGGTAACCCTAACTCCGTAAGTGACGCGGGTGTGGCTGCGCTCTGTGCTCGTACCGCTGTGCTGGGGGCATTTTTAAATGTAAAGATCAACGCTTCAGGATGCAAGGACAAGGCATTTGTGGATCAAATGATAGGTGAGGGGGCCGAGTTGGAGAGGAAAACTATTGCTTTGGAGGGGGAGATATTGGGGGTGGTGAATGGGAAGATTGGGTGAGGGTAGAATATATGAATCGACGCCAAGGTGCGATACTTTTGTCATGTTTATATATTTATGTGAATTTCCAAGAACTTTTTACTTTTGCTTTGTTACTTTTATACAGAAGTAAAATTCTAAACAATATGAATAATATTATGTCTGCCGTTCACGAAGAAGTTGTAATTTCAATACAAACACACATGATGCGAGTCGGAAGTGATGCAAATCTTTGGTATGTTGGTTTGGCAAATAATATTAAGAAAAAGCTATTTGAAGATAATAAAGTAAGCGAACATAATGGTAAATGGATTTATCGCATCCTTGAAAGTAATGCTGAGGCAATGGAAATAAAAAAGCATTTAGTTAGTGTTGGGATGAAAAGCAATGATAATGATGATACCGATGGTAATACTGTCTTTGCTTATCAAAAACCGAATCTCGAAAAATAATGATTAGAGTTTTAATAAATATTTTAAAATTCTTAGGTATACTGGCTTTTATAGTCGCCATTTTTTATACTGTTTTTAAATTTTTAATTATAAATAATATTGCAATTAAGAAAGATGAAGTAACAACTTATCAATTTTATGATTTGACAATAGTATACGTGTCAAGCTGCGTTACAACTTTGGCCCTAATTGTTGCACTTTTAAAAGATGAAATAAGATATTTTTTTATAAGTGCAAAAATTGTTATAAAGCCTAAATCATCTCAATTTTTAATTGAAAAGTACGATAGTACTTTGACGGCCAATATTAAGGCGGATTCGTATGAAATTATTTTGACAGTAATGAATAACGGATCATTACAAGTTAATTCATGCTCGGTCTCGCTAATTGACCTTGTATATGCCCCTTTGTCCGGACATTCGTCGATAGTTGATATTTCGACAGCAACAAATATAATTTGGACAGGAAAAAATCTATCAAATTTACTTTTGCATTCGTATGGTGGAAAAGCAGAAGTATCTATATTGCAAATTAAATCTAATGATGCGTCAACAGCTGATGCAGGGCAATCACAACCGGTAAAACTATTTATTGGCGGGATTGATACAGCAATAGAACATCAAGCAGTAAAAGGTAGCAAATGGATTGCCACATATATGATTTCATATGATACTTATAGACCTATTAAGTATAAATTAGCAATTACTTGGGATGGAGAATGGCATGATAGATTGACAGAGATGTTAAAAAACTGTGTTGAAATTAAGGAGGAAAAAAAATGAAAAAGAAACTGCTAATAGTATCATATAATGATTTTGCAAATAGTAAACTATCAACCATATTAGAGGTACAACCAAATTCGAGAAAAATATTAGAAACGACATGGTTAATATCAACTACAGATACCGCAAAAGAATTTTATACCAAAATTGAACCTTATTTTGATAAAGATAATCAGAAGGTATTTATAGCTGAGTTTATCTCGGATCAGCGGCAGGGTTGGTTATCTCGCGCCTCTTGGGACTGGATAAAAGGGAATCAATAATATTACAAAACTCCGTATTTTCTTGGTGTTTGGCATTATGTTAGTGTTGTCACTACAATCAATATTACTGCTCCACAAAATGCCAGCAAACGCCGGCAATATCAATGATGTTAACTTCTCTGCCGTAGGGTTGTTGCGTAATTTTCCCTATCCGGATGCCAAATTTTTCGGGTAATTGTTTATCAATAACACTGTTTCTAAACTCATCCACATTGTCCACTTTTACACTTAGCATAAAGTTTTCGGCAAAAGCGGTGTTATCATATTTTTGCAGGATAAACCGGCATTCGTCACGCTGAAAACCGATTAAACCATCAACCTCCCAGTTGATATGAAAACCCAGCTCCTGGAAAAACTGTTTAGAGCCTTCAAAGTTACTGCCTGAAGGAACAAATGGTTCGAGTGATAAAAATTTCATAGATTATTAGCTATTTCTTCCAAACGTTTGTGATAGGGGTTGCTTTTGTACTATCCGTCTCCAGCAGGCTATACATCGCCTCTACCGTATGCAGCACATTATAATGATCTATCTTTTCGCTGTATTTCCCGGTATTTACTTTGGCGCCTACAAATATCGTTGGTATTTGATTTTGTGTTTTAAAATCATCCTCATCAAAAGTTACAATTAACAGGCTGTTATGTGTTTTTGCCCATTGCGCATAAGCATCCAAATTATCTTTTAACCATTTATCACCCCGTTGTATTGCAGCATCGTCGCCCGGCGCACCAATGTTATGCATGTCATAGTCCATATCAGGTATCACAAATGCCACAGTTGGCAGTTTACTGAAATCTTTAGGGAATTCTGTCATCGGCAAGCTGCATGAAGCGGGTATGTTATTGGCTTTGGTGCCTATCCAGTTAACCCATGGCGAATGTTTCCGGACATATAAATAGCTTCCTGTTAATGTGCTCATCCCAAACTGGCAATCTAAAAAACCTGCCGATGGCATAGTTTGCGCATAGCCTTTAAAACTAAGACCTTTATTAATTAATGCCGCGCCCAGGTTGGGTGTGGTATAAGGGGTTACGCTTTGCAAGCAAACATCGTTTACTATACCGTGCATGCTGCCTGAATACAGCGCCAAATAATTAGGTTGGCTGGGGTGGCTAACACCATGTGATTGGGTAAATAATGCGCCCTGGTTGGCCAGCTCATTAATATAAGGTGCATTAGGGGAGCCTATAACTTCATTATAACCATGATTTTCTTCCAGTACAATAATAACGTGGTCGTAACGCGGAACGGATAGCTGTGGCTGGTTGAAAGAAGTTGCGGTAATTAATAGTAAGATAATGAGCAGATTGGATAGGATACGGATATTCATAGAAACTTGATGCTTTTAGCAAACTAATATAGAACTTATTGTTGAATGATAAAATAGACCGCGCCAGGTAAATCGATAATATTTATATTATTGTTTTGTTAATTTAGCTTAATGACATTAGCCGATAGGATCATCCGTTTTAATAAGCAATTAGATTATTCCGGCGCCGAACTTCCGCCGGGAATACGCATTATGAACCCGTTTAAAGAGCATGAGCAGACGGTAGAGATTGCAGCTACTTTTTATCATAAATACTATAATGATAATGAACCAAGATACATCATATTGGGTATCAACCCCGGCAGGTTTGGTGCCGGTTTAACGGGTATTCCTTTTACCGATCCAAAACGGCTGGTGTCCGAATGCCATATTGCTTATGAAGGTAAGGCAGCACATGAGCCATCTTCTGTTTTTGTATACGAGGTTATCAATGCTTACGGCGGACCTGATGCGTTTTATAAGAAATTCTATATTAATTCGCTCTTCCCACTTGGTTTTACAATGATTGATGATAAGGGAAAGGAAAAAAATTATAATTATTACGATAGTAAAGAATTGCAAAATGCGGTAACCGGGTCTATCATTGAAAACATACAGAAACAGATTAACCTGGGTATTAAAACCGACATTTGCCTGTGCTTTGGTACGGGGAAAAATGAAACCTTTTTGCGTAAATTAAATGAAGAACATCATTTCTTTGACCGCATTATCGCTTTGGAACATCCAAGGTTTATTATGCAGTATAAAGCCTTAAACAAGCAGTTTTACATCGATAAATACATCTCGGCTTTTCAGGAGTGTAAATGATCGGCGGCGAATTGTTTCAGAACAATGGCATGGTTATGTTTTTCTTCTTTTGACGAAAATAAAAAGGTTACCACCTGGTGCGTTCGCAGGTCGGTCAACAACTCATCCAGTGCAGTAGATTTGTCCAGTTCAGCATGATATTTTTGGCGAAACTGATCCCACTTTTCAGGTTCATGATTGAACCATTTGCGTAACCCGGTTGAAGGGGCTATTTCTTTTAACCATTTATCAATCCGGGCGTCTTCTTTTTTCATTCCGCGCGGCCACAATCTATCAACCAATATCCGGTAGCCATCGCCGGTCGAATAAGGTTCATAAATTCTTTTTATGTTGATAGTCACAGGCAAACCAATTATATATATTAAAATTAATTATATTGATTTAAGATAGCAAATCAAGCTTAATGCAATTAAATATTTAATAATCAGCCATTTATTTTTTTTATTTATAAGCGTAATAATTACACTCAAACACATATCTTGTATTCGGAAATCCTTTATAGCTGATGATACACCGTAATATCACAGCAGCTTAACCAGTTAAAACCAATTTTAAAAAATGAAAAGTATTAAATTATTTGCCGTGTGCCTGTTGTTTATTTCATCGGCAATTGATGCACAAGTTGTTATTAAGGGGAATGATACACATATTCACTATATGGGCCGGGTTCAAACCAATGATGACAATGCCCACTTGCAATGGTCGGGCACTTCTGCTAAACTTAACTTTTACGGCACCGGCGTTAAAGTTTTGCTGAAAGATGAAAAAGGCGGCAATTTTTTTAATGTCCTGATAGATGATAAAGTAACCAGGATTATTCTTTTAGACAATACGCAAAAAGAATATATGCTGGCCGAAAATCTTCCAACCGGTAATCATAGTGTTGAATTGTTTAAACGTACGGAAGCTGAGAATGGCAAGACCTGGCTTTACCAGTTTATCTTAAATGATGGCGCACGTGTTTTACCGGCGCCCGCAACCAAAAAACGCAAAATAGAATTCTATGGTAATTCCATTACCTGTGGTTTGGCAATGGCGGATACCGTAAAAGGAAGGAACGGTGATGAGAATAATTACCTGGCTTACGGGGCAATAACAGCAAGGCATTTTAATGCCGAATATTCGTGCATAGCCAGGAGCGGTATTGGTATTGTAGTAAGCTGGTTCCCGGTGATCATGCCCGAGCTATACGACCGCCTGGATGAAACCGATCCGAACAGTAAATGGGATTTTTCAAAATATACACCGGATATTGTGGTTACCGATTTGGGCCAAAATGATTCATGGATAGTTAAGCAACCCGCAAATGATCAATATAAAGCGCGTTTTGGCGCCGCGGGCCCAACAGAAGATTTGATAGTAAACGCCTATGTGAGTTTTATCAACACCATCAGGAGTAAATATCCTAAAGCCAAAATTATTTGCGGGCTGGGCAGTATGGACGCTACGAAAGAAGGTTCGCCATGGCCGGGGTATGTTGACAAGGCCATAAAGAAGATAAACAGCAAGGATGTGTATTCAATTATATTTCCTTATGATACAAAGGCCACTAACCCTTTTGCACATCCAAGTGTCGCGCAACATCAACAAATGGCTGACCAATTAATCGCATTTATCGACCAGAACATTAAATGGTAATATTGTCATGGTTAGTTTTAATAGTAGTAATTGACAAATAAAAAAATGAAAGGTGATTTTTAACAGGTTTCTTATAAGCCCTATTGGTGACAATTGTAACTTTTTTATTAATAAGGCACGAGGTATTCAATATGTTATACCAAAGCATTATATTGTAATCGATTACAAACCACACCATGAATTATAAACCAAGTACTTTTAACCATACCTTTTTTAAAGGTTTCGGGTCAGTTAATCGTCCATTTTTGATGATAACTGCAGTAAGCTTCCTATTATGTATGCTTACCCTTTTTACATTTGCTAAACCCGGTCATCCCAAAAAGCCATCTGCTGCTGAAAAAAAATGGGTGGGTACCTGGGGTACCGCCCGTCAATTGGTAGAGCCTCAAAACATGCCTCCGACACCGGGTTTAACCAATAACACATTGCGCCAGGTAGTATGTGTCTCCGTAGGCGGAAAAAGCCTGCGCCTAAAGTTCTCCAATGAATTCAGTAAGGACCCGGTTACCATGAAAGTGGTACAAATAGCCGTTTCAAAGGGTGGCAGCACTATTGATGCATCTACCATTAAAGCGTTAACATTTAATGGTAAATCAGATATTACCATGGCCCCCGGTACTGAAGTTACTTCAGATCCCATTTCGTTCGACCTGAAACCGAGAATGGAAGTAGCCATTACCATTGCTTATGGTGAAACATCGCAAACGGTTACCGGCCATCCCGGGTCGCGCACTACCTCGTACATCCTTGCCGGTGACCATACTACACCCGATGCTGATTTTACCGATGCTGCCAAGGCTGATCATTGGTATAACATAACCGGCATAGAAGTAGAAGCTAACAAGTCTGCTGATGCTGCCGTTGTGGTTCTGGGCGATTCTATAACAGATGGGCGCGGCTCAGGTACCAATAAACAGGATAGATGGCCCGATATACTGGCCATGAGTTTATTAAATAACCCTAAAACAAAAAATATAGGCGTGCTTAATATGGGTATTGGTGGTGGTACCATACTCAGAGGCGGGCTTGGGCCAACCGCGCTTGTCAGGTTTAATCATGATATACTCGGTCAAAACGGTGTAAAATGGTTAATCATATTTGAAGGCGTAAATGATTTAGGAGGAACCAGGAGAGATAGCACTATTGCAAACAAAGTTGCTGCCGACCTTATTGTCGCTTATGATAAGATGATAACTGACGCGCACGCTAAAGGTATTAAGGTATATGGTGCAACTATAACACCATTCAAGAAAAATAATTACTATAGCGTTTACAGCGATGCGGCCCGTAACAAGGTAAACGAATGGATACGTACCAGCGGACATTTTGACGCTGTTATTGACTTTGATAAAACGGTAAGAGACCCTAATGATACGGCTACCTTACTAACCGAATTGCAATCCGGAGCTAACGATTATTTGCACCTTAACGAAGTTGGTTATAAAACAATGGGCGAATCCATCGACCTTAAACTGTTTAAATAAGCAACTTGCTTGCAGGATAATATAACCCGCATTTGCTTAAGGCAGATGCGGGTTTTTTGTAATTTGTATATATGCAATCGATTGCATATATTGCTATGCCGCAATTCGCCGCTATAAACCTTTTTAATAAACCTGTACCAATAAACCATGGACTCAAAATGCATTGTCAAAATAGCGGTAGCTGTTATAAGCACGTTTGCCTGCTTTTTATTAATTCCTGCCAGCGCTTTTGCGCAACAATTGAAGCTAAATGATCTGGAATATTTTGAAAAGAATGGTGTAAATATATTTGTTTACAGCAACCAGTATAACGGCATCTTCAACGATGAGAAGACGGCAGGTATAGAGATCATCCATCACGGCGTACGAACCGCGACAGGCGGCGCAGTACGCTTGCAAAACACGCCCGAGCAATGGGACCTCATACCGTCGGCGGTTGACAGGAAGGTAGATAAGGCAACCAATACCATTTCGGTTACCATGCGTTATCAGCAGTTTAATTTTGACAGTCGTACTACGGTTACGCCTAAAGGCGATGGCGTAGTTATCAGCGTTTATTTGGACAAGCCATTGCCCGAAAAACTGGTAGGCAATGCCGGTTTTAACCTGGAGTTCCTGCCTTCGGCCTACTTTGAAAAAACATACATGGCAGATGGTAAGTCCGGCACATTTCCGCTATATCCTTCCAGCAATACCGAAATGGAGCCGTTGAGCAAAAAAACACCCCAATACAACGGACATTCCACATTTGACGACCGCGGCAGGAACGAATTTATCGTGCCGCATCCAATAGCTGAAGGGAAAACCCTGGTACTGGCACCTGAGGACCCGGAACGTTATGTAAAAATTCAATCGTCTGATGAAAAGCTGATGCTTTTTGACGGGCGTAACCTTGCTCAAAACGGATGGTTTGTTGTGCGCAGCATGCTTCCCGCCAATAAAACCGGCAAGGTGTTAGAATGGTATTTAGAGCCGCATGGCATACCCAACTGGAAACGCGCCCCGGTAATTGAATTTTCGCAGGTGGGTTACCGTCCCGGCCAGGAAAAAACTGCGGTTATTGAATTGGACAAAAATGACATGGCCCTAAAAACGGCATCTCTTTTCCAGGTAACACCTGATGGTAAATTTATTGAAAAATTGAAGGCTGATATCAAGCCCTGGGGGATGTATCAGCGCTATAACTATGTAAAGTTTGATTTTAGTTCGGTAAAAGACCCGGGTATCTATTTTCTGCAATACGGCGATCAAAAAACAAATACATTTTCAATAGGGCAGGATGTGTACAAAGATACCTGGCACCCAACGCTTGATGTGTGGTTCCCTGTACAAATGGATCATATGTTCGTTAATGAAGCTTACCGGGTATGGCACGGCGCTCCGTTTTTAGATGATGCTTTACAGGCACCAATTAGTTATCAGCACTTTGATAATTATAGCATGGGCCCTACAACCGATACAAAATATAAACCTTTGCAACGTATCCCCGGTATGGCTATGGGTGGAT
>Ga0207054_1183_pt1 | contig 15949 bp, 11 predicted proteins | sample Alteio_BWMinCont_60_FD_153288 | JGI IMG/M metagenome (GOLD analysis project Ga0207054, IMG submission 153288) | Enriched cells from forest soil in Barre Woods Harvard Forest LTER site, Petersham, Massachusetts, United States -... | ecosystem: Environmental > Terrestrial > Soil > Temperate forest >... | reverse complement strand
CTGATTTGAATAAATTAAACTCCATTTTAATACATAGTTGTCTTGATAACTGGCCCTCAAAATTTGAACATGCATATGATGAGGGTATACATAGATTCCTATTTTACTACAACCATAAGAAAAAAGAAAGTACAGGATGTTTGGTTCCGATTTATGGGCGTAAAATTGAAACTTTTCTAGATTCTATATCTAAGAATCATCCTATGGAAGAATATCAAGACACTCACAAGTTTGAAGATGATTCTACTTTTCCATTTAGGGTTCCACCGCCACCTAAAATGCTTGTGCGGAAATTACGTGTAATTCCTCCTGGCGAAAAAAAATAGCTACCAGTGCCCCTCCTTTGGAGGAGTTGGGGAGGCCAATACCACCATTTTATTATCTTTGAGCAACGATTCTACAGATATGGAAATTTCGAAAATATACGACCCTACCGCAGCCGAAGAAACGTGGTATAAGCATTGGATGGAAAAAGGATTCTTCCATTCGGAGCCGGATGACAGGGAACCTTATACCATTGTAATACCTCCGCCAAACGTAACAGGAGTATTACACATGGGCCACGTATTGAACAACACTATACAGGATGTATTGGTACGCCGCGCCCGTATGAAAGGCAAGAACACCTGCTGGGTACCCGGTACCGACCACGCATCTATAGCAACAGAAGCTAAAGTAGTAGCACTGCTCAGGGAACAAGGCATTTCGAAACATGACCTTACACGCGATGAGTTTTTGAAACATGCCTGGGCATGGAAAGAAAAATACGGAGGAATTATATTGGACCAGATAAAGCACTTGGGTTGTTCCTGCGATTGGGACCGCCTGCGCTTTACCATGGACGATGATATGAGCGATGCAGTAATACATGTATTTGCCGACCTGTATAAGAAAGGAAATATTTACCGTGGCGTACGTATGGTTAACTGGGATCCTAAGGGATTAACTGCAGTATCAGATGAAGAGGTAATACATAAAGAAGTTGATTCGAAACTTTATTTTGTACGTTACAAAATTGAAGGCAATGCTGATGAATGGATAACCGTTGCAACCACACGCCCTGAGACTATTTTAGGCGATACTGCTATTTGCGTTCATCCGGATGATAAACGTTATGCTCATTTAAAAGGCAAGAAAGCCATTATACCAATGGTTAACCGTGCTGTACCAATTATATTCGATGAGTACGTAACTATGGAATTTGGAACCGGTGCATTAAAGGTTACCCCTGCCCACGATATAAATGACTACAACCTGGGTATTAAGCATAACCTGCAGGTTATTGATATACTTAACCCTAACGGAACTTTAAGCGAAGCAGCAGGTTTTTATACTGGCGAAGATCGTTTTAAGGTGAGAGAGAAGATTGCAGTTGACCTTGAAAAATTAGGGCAGGTTGTAAAGGTTGAGAACATAAAAAACAAACTGGGTTATTCAGAACGGACCAATGCTGTAATAGAGCCTAAGCTATCATTACAATGGTTTTTGAAAATGGATAAGGTTTCGAAACCTGCACTTGACAGTGTAATGAACGGCACCATAAAACTGATACCCGATAAGTTTATTAATACCTACCGACACTGGATGGAGAATGTACACGACTGGTGTATATCGCGCCAATTGTGGTGGGGCCAACGCATACCGGCTTATTACTGTGTAGATAATAAAACAGCTAACTGTAAAGAGCCAATAGTTTCGGAAAAAGCGCCTGCTGAATGCCCGCATTGCAAAAGCAAAAACCTGAGGCAGGATGAAGATGTGCTTGACACATGGTTCTCATCCTGGTTATGGCCCATAAGTGTATTCGACGGGTTTAAAGAACCCGGCAATAAAGACATTAACTATTACTACCCTACCAATGACCTTGTTACCGCACCTGAAATATTATTCTTTTGGGTTGCGCGTATGATCATTGCAGGGTATGAATACATGGGTAAAGAGCCTTTTAAAAATGTATATCTCACCGGTATTGTGCGCGATAAACAGGGAAGGAAAATGAGCAAATCACTCGGTAACTCTCCTGACCCACTTGACCTTATTAAGCAATATGGTGCCGATGGTGTACGCGTAGGAATACTCTTATGTTCACCCGCTGGTAATGATCTTCCGTTTGATGAATCGCTTTGCGAACAGGGCAGAAACTTTGCCAACAAACTATGGAACGCATTCCGATTAATACAATCATGGGAACCTGTTGATACAGAACCCGGAGATGTAAGTATTTATACCAATTGGTTTGAAAATAAACTAAATGAACAAGTAGAACTAATTGAAAAAGACTTTGCATCATACCGCCTTTCGGAGGCATTGATGTCGGCTTACAAACTTACCTACGATGATTTTTGTGGTTTCTATTTAGAGCTTATAAAGAGCCTGTGCGGAAAGAACCCGCCTCGTAAAGTTTATGATATTACTATTGGCTATTTAGAGTCTCTGCTTAGAATATTGCATCCTTTCATGCCATTTATTACCGAAGAAATTTGGCATCAGACAAAAGAACGCACTGAAAAGGATTGCATTATAGTTGCTTCATACCCAACAGCAAAGAAACAAGATGCTGCATTACTGGCAAACTTTGAATTGCAAAAAGAATACCTGCGAATGGTACGCGGAATACGCCAGCAAAATAACATCTCTCCTAAAATTGAACTGAGCCAGATAGAGCCTACCTCATCCATTACGCTTACATCGGGAGTGATGAAATTATCGGGGACTGCTTATAAAGCGAATGCAGATAAATCGGCACGCACATTAAATTTTGTATTGAAGGACACACAGTATTCGTTCAGCTTGCCTGAAGGCATGGAATTAGATGCAGGGCAGGAAAAAGAAAAGCTTGTTAAGGAACTCGAATACCATAAAGGCTTTTTAAAATCGGTTGCAATTAAACTGAGTAATCAGAAATTTGTTGCCAATGCCAAGCCTGAGATAGTGCAAAACGAGATGAACAAAAAAGCAGATGCCGAAGCTAAAATTGCAGCAATCGAAAAGCAATTAGCAAGTCTCAATTAATTACAGGAGGAGGTTTTGGAGTATCTCCTTTTTTGCCACTGTTTTTCATACGTTCACGTATTTTCTCCATCAGCTCACTCAATGAATTGAAGGTTTCGCGGTATGATAGGCCTGCGCCTTGCGTATAGGGTGAGTTCTGTAAGTTAATAGCAGTATTATCATTGGCTTTATTAAATGCTTTAAACCTGAGTTTGCCATCTTTACTCACCAGGTATTCTACGGTAACTTCGCCCACCACACTATTTGTATTTTCAGTTGGCGAACCTGACGATGTGGTACCTATCTGTGCCATATCTGTATTTATCAATACCCTTCCCCCTAGTAGTTCTGTCGATAGCAGTAGTTGCACTTCTTGCGGACTAAGCGTGGTTGCAGGGTTAATATTAACGCCAACGTTTACCTTATTACTTATACTATTAAGCAAATTAGTAAGCTGGCTCGATAGTATAGCTGTAGCGGCAGTACCCGGAATTATAGTAGGCGTTGGAGATGCACCTGCAGTACTCGCACCTTCCTGCACCGGCAAAAAACTTTTAATGATAAGTAGTGCAAATACTTGTCTGTTCATTTCATCAGGGTTTGCGAGGTAGCTTGAAACTGTTTGGCGCGTTTCCTGGTCAACCGTTGGTAGTTCTATATCAAACTTAATATCGGGTGATGTAAGTTTACCTGAAAGGTTCAGGTCGGTATTAACGGGGACAATTTTCGAATAAGCATTGTGGTTAGTACTATCGACTTGAAACAGTGGCGCCAGCGATGTACGCACCATGTGCGATGCATTGATATTTATTTCAGCATTATAGGGATCGCCGTTCCATTGAATAGTTCCGCCCGGTTGCAGGTTAAAATCTTCATTAATTACATTTTGCAGCACAAAACGATAGCTTCCATCTGTTACCATATAATTACCACGTATAGAGAAATCACCCACATTATTCATCCCTACCTGTATATTGCCATTACCCCTACTGGTAAGCATATCACCAACCTTCGAGGCAAAAATCACCTTGGCAACTGCATCAGGTGTTACGTGCACATTAAAATCGAGTTGCAAGCCGGTAAGGTTGACCTTATAGCCATGCTTCTTTTTCCCTTTCACATCTCTTTTACTCACAAAGTGAATGAAATCACTCTCTTCCACTTCAGATGCATTTGACAGAGGTATATTAAATACTGTTCGTTTTTGTGTGGTTATATTGGCATCAATATGTATCCTGTCTACGTATCCATAAATATTTACCTTACCCGAAACATATCCCTGTCCGAAATAACTGCTGTTATTATCATCAAGTTTGTTCAGGCAATAAAAATCATTCGTACTCATTGCAAAGTCTAAACGGAAGTTTTTAAAATGATTATGATATAGGTTACCGCTCAACATAGCAGTATCCCCTTTATCATCAAACAAACGTGATGGCCTTATCTGAAATGTATCGGGTGAAATAGCAATATCAATATCAGGTGAATGATAATAAGTGTTCAGGTAATCAACCTTTATCTTATTTATGTTGGCAACCAGATTACCACGGAAAACAGGCTTGTTCAAATTACCTGATATATGAATATTGCCCGTAAGGTCACCATCCATATCTGAACAATATCCTTTGGTATAGGTGCTGAATGTCTTCAGTAAAAAGCCATGCAAGGTTGCATCAATGCTTAAATTCTCTGAATCTTTTGCCGGATAATAATTACCAAAGAACGATAATGATTTATCATCGCGGAGCAATATCTGTCCATTAGTAGCAATAGATTGGGTTGAATTATCCCAGTAACTGTTAATAGCTCCATTGCCTAAATATTCCTTATTAAAATACACATCGTTAAAATTCAAGGCACTCACAAAAAGTATATGATTATTAGCAAACGATACCGATGCAGTACCATCAACTGTTCCTTTAAACGTAGGATCTGTTATCAACAAATTTTCCAGATTGAATTTATGGAAATCAATGACCATTGCATCTGACTTTTTATTCGATAACTTACCCATTACCGATATATATTGATTGCCATGATAAAACATAATATCCTGCGCCGTTGTGCCACTTGAATCAACAGTTAGTAAATTCTGTTTGTTTAATCGCCATGCAGAATCAGAAATATTAACTACAGGGTCAATTAATTTAAAAACTGTTTTTGCGCTTTTGGTAAACGCAATAAAACCGGGTATGTTAGCATGGTTGGCCGTGTCATTATTCCAGTTGATGCGATAATGCACAGTATCGTTATTTACATTACTATTCACGCTAAAACCGACCGCATATAAACTATCACTCATATTAAGTGTATCGCAATTGGCTTTTATAATCAGGTTTTTATTGGTGCCCGCAGCGCTTAGCACAAGGCTCTTTGCTTTTCTACCATTATACTCAATTAGCGATGACTGTGTGGTAAGCGAAAAATCATCCTCTTTTTCTTTATAATATCCTTTTACACTTGTGCCTTCTGCAATTTTGAGCGACGGAATAAACAGATCGGTAAGGCCGGTATTTTCTTTAAAATGAATACTGTAAGTATAATCGTGGTAATCTTTTTTATTCTTCTGATGCTCTTCCTTCGTAAACCTGTCCGGCAGGTAATAAGCAATAAGACTTTCGAAACATTGCGCACTATTCAAAGGTGAGTAGTGGCCGTTAATATTAGCATCAATATAGTCCGACGTTAAATTCAGGGTTCGGTAACCCTCATTCAAATCAGTATTTAAATGCAAGTAGTTCAGATGATACGCTTGTCTGCGGATAGTATAAGTAGTACTGTCAATATTAACCGCACCGGTAATATCATCGGCGGTATTTCCTGTTACATCTACCATTATATGGCTTGTAAGTATTGCATGAGAATTAGTATCTCCACTTACAATATGCATAGCCATCAAGTCGGCATTGTATATCCTCGAATCAAATCTATATTGATGTACCGGTGAAACAAAATCAATTTCACCATTAAAATTCATGTGTAAATTAGGGTCATTAACCTGGGCAATACCTGAAAAAAATCCTCTTCGCAGTTCACCATTAAGGGTGGTGTTTTTATAATTATACTTTTTATAATAGAGGCTTTGCATATTACCATCGATCTTTGCATCAGCATTATCCTTATTCAGTCCTTTACCTTCAATAGTTACCAGCGATGTTATTGGGCCCATGTCCTTAATGTCAAGGAACTTACCGATGTTAAATGCCTGTGTTTGGAGCGTACCTTTATAATAAGCTGTTTTTTGAACCGTATCTTGCCTTAAATGCAAGGCCGCAATTATGGTTCCAATATCAGTAGTTAATACACCGTCAGCAGTAAAATCTGAAATATGGCCTTCAAAATTTCCGCTAAAGTGCATCGTGTTCAGGTACTCAATATTATCGGGTAGCTTAATATTCTGTGCCACATCAAAAGGTGGCCTTGGTAACGATTCAATTTCTTTTTTAGAAGTGATAAGGTTGGCAATATGCACTTTTATTAATGTTTTATCTATATCTGGTAAACCATTCAAATCAGCCTCTCCTTCGAAGTTTGAAAATTTACCCCAGCCAATATTCATATCTTTCCCATGCAAATGACTTATAGTGCCTGTATATTGTCCAGATATTTCAAAACAATTATGTACTGCTTTAAGCCCCGGCACAAAATATCCCACATCCTGAAAACATACGGTACTCTTTTTGAAAACAGCTCGCATATTAACGTTCGTTACAAAATCATCGAAGTCCCGGAACCTATTAAACTTAAAAACGAGATCGGTGTTCAGAATAGTTTGAGGAGTTAAAATATTCAATGCATCCAGCTCCATACCATGCGAGCTAAGCTTTACATAGCAGGACATATTTTTCAAAACAAAACCGCATTGTTCCTCTGCCCTTAATCTTTCAATAGTTGCCCGTAAGGTATCAGCTTCAAACTTTATGTCACTTATCTGGCTGTATATATTGTGCACATTCAGGTTTGCAGGATTTACACCTTGCATTGTTTCTGTATCGTTCTGGTTTTGCAACCTGAAATCAATATTATTCAGGGTTATACCATCCGAAGAAATGTCCCAACTGCCATTGGTTCTGACAGCTGTATCAGTCGATGTAAAAGTGTTAACAATAAACTGCAGGTTAAGTTCATGTGTATTTTTATAGGTAATCAAATGCAGTTTTGTGTTCTCAATATCAATGTTGCTAATACGCAATATATGATTACTGAAATCTATTGAACCAATATCAAACTTCAGCGCCCCGGCATATAAAAGAGTGTCTGAATGCAGGTCTTGCACATAAACATTCTTCAGAACAAGTTTTTTAAATAATTCTAAATCTACTCTACCAACTGTCACTTTAGTATGCCATTTCTTTGAGTAATAGCCTGCAACTCTTTGGCATAGCCATGTTTGCACAGCAGGAAAATTGACAACAAGATTGACAAAGACGAGTAGTAAAACTACCGCCGAAAGCAGATAAACCAATATTTTCTTTACCTTTTTAATACTTTTGGATATTGGATAACATACAAAAGTAGGAATAATGAATGATGATATTATGAAGATTCTGGGTATAGAATCATCTTGCGATGATACAGCGGCCGCGGTTATAAGTAACAAGCTCTTATTATCGAATATTATAGCGGGTCAGCAAGTGCATAAAGACTACGGAGGCGTAGTACCCGAACTGGCATCGAGGGCACACCAACAGAATATTGTTCCGGTAGTGGATGCGGCATTAAAAAAAGCAGGCATACAAAAAGAAGGACTTGATGCTATTGCTTTTACCCGAGGCCCTGGACTTATGGGTTCACTCTTAGTTGGTGCATCTTTTGCTAAAGCCATGAGCCTTGCACTTGAAATACCACTTATTGAAGTAAACCACTTACAAGCACATATTCTTGCTCATTTTATACAATCGCCGGGTGAAGAATACAGATGCCCTTCGTTTCCTTTTTTATGCCTTACCGTATCGGGTGGACATACCCAAATAGTGTTGGTAAAGAGCCACTTGCAAATGGAAGTAATTGGCCAAACACATGATGATGCGGCAGGAGAAGCTTTTGACAAAGCAGCAAAAATTATGGGCTTACCCTACCCGGGTGGACCATTAATTGATAAGTATGCCAAACGGGGTGTTACAACAACATTCAAGTTCCCAACCCCGCATGCGCCCGGGTTCGACTTCAGTTTTAGTGGTATAAAAACTTCGTTCCTCTATTTGGTTAGAGATGAAACAAAAAAGGACCCCGAATTTGTCCGAAAAAGGCAAAACGACCTCTGTGCATCATTCCAAAAAAGCATAGTAACCATACTTATAGATAAATTAACACTGGCTGCCGAAAGCACCGGAATAAAAGAAATTGCAATTGCAGGCGGTGTATCTGCAAATTCGGGTTTACGCAGTGCATTGCAAGTTTCTGCTGAAAAGTTAGGCTGGAACATATTTATTCCGAAAATGGAGTTTTGTACCGATAACGCTGCAATGATCGCTATTACAGGTTATTATAAATTTCTGGCTAAGGAATTTGCGGATAGCGATATTACCCCTGTTGCTAAATACCCTTTTTAATCTTCCAATTCTTTAAACCCGGTAAACGCAATACCTGCCAACAGGCATAATACAAAGCCGCATATACCGGTGAGCCTTAATCCTGCATCGTGGCCGGGGTCTTTACCATAAATAGTAAGGGCAGCAAAAAGCGCTATGCCAAATGTTTGGCCCAGCTTGGCAGCAAAATAGTTTACAGCAAAATAGGTACCCTCCTTACTATCGCCCGTTTCTTTTACATCTTTAGCAGCTATGCCAGCAAGTATAGCATTGGGCAATATACCCAGTGCAGCAGCAGGGAATGCCGCCATGGCTAACAGAACAAAAAGTTGCATTCTGGGCTCAAGAGGCAGTTTGCCCAATAAGGCAATACCTGTAAAAGCAATCGCCAAAATGAAAAACGAAAATATCATCAGCTTTTTTTCGCCTGTTCGCCTTACCAATATATTAACCACCGGGTAAAACATGAGTGATAACAGAACCATAAAGCCCATGAATTTAGAGCCGTAAGATTCCGGTAGGTTTGCCAACACGGTTACATCATACAACAAGCCATTGGTAATAAGGTTGAGTGACATGAAATAAGAAAAACAGGCAATAAGAAAGTAAATGAAGTTTTTATTCCTCAGGCTCTCTTTAAGCGCTTGCTTAAGCGGAATGGTAGATGGAGCAGAATGACAATATTTCTTTTCATCGATGGCCAATACAGGCACCAACATTAATATGCCCGCTATAATACAAAGTATAATTACAGAATATTGTACCGCAACTTCTCGTGTACTTAAGTTAAACGCTTGTTGCAAAATATCAGCAATATTATTGGTGAATGATGATATAACGATACCTATTACAAAACCCGCTTGCTGAAATGATGAGAGGCGTATCTTTTCTTCGGAAGTAGCAGCCAGTTCAGGTAAAAGGGCATTGTATGGTATTATATAGGTTGTGGTTGCTACAAAAAACAAACCAAGCGATATTGTGAGCCATACCGCATTCGAAGTCGCAGCCGTGTGCTGAGGTGGGTAGAATATAAGTATGCAAAATATAACAGATGGTACTATACTATATAGCATATAAGGTATGCGTCTTCCCATTTTACTTCGGGTAGTGTCACTCTTTCGGCCAATAAAAGGGTCGTAAAAGGCATCGAGTAGCCTACCGCTGGCAGTAACCAGGGCCATAATATTGAATATGCCAAAAATGGTAATTTGCGAAATGAGCATGTTAAGCCCTTTCCCTTCAGGGGGCAGGTAAAAATAAACCATCATCACTGCAATCAGGTTTATCATTACCGACCAGCCCATCATGCCGGTTCCGTATGCAATTTGTTTACTTAAAGGGAATTTATTCAATCTGTGTTAAGGCTAAAAAACGTCTCAAAGGTAATAAGCTATTGCTACTCTATATGAGTTGCATTTGCCCATTTATCACCCTATTTCTGTTAAATCCAATAATAATCGTATCTTTGCAGCGCTTTATTAATCAGATATCCTTATCGGAGCGTGTTTCTTCAGTCGTAGCTTATGTGAAAAAACACCCATCAATAAGCTATCATAAATACATACAATGAATACATTTGAGACCCTTGGCCTTCCAAAGCCAGTGCTTGCAGCCATTACTGAATTAGGCTTTGAAACACCTACGCCTATACAAGAAAAGGTAATACCTGTTCTATTGACAGGCACAACTGATGTTGTGGCATTAGCACAAACAGGAACAGGAAAAACAGCCGGATTCGGCCTTCCTCTTGTTTCTTTAATCGATTTTGCTTCAAAAAGCACACAGGCGCTTATACTGGCCCCTACACGTGAGCTTTGCATGCAAATAACATCCGACATTAAGAATTTTTCGAAACATACACGTGGTGCTAATGTGGTAGCTGTTTATGGCGGTGCCAGTATTATGAACCAGATATATGACCTGAAGAAAGGCGCACAGATTGTGGTAGCTACTCCCGGCCGTATGGTTGATATTATCAGCCGTAATAAAGTTGATTTGAGCACTATAAAATATGTAGTACTTGATGAAGCAGATGAAATGTTGAACATGGGCTTCCAGGAAGACCTTGATGCTATACTTTCTACAACACCTAAAGAAAAGAACACCTGGTTATTTTCTGCTACTATGCCCGACGAAGTATTACGTATATCGCGTAAATACATGCACGAGCCGGTTGAAATAACCGTTGGTAACAAAAATCAGGGTAATGACAATATTGAGCACGTATTTTATGTAACACACGAACGTGACCGTTATGCTGTGTTAAAACGTGTAGCCGATTTTCACCCTGATATTTTTGGTTTGGTTTTTTGCCGTACCAAAATAGAAACACAAAAGGTGGCCGATATGCTTATTAAAGACGGATACAATGCCGATGCTTTACATGGCGACTTATCTCAGGCACAACGTGACCATGTTATGAAACGTTTCCGTGGCCGTACACTACAAATGCTTGTAGCTACCGATGTGGCAGCCCGTGGTATTGACGTGAACGATATTACACACGTAATTCACTATCAGCTACCTGATGAAATTGAAAACTACACCCACCGTAGCGGAAGAACAGCACGTGCAGGAAAGACAGGTATTTCAATAGCTATTATAAATACCCGCGACCTGAACAAGATTCGCACACTTGAGCGCCTTACTAAAAAGAGATTTACACAAGGAACTATCCCTTCGGGATACGAAATTTGTGAGAAACAACTTTTCTGGTTGGTGCAACGTGTACATGATACACAGGTAAATGAAAAGAGCATTGAAAGCTATTTGCCTAAGGTTTACGAACAACTTAAAGAACTCACAAGAGAGGAGATCATTAAACGCTTGGTATCTATAGAGTTTAACCGCTTTTTAGATTATTATAAAAACGCTGCCGACCTGAATGCAAATGCAGCAGGCGGAGGAGAACGTGAACACCGCCCAACAAGGGAAGGCATGGTTAGGTTATTTGTAAGTGTTGGCCAAATGGATGGCCTTACCAGGGATAGCCTCAAAACACTTATAGCTGAATCGACCGGAATGGATGAAAACATTATTACCTGGGCCGATGTAAAGAATAGCTTCTCATTTATAGAAGTGAAGACGGAAGTATCGGAAGCGCTTATAAATGCTATTAAAGGTAAAGAATTCAGAAACAGGCCAATACGTATTGAATCGAGAGGTAACAGAGAAGAAGGCATTCCACGTCAGCGCGACCGCGGTGGGCGCAAAGAATGGGGCGGCGGCGGAGAACGCAGAGGTGGCTCAGGCGGAGGCTATAAAGGCAGAAGCAGTAGCGGTGGTGGTTACAGAGGTGGAAGTGGTGGCGGAGGCAGCTTTAGAGAACGCAGCGGTAGTGGCGGCGGAGAACGCAGAAGCTCAGGTGGCGGATTCAGAGAAAGAAGTGGCAGTGGCGGTTCGCGCGAAAAAAGCGGCGGAGGCGGTTTTAGAGAACGTAGCGGAAGTGGTGGCGGAGAAAGAAGTAGCGGTGGAGGATTTAGTAAGAAAGGCGGCTTTGGAAAAAAGAAAGATTTTTAAGCTGACAGGCAATACCTTATAGTATTAGGTAGTAGCCGAGGTTTTTAAAACTTTGTTAATGGATTGTTAATGGCACATTTGTGTACTTTTAAAATTTATATATTTGTATCTGTAAAACATAAAACATCATGATACGGAAAGGCTTTCTTACACTTTTAATGTTACTTCCGGCATTATTTTGCTTTGCGCAAATACCTACGCCGCAAGGTGGTACCCCTCCTCCTGCACAGGCACCTGTTGACCCAAATGCCGCAGTTATGAGCTTTGAAACCAAAGAACATGATTTTGGCACTATAGAACAAGATGCTAACGGTACTTATCTTTTTATGTTTACCAATACAGGCAAAGAACCTCTGGTTATTAAAGAAGCACACGGTTCTTGCGGCTGTACCGTACCAAGATGGCCACATGCTCCCGTTAATCCGGGTCAAAAAGACACTATTAAAGTTACTTACGATACTCACCGTGTAGGCATGTTTACCAAAACAGTTACTATCACATCAAATGGTAAAGACTCACCATTAGTATTATCGATAAAGGGTAAAGTATTGTCAAAAGATACTTATCCTGCTTTCCCTACAAACAATAACAGTAATACGGGTGTTCCGTATACAAACAACTGGGATAATAGTTCTCCGACCAATTAATTTAATCACCAAACAACAACAAAAACCGTTATCATGAAAAAACTAGTTTTAACAGCCGCTTTATTTACCGGCTTACTTTTTGCCGGAAACCTGAAAGCACAAGATGCTGCAGCTCCTCCTGATCCTAATGCTCCGGTTATGAAATTCGAAACCGATACTATTAAGTATGGCACCATTGCTTATGCTGCTGACGGATACCGTTATTTTAAATTTAAGAACGAAGGTAAAGAGCCTTTAATTATTAAGGAAGCTCACGGTTCATGTGGTTGCACTATACCTACTCCTCCTAAAGAACCAATCCAACCTGGACAAAGCTCTGAGATAAAGGTTCACTATGACACACAAAGGCCTGGCCACTTTATCAAGTCGGTAACTGTTACCAGTAATGCTAACCCGGGTACCAAGGTAGTTTACATAGTTGGCGATGTATTGCCTAACCCTAATACAGGCACACCAAACAACCCTGCTCCTGCACCGGCTACTACTCCGGCTGCACCAGCTGGCAAGTAAGCAGTACTCTTTAATACTTTTAAAAACCCCGCAATACTGCGGGGTTTTTAGTTTACGCACCAATGCATTAACTTAGCAGTTCAGTTACAACTATGACTAACCGATTTTATATTGCCCTCGTATTTAGTTTCGTCTCACTTGTATGCGTAGCACAACCTGTACTAAGTTTTGAGAAACAAGTACAGCACTTAGGCTTTGTACACCAAGGCGATACTTTAGCTTTTCAATATACTTTTACAAATACAGGCAGCCAACCTCTTATTATAAGCGATACCAAAGTACAATGTGGCTGTACTGTAGTTGAAAAACCAACACAACCTGTTTCACCCGGAGGAAAAAGTCAGATAAGCGTGAAGTTTATTACAAACAGTGCCATTGACAGGCAGGATAGGACCATTATCGTTATTTCCAATGCATCTAACTCTTCTGTAGAATTGAGGTTTAAGTGCGTTGTGTTGAAAGCAAAGGATAAAAGCTGATAAAAATCGTGCTTTAGTTACCAATTGCTTTGTATTTTTACGTTCCCAAAACAAAACGCGCGATGAAAACTATTGACGATTACAATTTTAAGGGCCAGAAGGCTCTTGTACGTGTAGATTTTAATGTTCCCCTTGACGACAAGTTTAATATAACCGATGATACCCGCATACGCGCTGCCATACCCACACTTAAAAAAATACTTGGCGATGGTGGCTCACTCATTATTATGTCGCATTTCGGCAGGCCAAAAAATCTGCCAGAAGTAAAGTTTTCATTAAAACATTGCGTTCCGCTTTTAAGCCAGTTATTAGATCGTCCTGTATTATTTGCAAAAGATTGTATTGGTGCAGCAACCAAAACCATGGCCAATAATCTTAAGCCCGGAGAAGTTTTACTACTTGAAAACGTGCGTTTCCACGCTGAAGAGACCAAAGGATCTGAGAATTTTGCCAAAGAACTTGCATCATTGGGAGATGTATATGTAAGCGATGCGTTTGGAGCAGCCCACCGCGCACATGCTTCCACAACTGTTGTGGCTAAATTCTTCCCCGGCAAAAAAATGTTCGGTTACTTAATGGCACACGAACTAGAAAGCATAAACAAACTGCTTAACCAGAACAAAAAACCTTTTACTGCCATATTAGGCGGAGCAAAGGTATCGGGCAAAATTGCCATTATATCGAACCTGATGAATAAGGTTGATAACCTGATAATTGGTGGTGGCATGGCCTATACTTTTATTCAGGCTATGGGAGGTAAAGTAGGCAGCTCATTGGTAGAAGAAGAAAGATTGGATACGGCAATGGAAGTAATAAAAGAAGCTAAAGTGAAAGGTGTAAACCTGTATATACCTGTCGATACCATTATTGCTGATGCGTTTTCTAATGACGCTAACAAAAGAAACTGCGATATAAAAAACATTCCTGATGGTTGGCTCGGGCTCGATATAGGCCCAGAAACAGAAAAGCAATATGCCAAAGTAATTGAATCATCGAGCACCATATTGTGGAACGGCCCTATGGGTGTATTTGAAATGGAGAGTTTTGAGCACGGCACAAAAGCTATTGCCGAAGCAGTTGTAAGAGCCACCAAAAAAGGCGCTTACTCGCTTATTGGTGGTGGCGATTCGGTTGCAGCTATCAATAAATACAAAATGACAGACCAGGTAAGTTGCGTGTCTACAGGCGGTGGAGCTATGTTAGAGGGCCTTGAAGGACAAGTTTTGCCAGGAGTAGCAGCTGTGGAAGAAGATGTTGAAAAGATAGCTCACTAAGCTATTTTATCATCTTGTTTTAGGTATAATTTTGCATCGATAGGTCATATTGAGCTTGTCGAAATATATTCTATGAATGTACATCCTTTTATAAAAAAGATTCTAGGCTACCTGCGTAATAAATACATTACCGCATCGGTACTTTTCTTTGTGTGGATATGCTTCTTCGACCGTAATGACCTGATATCGGAAATGAAGTTGATGTATAAGATCAACAAACTGAAAACAGAGCGCAGTTATTTCCAAAAACAAACCGATGCTGCTACTGAAGATCTGAAAGAACTTCAGACTAACCCTGCCAACCTTGAGAAATTTGCCCGCGAAAAATACCTTATGAAAAAGGACAACGAAGATGTTTACGTTATCGTTGACCAGAACAATAAGCTCCTTGATACCCTGCATGTGGTGGTAAAATAAGCCCCGCAATTATTCCTTAAACTATGCAAATTCGTCCCTATACTCCTATTGATGCTGTTAAGTGTCGTGAAATATTCATCAGCAATGTGCCTAAATACTTTGATGCCGAAGAGATAGCAAAGCTCGATACATGGATGAATGCTGTAGATACGGACACTGTACCTTATAGTACTGCAGAATCTGTTCACTTTTATATTCTGGAACTGAAAGGCGAAATTATTGGGGCAGCGGGGTTTTATATAGTGAAAGGTGAAAACGATGCACAACTGAACTGGGGCATGGTGCATGCCGATTTTCAGCATAAAGGTTATGGTAAATTACTATACGACTACCGGGTAAATAAAATAAAAGAACTGGGTCGCCGGCCTACCTTATGGACAAGCCAGCATACATATAAATTCTACGAGAAGCTGGGAATGAAAGTGGAATCTGTTACTCCAAATGGTTTTGGTTATGGGTTCGATAAGTATGTGATGATAGAGGCCCCAAGGCCTTCCTAGGCTTTCATTGTCAATTGTCCACTGTCAATTGATATTTAGCTCTTATACGTTCCAAACACCTTCCTCAGTGTATCTGCAATT
>Ga0207054_1181_pt1 | contig 16199 bp, 13 predicted proteins | sample Alteio_BWMinCont_60_FD_153288 | JGI IMG/M metagenome (GOLD analysis project Ga0207054, IMG submission 153288) | Enriched cells from forest soil in Barre Woods Harvard Forest LTER site, Petersham, Massachusetts, United States -... | ecosystem: Environmental > Terrestrial > Soil > Temperate forest >... | reverse complement strand
GCATGCGAAACTGCCCGAAGTCCTGGTGGTGGGCGATTCACGTATCGCCGAGGCGTTTTCTCCACGTGCGGCTGCGGCAGCGTCGGGAAACAGGATTCAATTCTGGAATTTTGGAATTGTGGGAACTACGCCGCGGGCCTGGTATTACATCCTGCGGGACGCGGATCCGACGCGACGCCGATTCGCGGCGATCGCCATCGCTCTCGACGACTACGCCGGATCGTCTTATCGATTTGAATTTTGTGATCGGTCGGCTGCGGCTGAGCGACTGCCGGGAATTTGCGTCTTCGATGAAGTCTCCGGAATACCAGGCGAAGGCGCTGAGCGGATGCCTGTTGAGGGGAATTACCCTGCGGCGCGACGCGCAGGAGTTCCTGCGGAATATTCCAAACCGCATCAAGCGCACCAAGGACTTTCGCGTCAATGGCGCGGGATACGTCGATAGTTACGACGGCGTCGGCGGCGATCTGCGTGGCCTTTCCGCCGATTTCGTGCATCGCACGATTTACTTTCCGCCGGGACTGCCAGCACGGGTGCATGACGAGATTCAGACCATGGTGATGCCGGACCTGCCCCCGCAAACAGGTGAGATGACCCGTTACCGCGAGCTGTGGCTGGGGAGAATCCTCGACCTCTATAAGGATTCTTCAACCCGAATTGTCTTCCTCGAACTGCCGCGCGCGCCGCTTCCCAGACCCGAGAGCCTGCAAGCGCCGCGGTTCCTGCAGTGGGCGCTCGGCAGGCCGCTTGTGTCGGCGCTGCCGTCGAGTACCTTCCGGGATCTCGAGCGTCCGGAACTTTTTGCCGACGGCCTGCACCTCAACAAGACTGGCCGCGCTCTTTTCACGGAGAGGATAGCAGCGCAGGTTACGCCGCTGATCGGAATCCGGTAGCCGATGCTCTTCACGACTTTCCGATTTGTTTTTTTTCTGCTGGCCGTGCTGGTGCTCTTTTACCTCCTGCCGCAGCGCGCCCGGCGTTATCTGCTCCTTGCCGCCAGCTTGTTCTTTTACATGGCATGGCGCGCTAAGTTCGTGGTGCTGATTCTGGGATTGATCACCGTGGACTATTTTGCGGCGCTCTGGATCAGCAGGCGCGAAGGTGTCGAGCGCCGTTTCGCACTGGTGGTCAGTCTGGCCGCGAACATCGGGATGCTCGGATGGTTCAAGTACGCGAACTTTGCCCGTCAGACCTGGCTGCACATCCTGCATCCCGGCGTGGTCGTTCAGCCCCTCGATATCATCCTTCCGCTTGGCCTCAGCTTTCACACTTTCCAGAGCATTTCTTATGTGATCGACGTCTATCGCGGAGAGCAGGTTGTAGTGACCAGTTATATCGACTACGCGCTTTTCGTTTCATTCTTCCCGCAGCTGGTGGCGGGGCCGATCGTTCGCGCGCGCGAGTTCTTCCGCGACTTGTGGAACTGGAAAGCGCCAGCCGGCGAGGAGTGGCAGCGCGGAGTCGCCACGATCCTCACGGGATTCGTCAAGAAGCTGGTGTTTGCGGATCAGTTCGCGCTGGTGGCCGATCAGTATTTCGGGAATCCCATGGCGGTGCCCGGCATGACGCCCGCGTGGACCGGAACCATCGCGTTCGCGCTGCAGATTTTCTTCGACTTCTCCGGTTACACCGATATCGCGATCGGCATCGCGCTGCTGTTCGGCTTTCATTTTCCCGAGAACTTCCGCCGGCCGTACCTTTCGGCAAGCGTCACCGAGTTCTGGAGGCGTTGGCACATGACGCTCTCCAGATGGCTGCGCGACTACATATATATATCGCTCGGCGGCAACCGGAAGGGCGAATTGCGCACTTATCTGAACCTGATGATCACGATGCTTCTGGGTGGGCTGTGGCACGGGGCGAGCTGGAATCTCGTGATCTGGGGCGGCTATCATGGGGCGCTGCTGGCGGTGGAACGAATGGTCTGGGGCAGGGAAGCGCGAACCGGATGGATGAGAATTCCGCTGACCGTTGTTACCTTCTTGTTGGTTTGCGTGGGGTGGGTTTTTTTCCGCGCGAAGACTCTGGGGGCAGCGTGGTTTGTCCTGGGGCAGATGGTTTCGAAGTCGACTGGAGATTCGCTGCTCAGCCCATGGCAGTGGCGGCTCGCGATTCTGGCTCTGCTGATCGCGCTGGCGGAAGAGTATCGCGGAATGGTGACGCGGCTTACCGTGTATCCGGCGTGGGCGCGTACTCTGGCTGTAGTGTTAGTGTTGCTGGCGATCGAGTTGTTCAGCGCTACGGAGCAGACAATCCCGTTCGTGTATTTTCAATTCTGAGGGGTAAACAAGCAAGCCATGAAGATAGCCATCGTTGGCGCCACCGGTTTTATCGGATCGAAACTGCGGGATGAAGCCGTCAGCCGCGGGCATGTCGTGACTGCGGTCACACGAAGCCCGGACAAGCTCCCTAAGAACGACCGCATCATCGCCGCGCCGGGCGATGTGAACGATGTCCCGCTGCTCACCCGATACCTTCGCGGACAGGAAGCGGTGATCCATTCCTACGCGCCGGGACGGGGACTCGATGCGCAGGAGAGTATGGACAAACAACGCGCGGGCACGCTTTCCATAATCGCGGCGACGAAAGCGGCCGGTGTCAAACGTCTTCTCGCGGTTGGCGGGGCGGGGAGCCTGGAAATCAGGCCCGGAGTCGCCCACTTCGATACGCCGGAGTTTCCGGCCGCTTACCAGGGCGGCGCGCGAGCCACAGCACAGATCAAGGATCTGCTGCGCGCCGAGAAGGATCTGGAGTGGACCTTCCTTTGTCCCTCGACCAGTATTGCTCCCGGTGAGCGAACAGGGAAATTCCGACTCGGAGGCGATCAGCTTTTGATCGGCGCGGATGGTCAAAGCCGCATTTCAGTGGAAGACTATGCGGTCGCAATGATCGACGAGTTGGAGAATCCGAAACACACGGGGCACCGGTTTACGGTCGGGTATTGAATCGAGCCGCGATCAGTTCACTATGGACATGAGGCTTCCCACATCAGCATCGCGGTCCACGATGAATCCGAGATTTGGCGCCATCATTTCTTCCCAACTCTGAAATCCCTGATACACCCACCGCTTGGGATCGGGATTGTTCTTGTTGTTCACCGAATTGTCGTAGCGGAATTCGAAGCGCATGCGCGTTCCCTTCGGTACCTTCAACTCGGTCCCGTAGGAAAGCTGCCAATTGAAATCGTAGCGCGGCACATTGAGCACGACTTCGTCCCGTCCGTCCGGATAAGTAAGCGTGTATTGAGCGCTCTTGCCGCGAACATGGGCATGCGGCCGGAGACGCACGATCTCGACATCCTTAAGAAACGTGATGTCCATCGGAGGCGCCAGCCAGTTGGCCTCATTCGGCGGAATCGCAAATTCCGGATTGTATGCGGACGCGAATACCGCCCTGTTATTAGCGGTTGTTGGAGCGATCACCGGAGTGTCTTCGCCTGCGCCCTGCACGAGGAATTTCTTCGCCGGAGGCGTCTTCGCCACGGTGAAGCCGATCTTAGTCCGGTCCGTAACAGCTTTGCCGTTGGTCGTGTAATGAACACTTAGGATAATGTCTGAACCGGCGGGCACGAGCTTACCGGCATTCCATGGGCGGTAATCGTCATAGCCTGCGCCGGGCAGGTAACAGAAATCGAGGTTCTCTTTCAGAGTTGGGTGGCCCTGCCGGAGCTTCACCTCGGTACTACCCACGTCGCGAGTAGCGATGATCATCCCCGGCAGCTCCGCAAAACCGCTGTTGCCGGGCGTGGGATTGCCTGTCTCATCCCGCGGCACCTGCACCCACTCGTAGCGGTTGTATACGGTGGTCGGCTTATGCTTCTCGAAGCTGAAGCAAATGTGATGCACTACCGAAGGGTCGCCCGGCAGAATTTCCATCGAGGTAACCCAAGTGTCGGTTTTGAACGGGGACGGAAACGCGATCAGCTCCCACTCCAAAACGCCTTTCGCAGGCACATCGCGCGGCGGCATCTCCATAACAACTTCCGGTTGGATTCCCCAGCCCCCCTTCGGCCATGGAATCGGGGCGGGAGCGTCTTTGGAATTGCCTTCCGCGGCTCCGCTGTCGGCCCATTTGACTAAGGTCTCGATCTCGCTCTGTTTCAGCGACCGGTCGTTTATGAAATGCCCGTACTTCGGGTCCGCAAACCAGGGCGGCATTTTTCTCGCCGCCACTGCGGCCTTGATTGCTTTCGCCCAGGGACGCGCCTCCTGATAAGTCAGCAGCGACATCGGAGCCACCTGGCCTGGCCGATGACAGCTCTGGCAATTTTTCTGGAGAACGGGAAGTACGTCCTTAGTAAAGGTTACGACTGAGGATGGATCGGCTGCCAAGCCAGCCATGACCACTGCCACCCCGACAAGAATCAACCGAAGCATAAACTGGCTCCTTTGAACTGCCTGTCAGTATACATTCAATTTCCAGGCTTTCGATTCGGAGTTTGTTTCAGGCTCGTATAGACAGCCTCGACGAACGTATCCGCTCCGCCGAACCGCGTATCGTAATCGGCGGCAGGTCTGGCCGCTTTGACCTGATCCAGGCTTGCGCCCGAATCGATCGCCGCCTGAACGCGGTCTCGAATGATCGATATCATCTCGCGGTATTCGCCCAGATCGTACTCGTCCGACAACCTTCCGTGCCCGGGAATGATCATCGTGCCGCCGTCCTCGTCGTGCTTATAAACGGTCTTTTCGAGAATGTTGTTGAGCGCGTCGATCTCACCCTGCACCGAGCCGCCGTTTTTGATATCGATGAACGGATAACGCGTCATATCGAAGATATCGCCCGTGGCGATTACATCGGACTGGCGGAAGTGCACGATCGTATCGCCGTCCGTGCTGGCGTTCGGCTCGTAAAACATGTCGATGCCTTCGCCGTTATGCCATTTGCGCCGGCGTTCCTTCAAATAGGTATCGGGCGGAATCATATCGGCTGGCGCTTTGGCAGACTGCATTCGGACCTGGACATTGTTCTGCGCGATGAGTGTCGCGCGATGGGCTGGGTCGGTGAAGAAACCGGTGGCCGCTACAGGCGCTTGTCCTGCGAAGAACGAACCGGGAAGGCTGGGATCTTCCCCGGCGGCGGCGAGGTTGGCGTTCCCGCCGGTGTGCGCGGCATGAAGACTGGTGTTCACGACGAACTGAATGGGCCGCGGACTCAACGCGCGAATGGCCGCGATGACTTTGCCGGACAGCTTGCCCGCGCCGGCGTCGACTACAAAAGGACCTTCGTCACCTATCTGGACCGCGATGTTCCCCCCGTCGCCTACAAGCATGTAGACGTTCCCCTGCACAGGCAGCGTGTGAATTTCGCCGTCGTCAGGTTCACTCTCTGGGGCGCGACTTGATGTTGGTGGAACTCCTTTCGCCGGAACCGTCAGTGTCATGGCGGCGGTTTCCGCGGCGGAAGCGTCTTTCAACTTCGCCATGAATTCAGGCCGCGTGGTTTCCGCTCCGCCGAGCGCTCCCAGCATCGGGACATGGTCGTGGTCGGCGTATTCCCGCAGGAAAGGATGCTGTCCCCACGTGTAATAAGGAATCTTCGAATCGGCGCGGGATATGATCTCTTCGCCATCCTCGCAGGCATAAAGCCAGGCGGTCGGATCGATGATGTTACGAATATTGATCACTGTCTTGGTGAATGGTCCATCCAGCCACACGGGGTCGATGGTCTCGGCGAAATACGTGATCCGGTCGCCATGGCGGATCAATGCTTCGTGGACCGTCGACTCGTCGCTCTGGGAAGCTCCATTTCCGCGAATGTATCCGTGCTTGAGGTGCGTGGTTGTGATGTGAAGGACATTCCCTTTCCACTCGCCGGTGGAGAACCCCGCGAAAGTGTGGGCCGCCCAGGCAGGCGGGTGCGGACGCCCGTCCATCCAGATGGTGCGGTTGACTTCGGTGGTCTGGAAGTACATATGAATCGCAATCAGCCGCTGAGTGTTGGGATCGCGTTCCTCCCAGAAGCGGTAGTTGCCGGGAGAGTAGAAGGCATAGGGGATGGTGTAACCGGCGCACTGCTCCATGCGGACGGTTTGGCGCGATGCCGGCCATGCGAGTGCGAACAGACGGCCCGCTTCGTTGAAGGGGATGCCGCCGTAGTCGACCAGCGATCCGCCCGCGGTTATGTAGGCGCCGTCCTGATGACCGCCGAGGGTCCAGGTTCCGGAGATGTCTGTGCCCGTGCCCGCGCCGGTGGGACGGATGGCGGAGTTGGCGCCCGCGCCCGCGGCGGAAAAGTCCTGCGCGAAAACCGGCGTCATGAAGAGCAGGATGTAGAAAAGAATGTATTTCATATGCAGTGTCATTCAGATAATCGCTTCCTGTGGTCGCGGCTCTGTAACGTTGGCGTCAGCGCCGGCACGTTACCGAGCCGCGACCGAAGGGAGTCGATTCTCTCATAGTCCGTCATCGGCATACAGTGGGATTCCATCCCGCACCGTCCGACTGTTTTTTGAAGTGCACTGAGGTTAGGGAGGGCGCGGTTAAATTCGCCGGGTCCTCGACGGTAGTCGAAATCACCAGATACAGATTCCCATCGGGGAACTCGACGCGATCGAAGTATTCCGCCAGCGTGGTGCGGGCACTATACGGCACACCGTTACTGCGCAGAAATCCCGGCTTGAGCCGCGTTGTTACTACCTGCAGCGAACCGGCTTTATCCCAAGCGGCCAGAGAGACGCCCTGCCAGTCTCCGCCCTGACTCTGCGACGGCGCGAACGAGAGCAATCGCGTCTGCGTGCCAGCATCGCTCTCGAGCTTAAGAGTCTGATCGTCCTGCCACGTGACATGGAGGCGTCCCGGCTGGCGCATGAGGTTTGCGGCGCCGTAGTTCCGGCAGTCCGCGGCGGGCGGCGGATCTTTGCCGGGATCCCAACTATCGGCGGTCTTGCGGGCGACTGTATTCAACGGAAGTCCGCTATAGTCGCCTTTGTTCGCGGGGATCATCCTGTATTTCCAGTCTTCGACGATCACCGCGACCCAGTATCCGGTAAGATCGACTGGCGCGGCCTGCTTCGCGGTAAGCGGGGGACCTCCTCTTCCGCCGGGACCCTGCGCGAACATATGCGTACAAGAGAGGAAAAGCAGAAATAATATCGGGCAGGAACGAGCTTGTGCGAAACGAACCAAATTTCGAATCATCTGGTTTGATTTCGATGGTTTGCCGCGCATAGCGACAAACGCGGCGGGTAGCCGCATCTCCGTGATTGCGATCATACCCGTTTTTCTCTCGTTGTTCATACACACCTCGGGGCTGTCCCCGATGACATAGCGCTTTCCCGATTCGAGTAGATCACATAGAAAACGAGCTGGAGCGCAAGTTACAGGTAAATTATTGAGTTGATGCGTAAAATTCCGTAACTTTGCGAGTCAACGGAATTCCGGACCTCTTGCCGACCGCTTCATTCCACTCCGAACGCAAGCATGACATTGCCTGGTGTGCCACGCAGCGTGCCCGGGTATCCGGACGCGGCGAAGAGCATACCGCCGGCAATTACCGGACCGGCGGAACCGAACGATCCGCCTTTGGCCGGCACACCGTTGACCGTGGAGAAGTCCTGAACCGCATTGAACGACCAGATCACCTTTCCATCGGCGCCCCCATTTGTGGACACTGCCCGCAGGATGCCGTCCCATCCGCCCGTGAAGACGACTCCGGGGATCGCACTGGCGGGACCTGCCTGCCCACGCCGGTCGGCCTCGATCGCGGCATTCCATTCCACCTTGCCGGTTTTGATGTCCAGCGCCTTTAATCCACCGCCGGGCTGCTGCAGCGGATAGTAGACGCGGGTTCCATCCGCCGCGCCGCCCCAGACGACCAGACCGGAAGCCGACGGGGCCTGGTTCTCCCACAATTGAGTCCGCCACAGAAGCTTGCCTTCGTTGCCCGGATCGAGCGCGATCGCCACACCGCCCTTGCCCGCGGCCAGGAGGATGTCCTTGCCGTTGACGGTTTCCAGAATCGCTGACGAACCGCCGAAGTCGTAGTCGGGGCCCAGCTTCTCCGCGCAGTTGGAGTCGGCCGGGTTGGTTGCCTGGCAGCGGGCCATGAATGCATCGCCCTCGAACTCCTGGTGATGCCACATCATCCTGCCGTCCGACATGCGAAGAGCAATGATGGAGTCGCTGGTCGCGGCCGCAATCCGTCCGAAGCTGTTCCCCGTACCGGCATAGATCAATCCACGTTTAGCATCGATGGTGGGGGTGTTCCACACGGAAGCGCCCGCAGGCCCCCATCGTTGCTTGCCCTTCGCATTTTCGCCGAGCTCGCGCAACGGCTCCTGAACGCTCTGCGTGACCCACAGCACCTTGCCCGTGTTGGCGTCTAACGCGGCCACGGCCCCGCGCGATTTGCAGCACTCATAGTCGAGATCCCCCCCGACCAGCGTTTCGGTGCCGGACATCGGCACGTAAAGCCGTCCATCATGAAAAGCCCCCGTCGCGCTCAGGTTATTGAGTCCGGTCCTGATCTGCGTTTTCCAAAGCAGCTTGCCGTCCTGCGCGTCGAGAGCGTAGGCGGTGGTGGAGCGCGTGACGAACAGGATCGCGTACCGGGTCCCAAGTTGGGCGAAGCGGCCGGAGATCGGCGCGGCGATGGGAGCGAATCGGCCAAACATATCGGCCTGGTACGCCCAGTAAAGACAGCCGGTCTTCGCGTCCAGCGAATACACCACACCGTTGTCGCCACCGACAAAGACTCTGCCGAATGCAACGGCGGGCGATGAATACATACTCTTGGCACCGGGAATGCCAAAGCTCCACTTGAGCTTGAGTTTGGGTACGTCCGTTGATGCAAGACCCGCGTTGGCTTTTGATTGAAATCGGGCGTTGTTGGTGGTATTGCCCCATCCCGACCAAACGGGCGAGGCTTCCAGTCTGCCAAGCGGAGCGTTCGCCGGGCAGGCGTTCGGCTGTTCCTTAAGGACGCCTTCGGTTACTCCGGCCGGTGGCTGCGCGAGCTGCGCCTGCGCGGAGCCTCTGGGAAACACAAGAAGGACGAACAGAAGAACGATCGTGAGCGGGATCGGGTATCTCATTTTTTTCGCTTGCCTTTTATCAGCGTGCCTTTGGAGTGTAATTGTATTTTTGGGGGGCACGTTGGGATGTCACTTCTTACAGCGGGGGTCGGAATTCTGCATGGAGGCGATGGTCAGGTCGGGGAGAGGGATGGGTGCACAGCCATGCTTCTTTTCGCACACAAAATCGAATTTCGCGGCGGGCGAATGGCAATCGAGGCAGGGCTTCTTCAGCGTCGTATTGAGCACTTTGTCTCCGCGGTCCTGGATCTCGGTGCCTTTCGCCGTGACCTTCAACGCAAAAAACTCCCAGCCCCTGGTATTCGGAAAGGCCGCCTGATCGTGCTTCACCATCGCCTCTCCGGGGATCAGCTGCAGAATTGTGCCGGTCGGATATTCCTTGTCGGGCACGCTGTCTCGGAAGATCCGTATGGCCTCTTTGAGCTTTTCGGGATCGGGGTTCTGGATCCGCGTGTTTCGGACTTTCGTCATGTCGAGCACGCAGCCGAAGGTTTGCGCGGTTACAACAACGTCGTCAGCCGAGAGGACTACGGCCGAACAAAGACACAGCACGAGACACACGATGTAGCGCATCTGTTCAGTCTAAGCCCTTTTATGACTCACCTGACTGCGGGTCGTCACGTCCCCGGCGATTGCTGCACCGGAACCGCTGTCCGGTGCGCGGCCCGCAGGTTCGGATTACATCCGTGGACCCGGGAATTCGGTTACCATCGGCTCATGATCGCTACAGAGACAAAGCATAAGAGAGGGCGAGGGTACCGAGTGGAGTTTCTGGCCCTCCTGCTGCTGGTGATTTTCCTGAAACCCTTCAGCAATCTGTTCCTCGCGTGGGGAATGAAACGAATGGCAGGTGGGATTTCGATGAATCCGCTGTTTTACGTCAAGGCCGTATTCGAGCCGTTGGTGGCGATTGGCATGCTGATGCAGTTTTTCTGGCTGCTGCTCCGCATGAAACTGCTGAGCCTGGCAGATCTGAGCTTCGTGCTTCCGGTGACCGCTTTCGGCTATGTGCTGACCACTTTTCTGGGCCGCTTCTTTCTGCAGGAGCAGGTTTCGACCCAGCGATGGATCGCGGTTCTGTTGATCTCTCTGGGAACGGCAGTGGCCGGCTCCACGCGCGGAATCAAAACCTCATGAAATGGATTTTGCTGACGATTGTAGTCGTCACCAGCGTGCTGGGCGATCTGCTGCAAAGTCACGAGATGAAGCGGGGCGCCGCAACGAAGGGTGAGAGATTCGGATTGGTATCCATCCTGAAGGCGATCGGAACCCGGCCGAAACTAATTCTCGCCATTGCGAGCATGACGATATCTTTTCTCGCCTTTCTGGCGCTTGTCCAGACCCAGCCGCTCAGCTTTGCCGTGCCCGCTACGGCGCCCACCTTTGTCCTTGAGACGCTTCTGGCCGGACTGGTGCTGAAGGAGCGGGTTGACTCCCGCCGGGCAGTGGGGGCGCTCCTGGTCTTGGGCGGAATCATCCTTCTGGGATGACGACCCCGGGCTGGGATGACGACCCCGGGCGAACCGGGCGCGGGCCGCGGGCGTCTACAGATGCTGCTGGTTCTCCTCCGACGATGTCGACGCGGTGCATGCCCGGATTGCGCGGAAATGCTCCAGTCGGGCGATCGGGTAACGGCGCATCCGGACGGCGGGACATACCTCGAAAAAGCGCCTCTGCTGTACTGGACGATCGCGGGCTCGTATAAAATCTTCGGCGCGCCGGACTGGGCCGCGCGAATCCCCGTCGTATCGACCTGTATCGCGCGCTGCCGGCTTACGGCGATGTTCGGCCGATAGGATTTCGGCACACGCGCCGGGTATTATGCCGGACTGTGCCTGTCAACGTGCGTCGGCCTGTTCCTTTTTTACGCGCAGCCGGTCGGCGGGGGCTCAATCAGGGAGGTCGCCGGGAGCGGAGGCAAATTGCTGCGGACGAACCGCCCATTTTGAGACAAACAGGCTCACCAGCCGTGGGGATGTGCGCCTAAACTGCGAATCGTGCCTGCTTCGACTTTCTCAACCCCCGCACCCAGCGCGGCTCCTGTATGTGGGACACTTGAACGCAGCACTAAACTTCGTACCCCTTTTCCAGCCCCGTCCGTTCGGCACTTTAGCCGGACAACGCTCCTGAAGAGTCGTGAAAACGATTTGATGTTTAGGTGGGCGTGGTGTCCCCCACCAGCAGGAGCCTATGCCAAAGCAGACGCAGCAAGCGGGGAATACGGACCCAAAAACCAACCATTTTCTGGCGCGGCTGGATCGGGAAGACTACGACGCGTTGATGCTGGTGGGCAAGATAGTTCCTCTGAAATTTGGCAAACGGATGCTTCTGCAGGATCAGCGCGTCGGCGCCGTTTATTTTCCCCTCACCTGTATGTTTTCACTACTGGTAACAGGGGATGACAAGCCCCGGATGGAGATGGCCACCATCGGGAAAGAAGGCGTCGTCGGAGCTATGGAGGTTTTCCAGACAGAAGGAGCGATGGGCTTGAGCCTCGTTCAGATACCGGGAACCGCCGTGCGGGTCGACGCTGCGGCCTTCCTGAAAGTGATCGGCAGCCGGACGCCGGTTCACCGCCTGATCTATCAGCATTTGTATGCGCTGCTGCGGCAAATACTCTATGGAGCAGCATGCAACCGGGTCCACAGCATGGAGGAACGTTGCGCCCGTTGGTTGTTGATGACCCATGATCGCGCGGGAGAGGATACGTTTCCTCTCACACAGGAATTTCTTTCGCATATGCTCGGCGTGCGCAGAGCGACGGTAAACGTAGCGACGGGCATGTTGAAGAAGGCGGGATTTATCCGATACGTGCGGGGGAAGGTCACGATCATCGATCGACCGGGTTTGGAGTCAGCCTCCTGCGACTGTTATAAGGCCATCGTGAGAGTCTATGCCTCTCTTGCTCCCGAGGCCCTAAACAAGGCGAGCTGATTCGGGCCACGATTGGTTTTTGTGGCCGCTGGCGTTCTGATGGAAATGAACGGTTTCGTACATATAATCCAGTGTTTTCAGGCTTTTGAAAGGTTGTCACCAGACAACTGCCGGACGATAATAGGGATATTCTACGATCCTGGAGGCAGCCTGAAATGGCACCTGCAACCGGAATAAGTGGGGCGCGGGAGATGGAATGACAGGCGTGCCCCGCGAAGGGCGCATCGTCAGGAGGTGTGCCGTCGATGAGGAGGAACGGGCAGAAGTAACAGAACATAGTCTGAAGCAATTCACGGGGCCAGGTTGTCCAGCTCCGTTTCAACGCCGCTAAACACAATGGTGCTGCAATGGACAAAAGACTTCTGATTATTCAGCCTTCGCACTACCGTTCAAAAAGGGACCGGACGGTTTTCAAAACGCGATCGCGTCAGCTGGTTCCGCTGGCGCTTCCGTACCTCGCAGCTATTACGCCGTCCGACTGGCACGTGACCCTGGTCGATGAACAAGTCCAGGAAATCGATTTCAACCATCCGGCCGACTTGGTGGCGATCACGAGCTGGACGGTGCATTCGATCCGCGGCTACGACATTGCGCGCGAGTTTCGGCAACGCGGCAGGACTGTCATAATGGGCGGCCCCCACGTCTGGTTCCATCCGGAAGAAGCCGCGGAGCATTGCGATGCCGTCGGCATCGGGGAAGGCGAACCCATCTGGTCGCAAATGCTTGCCGATGCCGCGGCGGGGCGCCTGCAGAAGGTCTACCGCGCTCCCCAGATGCCCAGCCTCGCCGGCTTGCCGGTACCGCGGTGGGATCTGCTCGATCGGAGAAAATACGGACCGTTCCGGACATTCACTTTGTTGTCTTCACGGGGCTGCCCGATGCAGTGCGAGTTCTGCTCGGAACGGCTCTACCTGGGCGGCGGGTTCCGTGTCCGGCCGGTGGAGGACGTGGTCGAAGAAATCAAGCGCTGCGGTTCGAAAAACATTTTCTTCGGCGACAGCGACTTCGGCGGCAAGCGCGCGCATGCAATGAAGCTGATGGAGGCGCTGATCCCCCTGAAGCTGCGCTGGTCCGCCCTGTGGACCTCGTTCCTCTGCTACGACGACGAGTATATGAATCTGGCCCAGCGCAGCGGGTTGCTGCACGTCAACATGGGCCTCGAAAGCATCAGCTCCGAAACGCTTAAGGGCATGAACAAGAAGTTCAACAAGGTTGAGAAGTACGGGATCATGCTCGAAAGCCTGCGCAAGCGCGGGATCAGCTACTCGCTCAACTTCATCTTCGGCTGGGATAACGAAACGCCGGCGGTCTTCAACTCCACATTGCGGTTTCTGCGGGAGGAGAAGGTCCCGGTGGCCTATTTCAATATCCTCTGCCCCGAAAAGGGCACCATGTTTTACGAAAAGATGAAGCAGGACGACAGGATACTGCGCCTTGAAGAAATTGGGCGTTTCCCGGGTGAGTTCTGCCACATCAAACCGAAAAACTTCACCGCCGATGAGTTGGAGCGCAACGTCCAGGAAATGTATGTGAGGTTCTACAACTGGAAATCCATGTTCCAGCGTCTCCCGCTTCCCGTGACGCAGGGGAACATCGCTTCCTGGGTGGTTAACCTGTCGCAGCGCAGGCTGGCGGAGCGTTCCCTGGGAAACCACAATAACAATTTCGATGCGTTTTGACCGATGCCGGCCTGGGCTTCAAAGTAGCCCGTTCGGATTCCGGCGGTAACGCTCCTGAAGCACCCGCACACATTTCCCCTTGCACACGTTTCCCCACCGGTGTACCCTGGATCGATGGAACTTCGCAGGTTTGCCTGCGTTGCGAAGAAGGAGGCACTTATGAGACCCGCCACACTCGCGACATTCGCGCTGGCAATGGCCGCCGGCGCCGGTACGATATTTGCCGCGGAGCCAGTTAAAGAGGTTCCGCCGCCATGGGCCTACGGCTTCGAAACGCCGCCGCTTCCGGGAGCCACGGCCCCACCCCCCGGTCCGGCCAATACGGATCAGACTCCGCGTACCGTTCCCGGCGCCACGGCGCAATACTCGCGCGCCCAGATCGCCAATCGTTTTGGTCCCGCCGACTGGTTCCCCGCCGAACATCCCCAGATGCCGCCCGTCGTGGCGCGCGGCAAGCAACCGGAGGTGTGGGCGTGTGGACTCTGCCACTATCCCAATGGCAAGGGACGAGCGGAAAATGCCGGGGTCAGCGGTCTCTCCACTGAATATTTCATCCACACAATGAACGATTTCAAAGCCGGCAACCGGAAAAGCGCCGATCCCCGCAAAAACAACACGAACCTCATGATGCAGTTCGCGAAGAATATGAGCGACGATGAGATTAAAGCCGCCGCCGAATACTTTGGCGCCATGAAGTGGACCCCATGGATTAAAGTCGTCGAAGCGAAAACGGTGCCGAAGACCAAGCCGTCGAACGGACTGTTCCTGGTCGAAGGCAATGAGATGGAGCCTATCGGAGACCGTATCGTGGAAACGCCGATCAATGGCGAAGCCACCGAAGTCCTGCGCGATCCACACTCGTCCTTTACTGCCTACGTGCCGATGGGCGCGGTAAAGAAGGGAGAGGCTCTGGTCACGAAAGGCGGCGCTAAGACAATCGCCTGCGGCACTTGCCACGGCGCGGACCTGAAAGGCGTGGGTCCGGTGCCTCCTCTTGCCGGCCGTTCACCCAGCTACCTGATGCGCCAGATGTTCGATATGCAGCAAGGTTTCCGCAAAGGATCGTGGACCGAGTTGATGAAACCGGTGGTCGAGCACCTGACTACCGACGACATGTTGAATATCGCAGCGTACGCGGCTTCCCGGACGCCATAGAAGCGCATTTAGCCGCCACTATTGCCTTGACCGCTTGATAAATTATTCGACCAATCGCTCCCTTCGGTCACGGCTCTGAAGCAGACTCTTATAGTGAGCCGTGACCAGAGGGAGCGGTTCTCCGAATCGCCCACGAAACGTGGGTGTAAGGGGAATCGAAGTACTACCCTTCGTATTGCAGTACGTTCAAGCCGGCGTTCCAGTCCGTTACGTAAACGAGCCCATCGGTCGACACCAGAATGTCCGCGGACTTCGCGGCCAGCGCCACATTGGGACGCGGGTCGATCAGCTTCCTGGGCGGCGGAGGAATCCAGTAAGCGATTTCTTTCGGCGCGAATGCGTCGCGGATATCGAAGACACGGACGCCGGCGACGTTATACGTGGCGAAAATCTTCTCCTCGCTGCGAAACGTGCCCGGCCGGTTTTCGTGCAGGTTGTGCGGGCCGAAAGTTCCGAACCCGCAGTAGTCCCTCTCCTTCGGCGCGGGCAGAGTGGAAATCGATACAGGGTTTTCCTCCGCCCGCAAATCCACGATGAAGGTACAAAACATGCCCTTCGCACACTTTTCCGCATTGGCTTCATCGGCCACCACCGCCAGTTTCCGTCCCGGCAACGGAAGCGGAGTATGCGTGCCTCCCGGAAACGGCGGAGACCAGTTGATGTGTGAAATCAACTTCGGGTTGGCCGGGTCGCTGAGATCGTGGACGGTCAGCCCGCCATCCCGCCACGCGCCATAGCCGCGGTTGCCGGCCGTAATCATATGGTGCAGCGCAACGCGGCGTCCAGGAGCCAGTGTCGCCGGCTCGCCAGCCGCCCTGTTCATCCCGGGCATCCACCACCGCCCCACGATTTCGGGCTTCGTGATATTACGCAGGTCGACCATACAAAGGATGTGGTCGGTGAAACCGTCGATATGCGCCGCAATGGCGGCGTATCGGCCACCTGCCCACCAGAGACGATTAATACCGAGACCCGGGATTTCGAGAAAGGCAATCTCTCTCATCTCTCCGGGGCGGGAAATATCGTGAATGCTGAGGCCCGATCGGAATTTTTTCCGATTCGTAATACTGTCGGCCAGCGCATTCTCGAAGTAACCCCGGATGTTGTCGTAAGACTGCATGGCCACAATGTTCGCTCCGTTGGCCAGCAGGAGCAGGTCATCCGAAACCTGAAGGTGATGCGTCCGGGTAAAGTCTCCGCCAGTGAAGAAGCCGACAGGCTTCAGCTTGCGCGGATCCGCCGCATCCAGAATCGTAACGCCGTTGCTGAACATGTGACCCACGTAAAGATGCCGCCGGTTGAGCATCACCTGAACGCTGTCCGGGCGCCCACCAAGATCGCTCCAGGACAAATGTCTGAACCGATTCCCGATGCCGTCGGGAGGTATCGCTTTCTCA
>Ga0207054_1180_pt1 | contig 16349 bp, 15 predicted proteins | sample Alteio_BWMinCont_60_FD_153288 | JGI IMG/M metagenome (GOLD analysis project Ga0207054, IMG submission 153288) | Enriched cells from forest soil in Barre Woods Harvard Forest LTER site, Petersham, Massachusetts, United States -... | ecosystem: Environmental > Terrestrial > Soil > Temperate forest >... | reverse complement strand
GTTTCTGCCTTCAAAAACAATTTCATTACGACCATAGCTCGTAACATCATTCCACCCAGCGCCGCTTGTCTTCTCGTCTGCCATAGTTATTTGATGTTATTCTTTTGATTGAAATCCCTTATCATATCAATATCAGGTTTCGATGCATCTATTAATGAGTATTTGCCAATGTTGCAAATATCCATTTCGTCGAGCATGGTTACCACATTTACATATTTAGCTAATGAATCTGTTTTTATAATAACAAACATAGCTTGTTTTTTGCCTTCAACACTATCTTTTAACTTATCATAAACGCTATCAGTAATCAGGTTGGCTTTATGCTTTTTGTCCAAGTCAGTCATTAAGCCTGCTACAAAACCGTTATTATTTAAAATGATCTGACGGATACCTTTATCGGAGAAGTCGGTAAGCTTAATGTTATTGCTATCCGATGTCATTGCCAATAAGCCTTTATAGTAATACACTTTATTGTTACCACTTAAAATAACAGTAAGTGAAGTAGTATCTACTTTTGTTTTATGTGTTGTATCTTTTACCGGAGGGGTAAGGCCGATTACTTTGGGCTTATTAAATGTAGTGGTAAGCATGAAAAAGGTAAGCAACAAGAATCCTAAATCCACCATTGGGGTCATATCCAATTTAGTAGATAGCTTCTTTGCTCTCTTTTTCTGGTGTTTGCCGTGTCCGCCCCCACCACCGCCTGTGTCTACATCTGCCATATTCTGCTATTGCTCAGTGTTTATTATTTAGGCCTTGATCTTACTGTAGTTATTAACTCAAAATGCGATACGCCTTGTTTTTGGCATATATCTATAACCCGCTTAATATCTTTGTATTTTGCTTTTGAATCTGCTTTTATAGCAAAGCTCGAACGCTTTGCATCTTTATTGCCGGCAGCTACTTTATTAGCAACCACAGTAGCATCGGCAGTAATACCCAGGTTAACCCAATCAGCTAATTCATCGCCCTTGGTGCTATCAGTAGGAATACCCATTGTTTGCTGGTTCAATATTTTACGTCCTGCACCCTGATCTTCTATATATTCTTTCATTTTAGCCATTGGAATACCAAAAGCTCCCATGATAGAAAAGCGCTGTTGATCCTCGGCAGTAAGCACGATCTTGTACCTGCCAGCCATATAGGTTATAAGTGTTTCGCGAACATCTTTACTGTCCATATCGTAAAACACACGGCCTGCACTGTCAATAGATACTGTAGTAACGTTATCAGGTATTTTGGTTGTTGAAACAGAAGCCGGTATAGTAACAGTTACAGCTTCATCGGGCCTGAACTTGGTAGTGAGCATAAAAAATGTCACTAACAGGAACGCCAAGTCAACCATTGGTGTCATATCTATAGAGGGACTGCTTCTGGGAAGCTTAATCTTTGGCATACCTTACGTAAGCTATAGGTTTTATTACTTCTTGTGAGTAGAAGAATAGGTTTGAACAATGCTATATCCTGCTTCATCCATACCGAAGGTCAATGAATCGATAAGGCTGTTGAACAGGTTATAGAATATGATACCTAATGCTGCTGCCAAGATACCAAGGAATGTATTGATAAGCGCCTCAGAAATACCATTTGCTAAACCAATAGCATCTGGCGCACCTGATTGTGCAAGTGCCGAGAACGCGTGAATCATACCTTGTACTGTACCTAATAGTCCTACAAGTGTAGCTATAGATGCGCAGGTAGATATAATTACTAAGTTTTTAGAAAGCATAGGAAGTTCGAGTGCAGTAGCTTCTTCCAGTGATTTTTGTATAGATGCAATTTTTTCTTCTTTTTCTAAGTTGGTATCGCCTTCAACCTGTTCGTATTTAACAAGGCCCGAACGGATAACGTTCGCAACAGAACCTCTTTGGTTATCGCATTCTGCAATAGCACCTTGTAAGTTACCGTTTGAAACCATTTCTCTAACCTTTCTAATAAAGGCTTCAACAGAACCTTTACCTTTTGCAGCGTTGATAGTAATGAAACGCTCAATGGTAAAGGTTAATACAATAACCAATATAGCTAACAGGAAAGGCACAATAAAACCACCTTTATACATAGTAGCCAATAAGTTTCCATTCAACGGCTTGTTGTCATGGTTACCGCCTTCAAAGTTACCACCTGCTCCTAATACAAATGAATATATCAGCCAGCCTACGATTACTGCGATAGCAATTACAATTGGCCCGAAGTATGGGATGCCGCCTTGTTTTTTTTCCTGTGCCATAACGAATTAGTTTGAAGGGTTATGTTTAAATTATTAGTTATTAACTTTACTAAATAAGATTTATTGTGAGCGACAAATATAGAAAAAGATATTTATGCAAAACAAAAAACAGTTTTTTTTGAAATCCTTTGCATAAAATTCAGTCTATTTATACTCAATTACCCAAGTATTATTGATAAATAAGGCTATAAATGCAGTATTTGCGACTGTAATACGTAATAATCGTGTGTACCACCGTTGGAACGTTGGTACAGAAAAGCTATTACATAGCAATGAGCCATATTAAATAACCTTGCAGGCACAGCAGGCGGGGTTGTAATAGCCGCATTATTATACCTGAAGCTCGCAGAATTAAAGGTATAGTACTTTGTAATAGGTAAATTTGCTGATTGAAAATTAATGGCATCGCCCCACGGGCCATTAATAGCCGACCTAAGCACAAAACGGTGAACGAAATACTGTATGGTTGTGCTTCCGCTGGTCTGCCAATCCAATACACTGTCTTCTACAAGCACCATTTGTAGATAATAGGAATAGTTAGGCGCCGGAGCATTTTTTAAGGCAACTGTTACCTGGGTTCCGAATATTTGTTGTTTTATCCAGCAGCTATCTGCCATAGTAATAGATGCTAACTGAGGTGTTGCTGCAATTGAATCGACCACAGTGCCCCAATTGCTGTATTGCAAGTCTTCACTCCAATTACCATCATAATAGATGCGGTTAACCATTCCCTGTGGCACACCTTCATTAATACTATTCACAAGCGTATTGTCCCAGGCTGTACCTGCGGGGGTTATATAATTTACCTTATAAGCAGTATCGGGCAAACCCGGCGGAACAAGCGGCGCACCTACTTCACCGGCAGTATCAGCATCAAAGCCTACATTCACTTCCATAGATACTACCTGATTGCCAACTGGGCTTTTTAAAATATTTTCGGCAGCACTTACCGCAGCAGGGCAGTTGGTACAGAAGTGGCCCATATAATCTTCGAGCAATACTTTGGTTATAGTTGAATCGGTAGTATGGGTAACATGGTCTGGCGGAGTATTTGGCAATGCTGAATACTTAGTTGTTGCAATAATAGGGTTGGTAATTTTATCGCAGGAAGCTGCTGCAATCATAAGAATACCTGCACCTATTATTTTATATGCGCCTTTCATATTAAAAACTTTCGGTAAGCGATAAGCTAAATCCATCGGAAGCAGGTATCTGCCTGCAAACTCCACCAACACAAAGTATGCCCGAACGCGTTTTGCCGTAACCCAATGATACCCGTAGTGCATTTTTGGTATAGCCACCTGTAATGGTATAGTAATGTATCTGCTGGTTTGCAATGGGGTTGCCATAATTATATTCATCGAGCAAGCCTGCAAACCAGTTCGAACCAAAATTCATTTCAGCCATACCAAAGGCCCAGTTACCCTGATCTTGTTTGGTTAACAGTTCCTGAAATTCAAAGTGCAAAGTATTTGATGAAGCTATACGATAGTACCCATCGAATATGCCAATATTGCAATGCACAATTTGATAACCTACCTCCTGCTGAATTACATCTTTATTATAGGCTTCATCCACATACTGCAATATCATACGGAACTTAGGAGAGAATTTATGCTTTAGCTCAATAGTGGTATTGTTAAAATAAATTTCGCTGTTAACACCAAAATAATTTACCGAGTAACCAAGGCGGTTTGTGTTCAGGTCATTCAGGTTAGTAGTATCCAACGCATTGATAGCAGAAACCTCAGCATCAAGCTCAGTACCATATTTGCCTCCCAATACACTTTCTTTTGGCAATGTATATCTCAGTTCAGCATCAACACCCATTTCGCCATTGGGTTGTGTAGCATACGGATATATTTGAGCAAGCTGGTATGTTTCATCGCGCGGTAGTGTGGGCAGGTAATTAATATCCAAATCGTTTTTCGTAGCTGTCCTGTCCGATTTAAAACTCATGTTATCCATACTCTCGCCGCTAACCGAAAACGAAAAGCCTTTGGTAGAATAACCTGTTCTGAGCAAAAATGCCTGGCCCGGTTTATATATGTAATTATTAACTACCGATGGGTCATTTATCTTGTAAGCATATTCCGAATAAAAAGAAAAGCCACCGTTGTTTATAGAAATTCTTCCGGCAGTTGCCCCAACATTACCTGGCACATTATAGGTAGTATTATCGGGTACCTGGTAATTACTTACAAAACTTCCGCCCAGAATTATTTTTGTCTTTATTGTATCCCAATGCGGAATCAATTCATTCAGGTTTATCTCACCATCAACACCACGCACAATGCCGGCCCCTTCGCCCCAGTAATAACGCTGGTGGCCTATTACACCCTTTACCGAAATGCCTTTACATATATTATACTTAAGCCTTACACCATCAATTGAATTATCTACACCCAGTTGGTATTGCCAGTAGCTACGTAATATAAGCCCGCTGCCAAACTGCTCGTAAAAATCACCAACTGTTACATCAATGGTCGAATCGGCAAAACGCAAATACTTATTTGCTATGCCCTGTCCGTTATAGCGGGCATCGTATCCCTGTAAAGCATTCTCGTAGGCTTCGTAACGTATGCCTGCCGATATTTTCCCGTTGGTATAATCAAGTTGCGCAAACGAATTGAGCCCCATTTTTTCGGGTACCGCAGGAGCGCCAATCAGCGAATCGTGCCTATAGGTCTGAGCATCAATTTCAATACTGCCGCGTAATTGGCCATCTGTTAGCGATTGAGCATTAACAACCGAAACAAAAAGTAAACTAACTATGAGTTGTATTTTTTTCAATTACTTAGCTGTTATTTTTTTGAGTTCTTCAAATACCTTGTCTTCATCGCCTTCGTTATAGGAATTATGCATCCACACTATTTTTCCGCTGCCGTCTACAACAAATGTACAAGGAGTATCCATAACCTTCATTGCTTCCTGGAATGATTTATCAGGATCGAGATACACATCATACCGCCAGCCTTTGTTCTTTACAAATGATGATACGGTAGTTGTATTGTGAACAGTATCAACCGATACAATTATCATTTTTACACCCGTTTCTTTTTGCCAGTAATCGTATTTATCGGCAATGGCATTCAGTTCCATAATGCAAGGCACGCACCATGTGGCCCAAAAGTCAATCACCATCGGTTTACCGTTATTCGAAAATTTAGAAGTATTGGATAATATGCCATTCATTGTCTTTATGGCAACGGCCGGAACTTTATTCCCTTTCATATCCTGAGAATATGCGCAGAGATAGGCGCCACAAAATAAAAGAGCTATTGCAATTCTGTATTGCCTCATATAGGATACTGATTAAGCTTGCCTGTAAAAGTAGGTTTATTTTTTTGCAACTTTCTTAAGGGCATCATATAGCTTATCTTCATCGCCCTCCATATATGATGTATGCATCCATACTATTTGCCCGTTACCATCAATAATAAATACATAAGGGCAGGTCATTACCTGCATGGCATGCTGAAAATCCTGGTTAGGGTCGAGGTATGATTCATATAGCCAGCCTTTTTCTTTAAAGAAAGGGGCAACCTTAGCCATAGTGCGGGCGTCATCAACCGATATGGTAATTATTTTAACGCCTGTTTCCTTTTGCCATTGAGCATAATTGTCTGATATGGCATCTAACTCTGCAATACATGGCTTGCACCATGTAGCCCAAAAATCAATAATAATTGGTTTGCCATTGTTCGAGAACTTTGAGGTGCTGAAAGCCGAGCCATCCATTGTTTTTACCTGCACTGTTGGCACCTTCGAGTTCTTCATTCCTTGTGCAAAAACATTTACCGAGGCAAGCAAAAACAATAAAAAGATTATTTTTTTCATTACATACATAAATTAAAATGCATATTAAACTAGTGCGATACTACCAACCTACGGAAAGCAGTATTAGCGCCTGCAGCTTGCACCCTGCATATATAAATACCCGAAGGCATATCAGTAGTATTAATGCTTATACTCTCTTTAGCAGGGCTTAAGGCAATGGCTTTAACTTCTTGCCCTAACGAATTATAAATACTTAACTGCGCATCATAATCGGTATGATAAGTAAAACTAAAACTGCTGTTAGCAGGGTTCGGATATAGAGATGAAATATGCAGGTTATTAGCTGCTATAGTTTGAATACCTGTTGGTACTGCAATAAACTTCACAAAGAACCAGGCAGAATCGGTTCCTGTTTTGTTCTTTATTTCGTACATGATCACCGTTGTTCCGGCATTTACTGCATTATAATCCTGGTAAAAAGCATTCGAATCTTTTCCCTTAGGCACATTAAATGATGGAGATGTAAAATTGGTATTTACAGGCACTGTTTTATAACATGTAGGGCCTACACAAATACTATAAGTACAACCACTAACTGCCACATTACCCGGTATGGCAATAGCTTCAACCGGAATGGGTACAATAGCATTATAAATATAAACATGGGCCGAAAGCTGGTAACCGGCCGTTCCGTTTACAGCCAGAGTGTCGCCATTGGTTAATGTCGCACCCGAGGTATCTTGTATAGATAATTGGCTAAAGCCAAGGGAGCAAAAACCTAAAAGAGCAACTATAACAAGTAATGTTTTCTTCATGGTACCTATTTGTCTTATCTAATATACGAATTATTATAATAAGAAGACCCTGCTACGGTGCAGAGCCTTCTTAATCATTCAATTACTTATTGCTGTATTATTAATTGTTGGGTGGTTGAAGCATTGTCAGTCGTAAACTTAACCAAATACACTCCCGCTTGCAATCCCACGCCATTAATGGTATAGCTGTGTCGCCCTGCTGCTGTTTTACCCAGGTTTGCTGTACTTATTTTTTCACCTATTACATTATATACGTCAATATTTACATTCTGATCTTTTGCAATATCAAATACTACATTGGTATTACCCCTTGTAGGATTAGGATACATTTGAAAATATACACCATTCGAAATTTCCTGCAGGCCAACGATGTAACTAACCTTTGCACTTGCAGACTGGTACACATACTGCGCAGGAACACCTACAGCTGGTTCACCTGCATTATCCTGTACAAAAACGGTAAACTTCATTGCAGCAGTGGAATCGTATTTACTTGTATCGCCAAGTGCGGTGCTACCTTTCGGGTTACTGCCCCAAGGGTGATTAACTACCCAGTTTACATTTATGGTCTGGCTCGAACCTGCAGTAAAAGAATTCAATGATGTGCCACCGGGGCCCGGCATCATATCTTCAGCTACATCAGGGAAAGAAAGCACATAAGGAAAGAAACTGTCCGGGGTGCCGCCATTAGCTGCCGAGGTACTGCCTATCGGCGGTTGGAAACTAGCTTGCGGGTCTTCCTCACTTTGGTCATATTTATATGTAATGGTATCTACCGAAAGAATTACCTGCGCCTTTAAGCCCGCAGGAAAATTACCATACGAAGTAATTTTAGCTGACAGAGAAAAGGTTTGGGTAGCTGGTGTATAGGTTGCTGAGTTTATGGCAATAGAGAATGGAGAACCGGTTGCTGCTTCATATTGTACAAAAGCAGTATTCAAAGCCCCCGAAGCAGGACCTACCAACGGGCCACCATAACCCGGGTAAACATTAATCCCGTCCAGGTATCCGTTAGGCACGCCATTAGCCATATAAAAAGTATCGGCTCTCGATGCCACAAAAGAATTAAAAGTTTCATCGTCCATAAAATCCCTTCCAGGGAAATCGTAGTGATACCTTATAGTATTACAAATTGATGCATTGTTGGCAAGAACAGAATCTACATTGGGAGTTGCCTGTAAACAAGGGTCACATGAAGCATTCATCAGCTCTTCGAACATTACCATTTTAGGCTGAACAGCAGTTATGGCCATAAAATTTGCCGATAAAGTATCATTCGGGTGAAACTGATCTGTGTTCGCTCCATTCAGGTTATCTGCCCAGAATTTTACAGTATATGTACCCGCAGCAGGTGGGGTAAAAGGTTTATTATGACTAAAGTTATAACTTGTTAGTCCATTGAATCCTATAATTCCGGTAATGTTATCGGTTTGTACCGCACCTCCGTTAACCATATAATTCATGTGCATAGATGCTATACTGTCTCCGCCATAATTATTAGCAACACCTGTAAACGTATACGGTGTACCTACCTGCATTAAAAATGGTAAGTTTTGTGATGCTATACCCAGGTCATAGTTACGGGGAGCAAATACATCTATATTATCAACGCCGAACGCTGCACCTGTATTATACGGATTAGGGCATCCGTTAAAATAAGCAAAGCCTATTTTAACATTAGCGTGGTTGGCAGCATAAGCAGATATATCATACACCAACGAATCTTCCCAAACAATATAATTGGGGTTACCGGGCAAGCCGCCGGTAGTATCTGGTGCTATAGTATTCCATGTTTTGCCTCCATCATTAGAAACAATAAGGTTGGCTGTTTCATACCCTGTCAATATATAGTACAACAGGTCGAATGAAATATATACATGTGTATGACCTACACAACTAAATGAAGGAGAATAGAGGGTATCATTGTTGGGTTGTATGTTCGGGTAATTATTATCGTAATCGTCTACTACAGCATAATAACTATGATTGGGGATATTAGATGAGAACTGTCCGCCAAATGCAGCACCAAATACCCAGCCTAAGTTTGTCGGGGCAGAAATAGAATCTTGCTGCGACCAGCCGGCCGGCATAACTGTTTTAGATGTTTCAAAATTCTGATAGAGTAATGTGGTTTGTGCTTGCAGTATTGTGTTGATAAACAAACCAAAAGTTACCATCATGATAAGAAGCAGGGAATTCTTTTTCATTTTTATATTTATTTGATGAATATTAAAAATCAAATCTATGCAATGGATTATTCAAATGCAAGAAAAACAAGGTATTATTTTGTCAAACCCTTAGTTAAAATCGATTTAGGTAAGTATTGAATACAGTGAAACACCTGCTACAAAAGAAAAAGGAAGGCTTTCGGCCTTCCTTTTCGAATATTAGTTTTTAAAGCGATTAGGAATGCTCACCTTCATCCAGCTCACCCTCTTCCATAGGAACAGTTTGAGGAACAAAGTCATGCGCTTTACCTGGTTTGCTGTAATCATAAGCCCAACGGTGTACTACCGGCAGGTCGCCTTCCCAGTTACCATGGCCCGGAACAATAGGAGTTGTCCATTCCAGTGTGTTAGCATCCCATGGGTTTTGTGCTGATTTGGTGCCTTTGCTCATGCTGTAGAAGAAATTCACAAAGAATATGATTTGCGATAATACACCAACAATAGCAAATATGCTGACAATAACGTTAATGTCCTGCAACTTAGCCCATGGTGCATAAGCATCATTAGTATAATACCTTCTTGGTACGCCTGCTAATCCTAAAAAGTGCATTGGTAAAAACACACCATAGGCGCAGATAAAGGTTAACCAAAAATGCCAGTAGCCTAGTTTTTTATTCATCATACGGCCAAACATTTTTGGGAACCAGTGGTACACACCGCCAAACATAGCCAGTACTGCAGATAATCCCATTACTATATGGAAGTGAGCTACCACGAAATATGTTCCATGAACAGCTACGTCGAGTGCTGAGTCAGCGAGAATGATACCCGTAAGACCACCCGATATAAATGTAGATACAGCACCCACCACAAATAATAATTGCGGGTTAAAGGTTATGGAACCCTTCCACAAGGTAGTAATGTAGTTAAATGCTTTTACCGCCGATGGTATGGCTATGAGTAGTGTTGTAAATACAAACACCGAACCAAGGAACGGATTCATACCACTCACAAACATGTGGTGACCCCATACTATAAAGGCAAGGAATGCAATGGATAACATAGACCCGATCATGGCGCGATAACCGAAAATAGGTTTACGTGCATTGATAGATATAATTTCGGACATTATACCAAAGGCAGGCATAATTACAATGTACACCTCAGGGTGGCCAAGGAACCAGAATAAGTGTTCAAATAATATTGGGCTACCACCTGTTTCAGATAAAGCCTGACCACCGATATAAATATCAGAAAGGTAAAAGCTTGTTCCGAAGCTACGGTCGAATATGAGCAATATAGCAGCACCGAAAAGAACAGGGAAAGAAAGTACACCAAGAATAGCGGTGATAAGAAGCGCCCAAATTGTTAAAGGCAGGCGGGTCATTTTCATTCCAATGGTCCTTAAGTTTACCACAGTTACTATGTAGTTCAAACCACCTAATAAAGATGATACAACAAACAAAGCGATACTGGTCAACCATAAAGTCATACCTGCTCCTGAACCCGGTATTGCCTGTGGCAGTGCGCTGAGAGGAGGATAAATTGTCCATCCTGCTGAAGCCGGACCGGTTTCAATAAACAAAGAGATGAACATAATAAGTGATGATATGAAGAAGAACCAATACGAAAGCATGTTCATCATTGGAGATGCCATATCGCGTGCACCAACCTGAAGTGGAATAAGAAGATTCGCAAACGTTCCGCTCAATCCGCCTGTTAAAAGGAAGAACACCATGATGGTACCGTGAATAGTAACTAAACCAAGATACATGTTAGGATCTAATACACCGCCTTTAGCCCATCTGTCGCCCAAAAAGAAATGCATAACGCTTGATTGCTGACCAGGCCATGCTAATTGCAACCTGAATAATACACTCATAATAGCGGCAGCAAAAGCCATGAACATAGCAGTAAATAAAAACTGCTTGCTGATGATCTTATGGTCCATGCTGAACATATACTTCTCCACGAACGACTGAGAAGGGTGTTCGTGATGATGATGCTCGGTGTGTGCCGCGGTGTGGGTAGCTTCGTGAGCGTGAGTTTCCATACTTACCTGTTTTATTGTTTCAAAATTAGTTCTTTCCTGTCAAAATTTATTTCATTGTAACCGCTCCACCGTGGCTGCGCTTGTTAATAGCGTCGAACTGCGGGGTTTTGGTTGCAAGCCATTTTTCAAATTGTGCTTTGGTATCAACCACAACCTTTAAAAACATGTTGTAGTGACCCGATCCGCATACGCGGTTACATACCAAAATGTAATCGTAAGCAGTATCATGCATTATAGTCCTCATCGAATCGGTAGTAATGGTAGGCACAAAGTGCATATAGGTACTCATACCCGGTACACAGTTGATCTGTTCGCGGAAGTGAGGGAAATACATACCATGCATTACATCACGTGCGTTACATTGTATATTTATTTCGCGGCCAACAGGCATGTGTAATTCACCATGAACTACTACATCATCCCATCCGCTCTTATCGGTAGAATCCATACCCAATGGGTTGGTAGCATCATCAATCATTTTGTAATTGGTAACACCCAGTTTATTATCGGCGCCAGAATAACGAACAGTAAAGTCGAATTGCTTAGCGTATAACTGTATGTTCAGTGCATTATCCGAAGCTTTCTCAGTCATTTTACCCCAGAGGCTCAAACCGTAAATAACAATTACAGCAAGCGCTATAGAAGGAACAACGGTCCAGATAAGTTCTAATTTATCATTGTGCGGATAAAAATATGCAGTAGGATTTTTTGCAGTTTTAGCATACTTGTATGCAAAAAAGAACAGCATAAAAGTTGTAATAAAGAACACGATAAAAATGATAACCCAGTTGAACATAAACAGGTTATCTGATGTTTTACCCACATCAGAAGCTGCTACCGGAAGCATATCATCTTTAAACCTTACAATAAGCCATATAAGGAAAATGAAAAAGCCTAAAACAAATATCAGAGAGGCGCGGCCTTGCGAACGGTTGTCCTTCTCATTCGCCATTCCAATATTCTTTCCTTTTATTTCAGAAGAAAGCTGGTATATGCGCATAAGCTGAAACAGGAGGACTACTGTTAGGGCTATTGCAATGTAAACTAGAAGCTTTATCATAAGGTGTACTTTTTAATAATTACTTTATATCGTGTTTTAGTTTAAATATGGTGATGAAGACTTTCTTCAATGTAAGGGTGGTTCTTGATTTGAACAGGAACTTTAGCCAATGCGCTAAGCACCACATAAAGGAAGAAACCGATAAAGCCAATTGCCAAACCTATTTCATAAAAACCAATGTTCCACTCTACACCAATAGAGCCCGGCATAACCCATATGTAAGCATCTAACCAGTGTGTAACAAGTAATATAGAACCGATAATAACCAGGTATTTGTCGTTACGTTTGGTATCCCTTGTCATTAACACAATAAGAGGTAATAAAAGGTTAACGCAGAACATGATCCAGAAAATACAACGGTAGTGATCGATACGTGCCTGGAAGTAAACTACTTCATCAGGTATGTTTGTGTACCAGTAGAACATAAATTGGAAGAACCAGAGGTAACCCCATAATACGCTGAGTGCAAACATCCACAAACCAAGGTTGTGCATGTGGTTAGCATTTACGTTTGTCAAAAGTCCTTTTCTGCGGAGGTGTATAGTAAGTAATACAGTTACAATTACACCGGTAAGCCACATATCATCAAATAAATACCAGCCAAACAAAGTGCTGTGCCAGTTAGCATCAATTGCCATGATCCAATCCCATGCCATAAACTGCTCTGTAATACCAAAGAAAACTATATAGTAAGCAGCGGTCATTAAATTCTTGAAGTGAAGCGGCAGGTAATCGTTGGTCAGATCCATTTCGATAGAACGCTTGCGCATTACATTAGCAAGGTAAACCCATATTCCGCCAATAATTAATGTGCGTAATAACACAAAAGGAATATTGAGCCACATTGATTTTTTTGCAACCAGTTCATCATATATCTTATCGGTTCCTTTGTGCATCCAGTGATATACAATATCGTTAGATCCATTTGCACCTGCACCTTTAATAGCACTAACAACCATTACCAGGAAAATTATAATAAGACCGAAAGGCAAAAACCTTCCAACAGCTTCATACACGCGCTTTACCATTACCGACCAGCCTGATTGTGCCACATACTGGAGAGACATAAAGAAGATAGCACCCAATGAAATAAATGTAAAAAAGGCGGCTTCTAATAATATATTGGCCCAAAAACGGGTAGAGGTGATGTTGCCGCTAACAAGGCCAAAAATAAGGGCAATAACGCCTAACCCCATCAAGATATAGGTTAGCCTTTTTGCTTTGTCAGAGAATGTGTAGTAATTCATATCAATCTTGCTTTTATATAATTTCTTTATGAAGGTTTCTTATCTTGGGCTACAACTACAGGCATAGTGGCTGTCTTGGTAGAATCAGCTTTTTCGCCAAAGTGTTGCAATACCTGTACGTAACGTATGATCTTCCATCTTTCATCAACAGTTAACTGAGATGCGTGAGAACCCATCAGTCCTTTACCGTATTCAATAGCCTGGTACATTTCGCCTTCGGTAATAATTCTAAGCACAGGGCCTGAGTATGGTGGCGGTGGGCCAGGCAGTTTACCTGCAACTGCTCCATCACCCATTCCATTTGCGCCATGGCAGTGAATACAGAATATTTCAAACTTGGCTTTACCTTCAGCAATAATTTCAGGTGTAGCAGGGAACGGATCTTTTAAATTTTCCGAAGCATCCTTCCATCCATCAGGTGTATTAGGGAACGGATCAGGTACAAAACCAACCGGTATAGTACCTGCAACAGGAAGCCTGTTGGTCATACCATCGGGGAAGAGAGGGTTTGTCGAATTATCTTCATAAGAAGGTGAGCGGTACATATCAGGCATATATTCTACGCCCGGGCTGTCAGGATTATTACGGGTACACGAGTTAAAGAAAACGGAACAGCAAATTCCGGCTCCAATAATAGGAAGTGCGAATAATAACTTCCTGCCCGATGTGATGTTTACTTTCATATTATTTTTCTTTGCGAATAATCAGTTAAGCGTGTACAGTTTTTATTTCTACAGCACCTGTTTCTTTTGCAATGCCGGTAATAGCTTTAATATCTGCATCGGTGTACGCAGGCATAACCATTAAAAAGTGGTCATCGGTTGTGCGTGGGTCAGGGTTCTTAGGGCTTACACCTGGTAGTAACCAGCTGCGAAGCAAAAAGGTAATTGCCATACCGTGTGCTGAACACAATACAGTTGATTCAAACAAAATAGGGATCCACGATGGAAGGTTATGGTATGGGGTAAAATTTGGTTTACCGCCAATATCAATAGGCCAGTCATATACCATCATGTACGATATCATCCAGAATGCAAGTGAAAAACCTGTGCAGCCGTAAATGAAACAACAGATAGAAATGCGGGTACGTTTAATGCCCATTATTTTATCTATTCCGTGTACAGGAAAAGGAGAAAATACATCTTTGATGGTGTGGCCAAGACTGCGCACTTTCGTAGCGCCATCTTTTAAGCGGTCGTCGTCATCGTAAAGAGCATGTACAAAGGTGTGACTCATATTGTATTCTGTTTATTCCGGTTATTAATGTGCAGTTTGTGGTTGTACAGTTGATCCATCAGCAGCGGTACCATTAGCCTTTAGCTTGCGCGGTGGATTATGGAACAGATCGCCTGTTGCTTTCAAGGTTGTTTTTAATTCAGCCTGTGCAATGAAAGGGAATACCCTTGCGAAGATGAGGAAGAATGTAAAGAACATACCAATGGTTCCTACAAAAATACCTACCTCAACCCAGGTTGGTGAATAGTATGTCCAGTCTGATGGCATGTAATCGCGGTAAAGATCGGTTACGATAATATCGAAACGCTCGAACCACATACCAATGTTGATAACGATAGACATAAAGAATGTAACATAAAGGTTCCTTCTCATCCGCTTGCTCCACAATATTTGCGGCAAGAGGTTATTACATATTATGAGCGACCAGAATGCCCAGCCATAAGGACCGATAGCGTTATTCCATGAAAGATAAATAAAGCTTTCGTTAGGATCGCCAGAATACCATGCCATAAAGAACTCAGCAAAGTATGCTACACCTACAACCGAGCCCATGGTTAACATGGTCTTGTTCATAGTGTCAATGTGCTGTATGGTAATGTATTCTTCCAGGCCCAACACTTTACGGCCTACAATTACAAGTGTTAATACCATTGCCATGCCCGAGAAAATGGCACCGGCAACGAAGTAAGGCGGGTAAACGGTAGAGTGCCATCCGCGAACCACACCGGTAGCGAAGTCACTACTTACTATAGAGTGAACCGAGAATACAAGTGGGGTACAAATACCTGCCAACACAAGAGATACCTCTTCAAAACGTTGCCAGTCTTTTGCCCTACCGCTCCATCCGAAGCTTAATACACGGTAGCAGTAGTATGATATTTTTCTGCCTGCAACTTTCGCACGGTCGCGGATCATTGCAAAATCAGGAATAAGACCGAGATACCAGAACACTACCGATACGCTGAAGTATGTCGATATTGCAAATACGTCCCACAACAGCGGCGAGTTAAAGTTAACCCACAACGAACCGAACTGGTTTGGTAAAGGGAATACGAAATATGCTAACCAAGGGCGGCCCATGTGCAATACCGGAAATATAGCAGCGCACATAACGGCAAATATGGTCATAGCTTCTGCAGAACGGTTAATGGTTAATCTCCAGCGTTGACGGAACAAGCACAATACCGCAGAGATAAGGGTTCCGGCGTGACCGATACCGATCCACCATACGAAGTTGGTAATATCCCAACCCCAGTCGATAGTACGGTTAAGCCCCCAGGTACCAATACCACGGCCCACTGTGTAAGCCATGCAACCGATACCCCAGCTCCATGCTGTAACAGCAAGAGCAAGCATAAGCCACCAATATTTATTCGCTTTACCTTCTACCGGGCGAGCCACATCTTCTGTAATCTGATGGTAAGTTTTCTTACCTAACAGAAGAGGTTCCCTGATAATTGATTCGTGTTGCATAACGTTCTCTTTTATTCTGTTTTTATGTTTATTCCAAAATAGCTTTTTCGCTGTTCCTTACCTTGGTCATATAGAACACATTAGGTTGTGTATCTAAGTCAGCAAGCAATAAGTAGCTTCTTTCTTCCTGTATCAATTTTGCTACTCTGCTTTCAGGATCATTTACATTACCAAATACAAGTGCGTTAGTAGGGCATGATTGTGCGCAGGCAGGAGTAATTTCTCCATCCTTAATTGCATGGCCTTCAATCTTGGCTTTTAATTTGCCACCTTGTATACGTTGTAAGCAG
>Ga0207054_1175_pt2 | contig 16638 bp, 18 predicted proteins | sample Alteio_BWMinCont_60_FD_153288 | JGI IMG/M metagenome (GOLD analysis project Ga0207054, IMG submission 153288) | Enriched cells from forest soil in Barre Woods Harvard Forest LTER site, Petersham, Massachusetts, United States -... | ecosystem: Environmental > Terrestrial > Soil > Temperate forest >... | reverse complement strand
TTCTGAGCGTAGAAACTTGAGGTTAAGCTATTTCAGCCTTATTAAACATTTTAATCGATTGATTAATAAAAGCAATATTTTAGTTCAAAATAAGAAATATATTTTTTTCGAATAGTTTGGATTAAAATTTGTGTTGTACATATATATTTATAAAAGTATATATGTCAAATTACCTGATATCAATATCCAAAAATGAATTGCCTAACAATGGTATTATTCATGATATACGCAGTAAATTAAAAGTAAAAGCGTTTAACCCTATTAAATCAAGGTTTACACCACATAAAGGCGAAGTGCAATTTTTTGTTACTGCCGGCAAAGAAACGCTTGCCTTTGAAACACAGGGATATAACAGGCAACACAAACTACTTATTTTACAGATGATATCATGGTATTGTATTTACCTGGGGCTTATTGAGGCACAAATTCATGCAAGCTGGCCGTTGTAAATAATTATCGGGGGCAATTTATGCACTACCCTAAAAGCTGCTTTTTCCCGGATCATGAAGCATATCGCTCATCTCAATTATTTTCTCATCAATTTCCGACACGCATTTATCCATCATATTTATACATTCGGTCTTATCTACCAATCCTTCCTTCTCCAGGTTCATTAAGCCTTTAAGTGTAGCAATTGGCCCGCGTATTTGATGTGATAAATAAGATGAGTATTCGGAGAGTTTTTTATTTTTTACCTGCAGGTCCCTTGTTCTTTCATCAATAATCTCTTCCAGGTGGTGATTTATACGGTCGAGATTATCTTTTTGTCTTGAAACTTCATTATTCAGTTCGGTTAGTTTGGCATTGGTTGTAGCTTTGCGCCTTACATTGCTGGTAAGTAAGCCAACAACTACCAATAACAAGCCTGCTACTATGGCCAGCAACCAAAACCTCTGGGTAGTTTGCGCCGTTTTTATTGCAGTCATTTCCACTTCACGCTGATGTGTTTGTTCTTTAAAAGCTAATATGGTTTTAGTTTTTATATTGGAGTTATAAGTTACGCTATCCTGGTCAAAAAGCTTCTGCAAATAAGTTATCGCTTTTTGATAATTTTTTTCTGCAAATGCAAGCTCATAGGATGTTTTATCATAGTCATACAAGTACTTATCATTATTTACAAGTTGTGCAGATAACAACCCTTCTTTAAGGTATTTTTCGGCTTCAGGAAAATTGCGTTCTTTTTTAAACATATCTGTTAACACTAAATTGATATTAGCAACAGATGAATTTAAATCCTGGGCCTTAGCAGCTTTATTCGCTTCCAATAATATTTTCTTCGCCGTATCGGTTTGATTTAACTTAATATAAATTGCGCCCAAATCCTGCAGGCACTGCACTAATAATACCTTATTATTTAGTTTAATAAATTGCTGCTGGCTTAAAGTATAATATTTAAGCGCCTGGTTAAAGCTGTTTTTATTATAATAAACATTACCAATGTTTAGGTTTAGCGAGGCAATAAGTTGATTATCATGGGTAATCTCGGCTATGGCTTCTGCTTTATTAAAATAATCCAAAGCCTTTTCATAATCAACTCCTATATATAAATTGCCTATATTATTATCAACCTTCGCCCTTCCTGATTGATTATTTGATTTTTCAAAATAATTCGCCGCATCAAGGTAATCACTTATTGCAGTGTCAAATTTGTTCAAATAATATTCTCCTATTCCTCGTATGCGATATGCTTCGGCTATACCATTTAAGTAACCAATTTTCTGGGCTAATGCTAAAGCTTTATTTGCATATTCAATAGTTTCGGCCGGCTTGGTTAAGCGGCTGTTATAACCGTTTTTGTTAAACATTATAATCTCACTTGTATCCGCCTGGGGAATTTCCCTTACCCCTTGTGCGTAAGCGCCAACTGATAGTAATATTAAGAAAAAAGTCAGGTAACGATTTTTCATCAAACAGCTATTACATTTAATTATGGTGGAAGTTATAAATAATTACATGAATATTCTTTATACCTGAAAAAAAGGTAAATAATAACTTTAAAAAAAAATTAAATTTTTCTTTGTAATTAACAAATCCTAATTATATTTGTTATATTTAACTGTTTGAAAATCAAAAGTCTACCAAATCTATAAAAAATCTTAATTTTTTTAATTACATAGAAAGAACTTTATAAGGAAAATAAAAAAGCACATATAATATTAGGCTAAAAAATAATTAATAAAAACGCATAGTCTAAATTATAGAAATACAAAGTTATGAAATGGCTATTGATTAATAGTTAATATTTAACGCATAAATACTTTACAAAGACATAAAAAACACAAATATGAAAAAAATTATCCTTTCGATTGTTGTAGTGAGCGCAAGCGTATTTGCTTCCTGCACAAAAAATATAGAGAAAAAGTCTGATAATCTTGTGTTTTATCGCTCTGTTTTTTTATCAATAAACACTTTAGCTACTGCCGATTAATATTTAATTCATTATAAAATTTTTAATAAAAACACTTAAAAAATATAAACTCATGAAAAAGACCATCATTATACTAGCCGTAATCTTGACCTCAGGCTTAACCGCGTTATCAATTACCAGGAATAATGCTAAAACAGCAAGCATGGTTAAAATTGAAAAAAATAGCCTTACAAACGGCAACACAGCCAACCTGGCTACAGCCGACTAGTCAATCATTCAAATACTTATTCAATACAAGGAATTTTAAACAAACTATCATGAAAAAAATAATTCTTGCAGCAGCAATTGTGTTAACTACCGGGGCACTAACCCTTATTAACAAAGAGAATAATACAAAAAAAGCTATAACAGCTAAATCTGTAATACTTATTGAAAACAGCTTTTTAGCTACTGCCGATTAATCATTAATAATCACAACAATCAAGAATAAATATATAAGATCATGAAAAAAATCATCCTTGCAGCCGCCGTTTTATTAACTACAGGCATTGTATCTAACAATGGTAAAACGGTTAAAGAAACAAAAACAACTATGGCTATTGAAAAAAGCATTTTAGCTACCGCCGATTAATTATATATCATCATCATAAAACTAACGAACAAAATCTCGCAACCAACCAACAAAATATACACCACATGAAAAAGATCATCCTTGCAACCGCCTTATTATTATCAACAGGAATTTTATCGGCCAACGCACAAACTAAAGAGAAAAGCATTTTAGCTACAGCTGATGCCAAAGAAAAAAGCATTCTGGCTACTGCCGATGTAAAAGAGAAGAGCATTTTAGCTACTGCTGATGCTAAAGAAAAGAGCATCCTGGCTACTGCCGACCTAAAAGAGAAAAGCATTTTAGCTACTGCCGATTAATTATATATCATCATCATAAAACTAACGAACACAATCTCGCAACCAACCAACAAAATATAACCTCATGAAAAAGATCATCCTTGCAACCGCCTTATTATTATCAACCGGAATTTTATCGGCTAATGCACAAACTAAAGAGAAAAGCATTTTAGCTACTGCTGATGCCAAAGAAAAAAGCATCCTGGCTACTGCCGATGCTAAAGAGAAAAGCATTTTAGCTACAGCTGATGTTAAAGAAAAAAGCATCCTGGCTACTGCTGACCTAAAAGAGAAAAGCATTTTAGCTACCGCCGATTAATTAGTTATAACTATAAAATTAACAGACAAAACCTCACCACAACCAACAAAATATACAACTCATGAAAAAGATCATCCTTGCAGCCGCTTTATTATTATCAACCGGAATTTTATCGGCCAACGCCCAAACTAAAGAGAAAAGCATTTTAGCTACCGCTGATGCCAAAGAAAAAAGTATACTGGCTACTGCCGATGTAAAAGAGAAAAGCATATTGGCCACTGCTGATGCTAAAGAAAAAAGCATACTGGCTACTGCCGACCTAAAAGAGAAAAGCATTTTAGCTACTGCCGATTAATTAGTTATCAATCCAAAAAACATGAAAAAGATCATCATCATATTGGCAGTAATCTTAACCTCAGGATTAACCGCCCTTTCTATAACCAGGAACGAAAGCAAGGAAGCAGCAGTGAAGGCAAGTATTGTAAAGGCTGATTTTGCAGCTAAGACCAATACTATAGCAGCAAACAATTTAGCTACAGCTGATTAGTTATTTAATAACAATCAGTTTTTTACTAAGTTGCTGGCCGCCAACCCGCATGGTATAAATATAAATACCCGGAATAAGGCCCGCTAAACTAACATTGACTTGCTGATAGCCTGCATTTTGATAGGCGTTGAATATATTTTTAACCAGCTTACCTGTCATAGAGTATAAATTAATTTGCACCTTGCCGGCTTCGGATAAACTAAAGCCAATGGTTGTAAAATTACTTGCCGGGTTTGGATAATTTTGATTTAAACCTATCAGCAGTAATTTATCTTCAATTGCTTTGTTAATAGCGTCAAACCATACATAAGCTATTAAACGATACCCGGCATCATTGGGATGCACATAATCCTGGTACAAACTAAAGTCTCTTCCCAGCGCCTGGTTTATATCAGCTATATAAACCTTATACTGCGCCGCCAGGTTTTTATAAATGGTATTAATTTGTCGCACATACAAATTAGTTGTTTTGAAACTTTGATTATTCTGATCGTTAAAAAATTGAACGGTACCAATTATAGGTATCAAGTTGTTTTTTAAGGCTGTTTCAATATAGTATTTCATATTAGCCTCCGTCTCACTTATCTTCATTTGTTTCTTTGTCAAGGCTAAAGCATCATCGGCGCCCATTAATATCAATACAAACCCTGTTCGCCCTGCTATAGCTGCGGGATATCGTGATAATCCCTGTGTTGTTGTTTCGCCGGCCACCCCGTTAGTAGTCACCGTAACCACTTTGCCGGGATAACAAACCTCAATATCCTGCTGCAAATATCCCTGGAAAGAAAACCCGCCAACCCCTGCTACCGTACTTGCGCCAAATGTGGTTACATTAACACTGTCCTTACTGTAAAATTGGGACGCAGCACTACAACTGGGGTTTTGTGCATACCCCTTTATACCTGCAAATAAAAGAAAGAGTGGGAGGAAGATTATTTTACAATAACCCGTCTTATATTTTCGCAAAACACACTATAACTATTACTAACAAAGATAGTTAATTAGTGGTTAGTTAATTAGGGATCTGATAAGACGTTTTACTATAAATTAAAGCCTGTTAATGGATATCCTGATTAACTAATCACCGATTAACTAATCACTAATCTCTATATTTGTCAAAATTGATAACCATGCAACATATAAAGCAATATATTGAACAAAACAAACAGCGTTTATTAGATGAGTTGTTTGATCTGCTGCGCTTTCCATCTGTAAGCGCCGACCCTAAATACAAGCCAGAAGTATTAAAAACTGCCGACTATGTTGCTGAAAAATTACGCGATGCCGGAGCAGATAAAGTTGAAGTTTGTCAAACTGCCGGTTACCCGATAGTTTATGGCGAAAAGATAATTGATGCTTCAAAACCTACTGTATTGGTTTACGGTCATTACGATGTTCAACCACCCGATCCGCTGGAGTTATGGAAAACACCACCATTTGAACCTACCATACGTGATGGCAAGATCTATGCCCGCGGCGCGTGTGACGACAAGGGACAATTTTATATGCATGTAAAAGCATTTGAGCTGATGATGCAGACCAACACCCTGCCCTGCAATATTAAATTTATGATTGAAGGCGAGGAAGAAGTAGGCTCGTCAAACCTGGCTATTTTTGTTAAGGAAAATAAGGCCCGCTTAAAAGCTGATGTAGTATTAATATCGGATACCTCAATGATCAGCATGGAACACCCTTCGCTGGAAACAGGTTTGCGGGGGTTGTCCTATTTAGAAGTTGAAGTAACCGGCCCTAACCGCGACCTGCATTCGGGTGTATATGGTGGCGCGGTGGCTAACCCGGCAACCATATTGGCTAAAATGATAGCTACTTTGCACGACGAGAACAACCATATCACCATCCCCGGTTTTTATGATGATGTGGTGCCGTTGACTGACGCTGAACGCAAAGAACTAAACGCTGCACCTTATAATGAGGAAGAATACAAAAACGACCTCGATGTTGCCGAACTATGGGGCGAAAAAGGATACACCACTTTTGAACGTACCGGCACCCGGCCAACTTTAGAAGTAAATGGTATCTGGGGCGGCTATATTGGCGAAGGCGCTAAAACCGTGTTGCCATCAAAAGCTAATGCTAAAATATCTATGCGCCTGGTACCCAACCAGGGTAGTGAAAAGATCACTAAATTATTTACAGAACACTTTATAAAGATCGCGCCCAAATCTGTTAAGGTAAAGGTAACCCCGCATCACGGCGGCGAGCCTGCGGTAACACCTACCGATAGTATTGCCTATAAAGCTGCGCAAAAAGCCATAACCGAATCATTCGGCAAAGCACCTATACCAACACGTGGCGGCGGCAGCATACCCATTGTATCCTTATTTGAAGCTGAATTGGGTTTAAAAACAGTATTAATGGGATTTGGCCTGGACAGTGATGCCCTGCACTCGCCTAATGAAAAGTATGATATTTTTAACTATTACAAGGGAATTGAAACTATCCCGTTGTTTCATAAATATTTTGCGGAGTTGAGTAAATAATTTTGTCTGAATCGCAGATTATTTTGATTAAGCAGATTATTAATGTGACTTGATCTGCTTAATCAAAACAATCTGTTTCATCTGCGGTTCAGACAATAAACTTTTCACATTTTTCTAAAAACCGCTCATCCGCATCCGCCCCTATTCCTGGTGCATCATCGATATTTAGAAAATAACCGTCGTAAGTTACACCACCCACGGCCGGGTCCTCCAAATGACCCAGCATACAGGTATCCATGTCATAAAACTTCATGTTTGGGTTTGCGTATACAAAATGCAGCTTGGCGCTAAGGGCTATACGGCTTTCCAGCATGCCGCCCATCATGCACGGAATGTTATGCTCTACAGCCAGGTCGTGTATCTTCTTTGCTTCTAACATGCCGCCTGATTTAGCCAGCTTGATATTGATATAATCGCACGACCGGGTGTTGATCTGCTTGCGGGCGTCATGATGGTTGTAGACACTTTCATCCGCCATAATTTTTACCGGCGATAGGGTCATCAACTCGGGCAATCTATCGTCATACCAGCTACGCATGGGCTGCTCGCAAAACTCGATGTCATATCTGCCTAAACTTTGCAGCGCATAAACTGCCGCGTCAAAGCTCCAGCCCTGGTTGGCATCTACACGTATCTTCAGATTTTTGCCTACGGCTTCGCGTATTTGTTTAATGCGTTCCACATCTTCTTTGGCACTCTTACCCAACTTTACTTTTAATATCCCCGCGCCCAACTTTTTAAAAGCTACTGCTTTTTCGGCCATTGTTTTCGGATCGGCTATGCCGATGGTAATGTCCGTTTCTACTTTTCGTTTTTGTCCGCCCCAATATTGATATAAGGGCAGTCCGGCATTTTTAGCGGCGATATCATACAGCGCCATATCAAAGGCGCTTTTAATGGTGGTATTACCGGCGGTGAAGTTATGCAATTGTTGCAGGCGGCCCTCTATGTCCAATGGGTCAGTATCTTTCCATAGTTTAGCAAACTCGCGGGCCATTACTATGCAGGTATCCTGGGTCTCTCCTACGATCATCGGGAAAGCCGAGCATTCGCCAACACCATAAAAACCGGCATCAGTATGTACCCGGATAAACACATTTTGGGCATGATCCATCGTACCCGTAGCAATAGTAAACGGCTCCATCGGGATGCTGAAGCGGTAGACGTCAGTTTTTATGATTTTCACTTTGATAGATTGTGGGAGTAAGTTAAGTACTTTAGTGTAATAATCAAACCATATTCCAATTTGACCATGCCGATTTGTTAAGGTTTATTAATTACCATCCCTTAATCTTATCGGGACTTCTGGTGGGTAGAAACAGGCGAAAGAAGCACGAGGCGTTCCTATCGGAACGCTTGGTGTATTGTGAATTATTAGGATACCAACGAGATGTGCCTGACGGCACATTTAAGCGATAAAATAAGTGATATTCAAAAACTTATTTATACTTTCAATTAATTATTAATGCATTGTTATCGACTATAACTTTATAAATTATGAGTAGTTATAATGGAATTGCTGTATATGAGATATTACCAGACGGCTGTCTAAATGGTGTACACACTAATGACCACACTAAAACTAAAAACAAGATATTTAATGAGATCGCAAGAAAAAAGGATGTTCATAAAACAGATACAATTGAAGGTTTATACACTTGCTGTTATATAGACTTACTTAGTGAACCTTTTATATGTGACTTGGAGATAAAGAACAATAGTGATCAATATGAATTTATTTGGTCTGATCTAAAAACAAAAAAAATAAAATTTAAGGGAAAAGGTTGGCTAACCCGAGAAAACCAATTGACAGTTTGGTGGTGGGATATTTGATCACAATAATATAGTCTTCTACACCCTAATTTGCAATCCCAAACAATTGCATTATATTTGTACTTCTACAAGTACTAATAATTCAACTTTAGCCGCTTGTTCCTGTTGATTTTTCCGGGAATAATCTCTGTGCTAATTTAAAATCTTCATAAAAAACTAATAATATGGCTGAACAAAATATGCCTAATCAATTTGATTATAATTCTACCAGGAGTAAATTACTGCTGACTGAATATGGCCGCAACGTACAAAATATGGTTAAATATATTGTAGCGCTGCCCACCAAAGAAGAACGCAACCGCTACGCCACGGTAGTGATTGACCTGATGGGTTTTTTAAATCCCCACCTGCGCGATGTAGCTGATTTCAAGCACAAGCTTTGGGATCACCTGCATATTATATCTGATTACCAGTTGGATGTAGATTCACCCTATCCAAAACCAACGCCCGAAGCTATCTACATGAAGCCCAAGCCGTTGCGTTACCCACACCAGCGTATCCGTTATAAGCATTATGGCAAAACCATCGAGCTGATGATTGAGAAGGCGAAAAGCATTGAAGAGCCCGAGCGCAGGAAACACATGATACAGGCTATTGCCAATTTCATGAAAATGGCTTATGTGCAGTGGAACAAAGATTCTGTTGCCGATGAAATGATCTTATCCGACCTGGTTGCACTATCAGGCGGCGAATTGAAGATTGAAGAAAACATCAACCTTAACCGCGTTGAATATCGCCCGGTTACACATACGCAAAACAATAATAATAACCGCGGGGGCCGTACCAATAACAATCAAAACAACCGTGGCGGTAGTGGCGGGCGCACTAATAACAATAATCCGCGCAATAATAATAACCAAAACAACCGTAACCGTAATAGCGGCGGGGCCAAAAAATATTAACTTTTGTTGTTGATAGTTTAGCGTGGGCAGACGCATTAAACAATTTGACGGTTTTACCCTCTTTACGCGCAGCAAAGAGAGGGTGATCGAGCGATTTAGCGATGATCGGGTGAGTCCTAATGAAGCGATATTTGTGTCAATACATTTCGGCGACTACTCACCCCGACTACGCTACGCTGGTCGGCCCTCTCTTTGCTGCGCATAAAGAGGGCGGAAAGGGGTTTTATATTTTTATACAGCCCCCAATTGTTCAACGTAAGTAATGAATTTATTTATTTTCTTTGCATTATCTATGAACTATCAACCATTAACTATGAACTAACATGACCAATGCATTTGAAATAATTGGGGGGAAACCTCTAAAAGGCGAAATCACTCCGCAGGGTGCAAAAAACGAAGCTTTGCAGGTCATTTCGGCCGTGTTGCTTACCGGCGAAAAAGTTACCATCAGTAATATTCCTGACATCAAGGACGTTAACAAACTGATCGAACTATTGGGCGACATGGGCGTATTGGTTGAACGCCTGGCCGAAGATACCTACAGCTTTGAAGCCAAAGACATAGACCAAAATTTCTTTGAATCGGACGCCTTTAAAGCAAAAGGCGGCGGATTGCGCGGCTCGATCATGATCGTAGGTCCGCTTTTGGCCCGTTTTGGCAAAGCATCCATACCCAAACCCGGCGGTGATAAAATTGGTCGCCGCAGATTGGATACTCACTTCCTGGGTTTCGAGAAATTAGGCGCACAGTTTAATTATAATCCCGAAAACGGTTTCTTTAACGTAGATGCTTCAAATTTACAGGGCACCTATATTTTATTGGATGAAGCCTCGGTAACGGGTACCGCTAACATTGTAATGGCAGCAGTTTTATCCAAAGGCATCACTACCATATATAATGCCGCCTGCGAACCCTATTTACAGCAACTATGCAAAATGCTGAACCGCATGGGCGCTAAGATTAGCGGCATAGGCTCTAATTTATTGACGATTGAGGGCGTTACGCAATTAGGTGGAACCGATCATCGTTTATTGCCGGATATGATCGAGATCGGGTCATTCATTGGCTTAGCCGCCATGACCGGATCAGAGATTACGATAAAAGACGTAAAATACAAAGAGCTGGGGATGATCCCTGATGTATTCAGGCGTTTAGGTATTCAGCTGGAGCTGCGCGGCGACGATATTTATATCCCGTCGCAGGAACATTATGAGATAGATACGTTTATCGATGGCTCCATCATGACCATTGCCGATGCTCCCTGGCCGGGCTTTACCCCCGACCTGCTAAGCATTGTACTGGTGGTTGCCATACAGGCCAAAGGCGCTGTTTTGATCCATCAAAAAATGTTTGAGAGTAGGCTGTTCTTTGTAGATAAACTACTGGATATGGGCGCACAAATTATTTTATGCGATCCGCACCGCGCTACGGTAATAGGCTTGGACAAACAAGTACAACTACGTGGTATCTCCATGACATCGCCCGACATCCGTGCAGGGGTATCGTTATTAATAGCTGCCTTATCTGCACAGGGTAAATCAACCATCTACAATATTGAACAGATTGAACGCGGCTATCAGCACATTGATGAAAGGCTTAGAGCGTTAGGGGCAGATATTAAGAGGATATGATTGAGATAAAAGGCAAAAGGTAAAAGGTTTTTACCCTTTACTTATTTATAATATACTTTACAAAAGGGTAAAGGCGGAAAGACAACCTTTCACCTTTACCCTTTTTACCTTTTACCTAAAAAATCACCCTTTTTGTCTTTAAATCAAAAAGTTCTATCTTTATTAAGAAAACCTACCAAAACTAAATGCCTTACCAAAACCGCAGATCTGCTTATACCAATTTCATATTGATATTTGTTATCCTGAAAATTGGGTTAAATCTTTTGGCCATCTCACATTTTGGCTTTCACCGCGATGAGTTATTGCATTTGGCGCTCGGCGAACATTTAGATTGGGGATATAAAGAGGTTCCGCCTTTTATCGCTTTACTGGCTAAAGTCACTACTACAATTTTTGGCCGGTCGGTTTTCGCGGCCCGTATTTTTACTACATTATGTGCAGGAGCCATTGTTTGGCTGGTTGGCTTAATTACGGTGGAGCTGGGTGGTAAAATGTTTGCTATCACCCTCGCCTGTTTAAGTATCATCTTCGCTCCTGCTTTTGTTGCCAGTGATTATCTTTTTCAACCCGTAGTGTTCGACCAGCTTTGGTGGGTGTTATGCGTGTGGCTCATTGTCAGGTATATCAATTATCATTCGGTAAAATATATATACATCCTGGGTGTGGTAATTGGCATAGGCTTATTGACCAAATACACCATGGGGTTTTTTGCCGTGGCTTTACTTATAGGGTTGCTGGTTACCAGGCAGCGTAAAATTTTATGGAACAGGCATGTTTTAGCTGCCACTGTAATTGCCTTACTCATATTTCTTCCTAATATCATCTGGCAGTTTCAACATCATTTGCCGGTAATTACCCACATGAAAGCGCTGCAAAAGAGCCAACTGGATTATATCAAGCCCGGCGATTTTATTAGTCAGCAAATTGCAGTTAATGGTGTCGCCTTATTTGTATGGCTGGTTGGTTTCGGGTTTTTACTATTTTCTTTTAAGCTACGCAAATACCAGTTTATAGCGTTTGCCTATATACTGATATTTATTTTTCTGCTGGAAATGAGTGGTAAAAACTATTACCTGTTTGGCGCCTATCCTATGCTATTCGCTGCCGGTGGTTATGGCTTTGAGCGATGGATAAAAGCCAAATATTTGCCATTGCGGGTATTTGTCGTAATGTTGTTTACATTACCCAATTTATTCCTTTTTCCACTGGTATTGCCCGTATTTCCATTGAATACAACATTGGCCGTATTTCGTTTTACCGATAAGCACGTGTCCATGTTCAGGTTTGCTGCCAGATGGGAAGATCATAAAGTACACCCACTTACCCAGGATTATGCCGACATGTTGGGATGGGAAGAAATGGTATCAAAAACTGCCCGGATTTATAATTCTTTAAGTGCAGAAGAAAAGGCGCATACTATAATTATAACGGACAACTATGGTGAAGCCGGGGCCTTTTCGCGATTTGGCCCGGCTTATAATTTGCCGGAAGTGGTTTGCCTGGATAGCAGCTTTGCTTTATGGGCCCCCACCACGATTAATCCACAGACTATAATTTATGTAAGCGACGATTGTGATGTAAGCGACCTAACGCCAATTGTTGGCAGCACCACACTGGTAACCAAAGTATCAGATACACTGGCACGGGAATACGGCACCGGTATTTTTTTAATGAGGGGTGTAAAACCTGCAATTACCCCGCTTTATCAGCAAAATCTAAAACAAAAGCTTGCAAAATAGCTTAAATCAAATAAGTTTATTTTATTATTTTTTAATAATGCGCGGGCTTAAAACAATCATCTTCCTTTTTATTTCCAACACGTTTATGACCTTTGCCTGGTACGGGCATTTAAAATTTAAAGACTATGCCTGGGGCAAGAACCTGGGGTTATTTGCTATTATTTTAATAAGCTGGGGCCTGGCATTTTTTGAATACACCTTCCAGGTGCCGGCAAACCGCGCCGGTTACGAAGGCGATGGCGGCCCTTATAATTTGGTACAGCTTAAAACTATACAGGAAGCCATTACTTTAACGGTTTTTATGATATTCACCACCATATTCTTCAAAACAGAGAAGTTGGCCTGGAACCATTTGGTTGGGTTCGGGTTAATTGTTTTAGCGGTGTTTGTGATATTTAAGAAGTGGTGAGTTAATTTGAAGATTTGAAAATGAGGTGATTTGAAAATTTCATTTCAAACAAAGTCAAAATTTTCAAATCTTCAAATTATCACATTCACCTATTACCCCGATATCGCATTAATAATATCATACTGGGTAATGATCTCTATTCTGCCGTTATCTTCTACCAGTACGGCAATGTTATCTTTATTGATCATAGCCGAGATTCTGTCTATCGAAGTATTCAAGTCAACAAACGGGAACGGTGCGGTGGTAATATTTTTTATGGGCTGAGATTTTAGCGATGGATTTTCCAGCAGGGCATCCAGTATATTGCTTTCGGTTATTTTGCCGATCACCATTCCTGCCTGTGTAACCGGAATCTGTGATATATTGAGCGATTTAATCGTATTAATCGCTTCCAATACCGATTTGTCACAATCAATAGTTACTATTTCCTGGCTTTCTTTTTTGCGGATAATGTCATGAGCTGTTAGCTTTTCATCTTTTAGGAAACCACGGTCGCGCAGCCAATCGTCATTATACATTTTACCTAAATAACGGGTGCCATGATCAGGGAATATCACGACTACCACATCACCCGTTTTGAACCTGTCCTTCATCTGCAATACACCGGCAATGGCCGACCCGGTAGAGTTACCGGCAAAAATTCCTTCTTTACGGGCTATCTCGCGTGTCATCAGCGCCGCATCTTTATCGGTCACTTTTTCAAAATGATCAATCAGGCTAAAGTCGACATTGGCAGGTAAGAAGTCTTCGCCAATGCCTTCGGTAATATAGGGATAGATCTCGTTCTTATCCATAATACCGGTTTCTTTATATTTTTTAAATACCGAACCATAGGTATCAATTCCCAATGCTTGAATATTCGGATTTTTTTCCTTTAAATATTTGGCTATGCCAGAAAGCGTACCACCTGTACCTACCCCAGCAATGATATGTGTTACTTTACCTTCCGTTTGCTCCCAAATTTCGGGGCCGGTTTGCTCGTAGTGCGCCTGCGAATTGGATAAGTTATCGTATTGATTTGGCTTCCATGAGTTAGGCACTTCACGCTCTAAACGTGAGGAAACCGAATAGTATGAACGCGGGTCTTCCGGGTCAACATTGGTAGGGCACACAATCACCTCGGCGCCAAAGGCACGCAGGGCATCAAATTTTTCTTTGGATTGTTTATCCGTACTGGTAAAAATACATTTATAGCCTTTTATAACGGCAGCAATAGCCAGCCCCATACCGGTATTGCCGGATGTACCTTCAATTATAGTCCCACCCGGCTTAAGCTTGCCACTCTTTTCGGCATCTTCAATCATTTTAAGTGCCATACGGTCCTTAATTGAGTTGCCGGGATTGGTGGTTTCTATCTTGGCCAAAACCGTCGCCGGTATATCTTTGGTTACCTTATTCAACTTCACCATAGGCGTATGCCCGATGGTTTCTAATATATTGTTATACCACATGTTGTTTAGTTGTTGTAGAGGTTGTAAAAACATAAATATAGAAAAGTTTAAATGCAGAGAAGTGTCACCTTTTCAACATCTATAACAACTACAACCTTTTCAACCTAATTAAAACCTTAAATGCTTAACCGTTAACCCGCCATTAATTAACTGCTTTAATGATTCGATACCGATCTTTAAATGTGTTTCTACATATTGGCCGGTTACCTTTGAATCACTCTCACTGGTTTTAACGCCTTCAGGTATCATCGGTTGATCAGACACCAACAATAATGCACCCGTTGGTATCTTATTAGCAAAGCCGGTTGTAAATATTGTTGCCGTTTCCATATCTACAGCCATTGCCCTTAACTGTTTCAGGTATTTTTTAAATACTTTATCATGTTCCCAAACACGGCGATTGGTGGTATAACAGGTGCCCGTCCAATAATCCAGCGAAAAATCACGAATAGTAGTTGAAATAGCTTTTTGCAAGGCAAACGATGGCAATGCAGGTACTTCGGGCGGCAAATAATCGTTTGACGTACCTTCGCCCCTTATCGCGGCTATCGGTAATATCAAATCGCCTACATTGTTTTTTCTTTTCAAGCCGCCACATTTTCCTAAAAATATAACGGCTTTAGGATGTATAGCGGTAAGCAGGTCCATTACTGTAGCCGCAACCGAGCTGCCCATTCCAAAATTTATAATGGTAATGCCGTTAGCGGTAACGCTTTGCATAGGTTTATCAATACCCATAATTGGGGCATTATCATTCCACTCAGAAAATAGCTGGATATATTTAGAAAAATTAGTGAGGATAATATAGCTTCCAAATTCATCTAACGGTCGCCCGGTATAGCGCGGCAGCCAGTTGGCAACAATGCCTTCTTTAGTTTTTAAGCCGGAAGTAACAGGGGTTTGTACTTCTTTTACTTTTTTATCGGATACATCATGATCCTTTTTCACATTTAAGTTTTCGTTCATGTTGGTTTATTTTATAGGTACGAACCTGTAAGAACAGCAAACCCCGGCGTTACACCAGGGTTTGAGTTAATGTTATAACAAATATAGTACTTTAACTATATCCGTATTGTTAAGCCACTTTTAATTTTTTCAAATCAGATTTTTCAAACTTCTCCCTGGCGTAATCTAAAGTTATATTTAATTTTTTCGCGTCTTTTTTTGACGGAAACTCAAACATCGCATCTATCATTATGGCTTCGCAAATTGAACGCAGACCACGGGCACCCAGTTTAAATTCCATTGCTTTATCCACAATAAACTCCAGCACATCTTCATCAAAATCCAGCTTTACACCTTCATATTCAAACAATTTTTTGTACTGTTTAAGCAAAGAGTTTTTAGGCTCGGTTAAGATATTGTGCAAGGCTTCCCTGTCTAAAGGGTTTAAATAAGTAAGTACCGGCAAGCGTCCTATTAATTCAGGTATTAAGCCGAATGATTTCAGATCCTGCGGAGTAATGTATTTATACAGGTTTTGCATATCCACTTCGCCATCGTTACCCTTTAGCTTATAACCAACGGTTTGTGTACGTAACCGGTTAGCGATTTTTCTTTCAATGCCATCAAAAGCACCACCACATATAAATAAAATGTTGCTGGTATTAACAGTGATCATTTTTTGATCGGGATGTTTACGGCCGCCTTGTGGTGGTACGTTAACCATGGTACCTTCCAGTATTTTTAGCAATGCCTGTTGTACACCTTCGCCGGATACATCGCGGGTTATGGAAGCGTTATCGCTTTTGCGCGCAATTTTATCTACCTCATCAATATAAACAATACCTTTTTCGGCAAGGGTTACATCATAATCGGCTGATTGCAACAGACGTGTTAATATACTTTCCACATCCTCTCCTACATAGCCGGCTTCGGTTAATACGGTTGCGTCACAAATACAAAAAGGAACGTTTAATACTTTTGCAAGTGTTTTAGCCAGCAAGGTTTTACCTGTGCCGGTTTCGCCAACCATAATGATGTTTGATTTTTCTATTTCAACTTCATCTTTATCAATACGCTGGTTTAAACGTTTGTAGTGATTATATACGGCAACTGACAGTATTTTTTTAGCATCGTCCTGGCCCAT
>Ga0207054_1176_pt1 | contig 16651 bp, 10 predicted proteins | sample Alteio_BWMinCont_60_FD_153288 | JGI IMG/M metagenome (GOLD analysis project Ga0207054, IMG submission 153288) | Enriched cells from forest soil in Barre Woods Harvard Forest LTER site, Petersham, Massachusetts, United States -... | ecosystem: Environmental > Terrestrial > Soil > Temperate forest >... | reverse complement strand
TCAATACTAATATCATTGCACTGTTCAGATCGGCAGAGGCCCATCCTGAAAAATCACCATAGCTACCAAGATTCGTTCTTTGTGAAGCAGTACCAATTGTTGATGCTGCTATAAGTGCGGCATCAGCCTTTGTAACTGTATAATATACAGTTGGGTCAGGAATCCAGGTGCCGCCGCTTTTTAAGAAAGCTAATGTATTAGTCGCTGTTGATACCCAATTAGTACCATTGTAGCCCAATGCAATTATTCGCTGATCAGTAACCTTAGCCGAATTATAATAATTAAAACTTACATATTGAATACTGCCAACTTTAGCTGTAGCCATTACGCTTGGATCACTTTTAAGTATGATATTCAAATAGGACGGTATGTTAGCATCGTCTGCTGAAGTAAATTGGCTATAAGCCGGGTGACCCACAGCTACATACTCCGCAGGGGTAACCAGGTATGCTTGTACCCATGCACCATTAGTATACAAAAACGCAAATGTTGATGTAGCGGTGGCTTGTCCGTTATAATAAGCGAACGTTAGTATTTCTTGCTGAGCTTGCACCGGGTTAGGGAATTTATACGGCAACCAGGCAATAGTTTGTGCTATAGAAAAATCTGAAAATGTATTGTTGGGTAATAACTTATAATCGTTGGTAGGTGTTGTAACCAATGTATAAGATTGATCTTTGAAAACACTGTCAACTAATACCGGCTGTTCAGAGAAAGTTATATTAGCTGTTGATCCGTCACTAAGTTGCGGGTACTCGTTATTTAGAATAGTGGGAATGTATTGCTTTGCATCAGCGTCTGTCATGAAGCTTTTAGTATTGTAAGCATAAACCGTTTTTCCTAAAGAAGCATAATCAGAACTGGCTAAAGTAATATTTAATGTTTTAACCTCATTGGCTGCACTTCCCCCCAGTCCAACGATCGGTTGCTTTTGACAAGCCGTAAAGCCTATCGCAACGAGTGCTAGTAAATAATAGATTTTTTTCATCTTGAATTTTTTTATAATGATTTCTTAAAATTTAACTTTTAAACCGGTAGTGAATGTTCTACCTAAGCCATAATACACACTAACACCTGAAGCAGCGCCCAATGCATTAGCGTCAAATGAATCTGATATGTATTTGGTATTCATCAGGTTCATAACATTTCCAATCAGGGATGCGTCTAAACCTGCTAATTTAAATTTAAGTACACCGTTCAAATTAATCGTTGTCCAGCTTGGTATTACATATGGTACACGTCCGGGTGCTGAAACGGCGGCAAAATTAAATCTTGAATAATAATTTCCGTAATAAAAAGCGTCTGCTCCTAACCTAAATTGCGGTAAAACATCTAAATCAATACCTAATGAACTTGTTGTTTGCGCCGCATCACCAATTTTAATACCTTTTATATAAGACACCGGGATTGTTGAAACCACTTGTTGCTGACTGTTATATACACTTGCCGGACCGGGATTGTTTGTATAATACCAGTCACCAAGAGATAACATGCCATGTAAGGTTATTTCTCTTATTGGCCTAAACATTAATTCAAGTTCGGCACCTTCGTGCATTGAATTGGAACCTGCAACGTTTGCGGTGTATATGTTACCTGCCTGGTCGGTGAAATTACCAGTAAGCGTTTGATCTTTATATAGTGAACGATAAAGATTTACTTTAGCACTAAAGCCTGGTAATTTAAACCCATAACCCAATTCATAGCTAAACAGTTTCTCATCTACAGGATTAGGGTTAACTACGTTGGTAAAATTTTCAAATACGCCTTTGTCAAAAAATGGCGGTTTTGTAATGTACCCGATATTGGCAAATAAATTCATCTGGTCATTGATGTTATAATTTGCACCTGTTTTTGCCTGGTAAGTAAAAAAGGTAACCCAACGGCTGGTTTGTGCAGGATCGCTATTCAGGTAGTTAAATAAGTCTTTTCTTTTATCACCCTGGTCAGAGCCTGATAAGGTAACAAATGCGGAGAAATTATTTTTGCTATATTCTGCTTGTGCAAATGCGCCAGCCATCTGAACCGCATCTTTATTATAGTAGCCTATTTTATCGCCAACAACAGCACGCTGTGTTGGGTTATTTATATCACCTGACCTGCTGCCGAATGCCGATGAAGCAGTGAAATTATTTTTAACATAATCTGCGCCCAATAAATCTGTCACAGTTTCATAATGCGTCCCGATATAATACCTGGCATCAATACCAACAGAAAGATCAATGTATTTACCTAAAAGCGTCTTATAGGTGCTTCTTACACCGTACTCAACGTGGTCATTGTGTGCAGCATAAAGGTAATTATTTGCAGAACCATCGATACTGGTCGCATTAGTTTTTTCAGCGGCAGTGTAATCAAAAGGAGTATAAATATTAGTTCCGGATACTCTTGGTACCGGCGTACCACCAGCTGCGGTACCTATTGAACCGCCACCACCTGTACCATAAGTGCCATATAAAACGGTTGCTAAACTTGATTTATCATTTATTGTCCAGTCGTGATTTATAGAGAATACCGGTTTGCTAAAGAAGTTGTTGTAAGGATTGAATTGCTGACCGTCTTTTACGCCATTTTGATAGTTCCAACGTATCCCTTGAGGAGCATTTTGGTAACTCGCAATAGGCTCTGAAGGTCTTTGTCCATGCGTTTGCGTAGCACCCATAACTGATAATGATATGGTTTGATGCGGCGTTAAAACTTTTGATAGGTTAAAGAAATAATTGTAACCTAAATAATTCAGTCCATCAGCGTTACCATTACCCATGTTTCTGCTACCCTGGAAAGTTGTGGCCCAACCATTTTTGTCTAAGCCGGTCGATATTAAAACAGTGGTTTTTTGGTAGTTATCGCTACCTATAGCCTGTGAAACATATCCGCCTTGTACAGCATCTGTGTTACGGGTAGTAATATTAATAGTACCACCGAACGAAGGAAGGATGATTTTAGAAGCACCCAAGCCACGTTGTACCTGTAAAGAAGTAATAACGTCTGTTAAACCTGAAAAATCAGACCAAAATATACCACCGCTTTCCATATCATTTACCGGTATACCGTTAATGGTCAAAGCCACGTTGCCTGATCCGCCAGCGCTGGAAAAACCACGGATACTGATACGTGAATCTCCATAACCACCGCCTTGTGCAGTAGCCATTACGCCCGGCGTAACACTTAATAATTCAGGAATATCCTGGTTACCTAATTTTTCTTCGATAAATTGAGGGCTAAGGGTAGAAACAGCCACCGGCGTTTTTCTATCAATAGCAACGTCACCTGTTATAGTAACCTCATTCATAGCCGATGAAGCCGGCTGAAGTTGAATACTGCCCAAATCTTTATTATTGGGGTCAACGTTAAATTCTTTGGGTATATAACCCACATAGCTTACAACTATTACCTGGCTACCTGTAACATTTAATTTAAAGGTACCATCCAATGAAGCTGTCGTCGCAGTTGTGGTACCTTTTACTGTAACCGTTGCGCCAATTAAGGCTTCTTTTGTGTTTGCGTCAGTTATTTTTCCTGTAATTCTGGTCTGCGCATTTGCAACCTGTGAAAATGCCAAACAAACAGTAAAAATAGAAATGAATAAAGAGAGTAAATACTTCCTCATACTTTGATTGTTTATATAGTGAAATTAATTCAATTAATTAGTCACAAATATAATTCACGCCTATATCACTTGTGTTAAGTTAATGTTAATAATTATTATATATTTTTCAACATTTAACAGGAAATGACATAAAGTATCAAAAATCAGCATTTTTTTGATATAAAATTTGCGTTTTTCATTCTTTCAGCCAATAATCCAATGGTGTTTCTATACTTTTTTTCATATTATTAATTATCTAATACTAATGTTCACTATTTAAATAAGATTATTTTTCCATTACATAACTGGTTTCTTCAATTCAGCCCTTTTACTTAGCTTTGCTCTTCAAAAAATAAAGGCTATAATTTAGATATATGGATTACGATGTAATTGTTATAGGATCAGGCCCCGGTGGTTATGTTGCTGCAATTCGTGCTTCACAGCTCGGCTTAAAAACAGCAATAGTTGAAAAAGAATCATTAGGAGGTATTTGTCTTAACTGGGGTTGTATACCCACCAAAGCATTATTAAAAAGCGCGCAGGTATTTGAATATTTGAATCATGCTGCAGACTATGGTGTTAAAGTATCCGGTGGTGAAATTGATTTTGAAAGTGTAATTAAAAGAAGCCGCGGCGTAGCCGATGGCATGAGCAAAGGCGTTCAGTTTTTAATGAAGAAAAACAAGATCGATGTAATTGTTGGTTATGGTAAGCTGAAAAGTAAGGGTGTTGTAGAAATAAAGGGTAACGATGGTTCAAAAGACGTTACGGCAAAACATATTATTTTAGCAACTGGTGGCCGCTCGCGTGAATTACCTAATTTAAAACAGGATGGTAAAAAAGTGATCGGGTATCGCCAGGCCATGATATTGCCTAAAAAACCAAAATCAATGATTGTGGTTGGATCAGGCGCTATCGGAATTGAATTTGCTTATTTTTATAATTCAATAGGTACCCAGGTAACTGTTGTAGAATATTTGGATAATATCGTTCCGTTAGAAGATGAAGAAATTTCACGTCAACTGGCACGTATTCTTAAAAAACAAGGAATAAATATAATGACCGGCTCTAATGTCGAATCTGTTGATAGCAGTGGCGAAACTTGTAAAGTACAGGTAAAAACAGCTACCGGTACGGAAACATTAGAAGCAGAGATCGTTTTATCAGCTGTTGGCATCTCAACCAACATTGAAGGCATAGGGCTGGAAGAAAATGGCGTAAAAACCGATAAAGGAAAAGTTTTGGTTGATGATTTTTACCGCACCAATATAGAAGGTGTATATGCCATCGGCGATATTGTTAAAGGACAGGCCCTGGCACACGTAGCATCAGCCGAAGGAATTATCTGCGTTGAAAAGATCGCCGGACAAAACCCGCAACCTTTAGATTATAACAACATCCCAGGATGTACTTATTGTGCGCCTGAAATAGCCTCTGTTGGCTATACCGAAAAGGCAGCTAAAGAAGCCGGATATGAATTGAAGATTGGCAAGTTCCCTTTCTCAGCATCGGGCAAAGCAAGCGCTGCAGGGGCTAAAGATGGTTTTGTTAAATTAATATTTGATGCGAAGTATGGCGAGTTTTTAGGAGCCCACATGCTGGGACACAATGTTACAGAGCTAATTGCGGAGGTAGTTACTGCCCGCAAACTGGAAGCAACCGGCCATGAGATCATCAAATCTGTACATCCGCACCCAACCATGAGCGAAGCGGTTATGGAAGCTGCTGCTGATGCTTATGGTGAATGCATACATTTATAAGCCCCCCAGCCCCCTGAAGGGGGAGTAAGAGGGTTAATATATTTTATAATTTTACATAAATATTCCCCCTTTAGGGGGTTAGGGGGCATGAACCTATATACCATAGATACCGGCTTTTTTAAATTAGACGGCGGAGCCATGTTTGGCGTTGTGCCAAAAGTTATCTGGAACAAAACAAATCCGGCAGATGAGAATAATTTATGTACCTGGGCCATGCGCTGTTTGTTGGTTGAGGACGAAGGACGGTTGATATTAATAGATACCGGCATCGGCAATAAACAAGATGATCGGTTTTTTAGCCACTACTATTTGCACGGTGATGCAACTATTGACAAGTCATTGCCCGCACTAGGATTTCATAGAGATGATATTACGGATGTTTTTCTGACACACCTCCATTTTGACCATGTTGGCGGTGCAGTTATAAGGGATGGCGACAAATTGCTACCTGCTTTTAAAAACGCAATTTACTGGAGCAATGATAAGCACTGGGATTGGGCCGTAAACCCAAACGAACGTGAAAAAGCCTCTTTTTTAAAAGAAAATATATTGCCTATACAGGAAAGCGGCCAATTGAAGTTTGTGTCGGCAGAAGATGGGGTAAAGTTTACAGATAATATCCATATCCGCTTTGCATACGGCCATACCGACGCTATGATGTTGCCGTTGATCAATTATAAAGATAAAAGCATTTTGTACATGGCTGATCTGCTGCCGTCAACCGGGCATATCCCGCTCCCTTATGTAATGGCTTATGATATGTTTCCTTTGAAAACGTTAACCGAAAAGAAAACTATTCTGAATGAGGCGGTTGAAAAGAATTATATACTTTACCTTGAACATGATCCGTTAAATGAGTGTTGCACTTTACAGCAGACGGAAAAAGGAATACGCTTAAAAGAAACTTTTAAACTAAACGAAATATAAATTCAGCCTGCAATTTACACCACAAAAACCATGCAATTATTCATTGAAAATGAATAATTTATCAACTTTTTTATTATATAAATTATAGTGAAAAAATTAAATAACAATTTCGTACCTTTGCACGTTCAATTCTAAAAATAAGAATCGAGGTTTTTAAAATAAATGAGACAACTCAAAATAACCCAATCCATTACCAATCGTGAGTCACAATCACTTGACAAATATCTTCACGAGATTGGTAAAGTAGACCTAATCACAGCCGAAGAAGAAGTTATATTAGCGCAAAAGATAAGAGAAGGTGATCAGGCAGCTTTAGAACGTTTAACCAAAACGAACTTGCGTTTTGTGGTATCGGTAGCCAAACAATACCAAAACCAGGGTTTAACCCTTGGCGATTTGATAAATGAAGGCAATTTAGGTCTGATCAAAGCTGCTAAACGTTTTGACGAAACCAAAGGCTTTAAATTTATATCGTACGCCGTATGGTGGATCCGTCAATCTATATTGCAGGCAATTGCCGAGCAATCACGTATTGTACGTTTACCATTGAACCAGGTAGGCTCATTAAGTAAAATAAGCAAGGCTTTTTCAAAGTTAGAGCAGGAATATGAGCGCGAGCCTTCGCCAGAAGAGCTGGCCGATATGCTGGAAACCACTGTTGATAAAATTTCTGACACGTTAAGTAATTCCGGTCGCCATGTATCTATGGATGCACCGTTTGTTCAGGGTGAAGAAAATACTTTGCTGGACGTATTGGAGAATTCAGAACCTAATACAGATTCGATATTAATCAACGAATCATTATCCGAAGAGATCAAACGTTCGCTTTCAACCCTTACTGAACGTGAGCGCGAAATTATTGTATTGTTTTTCGGTTTAGGTACCAACCATCCCCTATCCTTAGAGGAAATAGGCGAGAAATTTAACCTTACCCGCGAGCGCGTAAGACAAATAAAAGACAAGGCGCTTCAACGTTTGCGCCATACTTCAAGAAGCAAGATCCTGAAATCATATTTAGGATAATTCTCCGAAGAGATTTGACAACTTTTAAAAAGTTGTCAAATCTTAGATCATAAAAAAATAATCAAGAGCCAAGATTAGCTAACACTAATTTTGGCTTTTTTCATTTATACCGTTTAAAACAATAAATCGGTATTTTATCTGTTTGATTGATTGTCGCAATTATCACTTGAAACGTTTAACTGTTATCACTCTTCAATATTACAGATCGCTGCTGCTTTATAATATAGCATTCACATTGCTTATCTGTTTACTTTTTGGTTTTAATGCGGTAGTAACGTATCCGGCTATTTTTTTATTTGCTAAAATAACCGGTGTATTGTGTGCGGGCAGCCTACACTACTATTCGGCTAATGAAACCTATTTTTATTACCGCAATGCAGGATTTAGCATGCGACGAATTTGCCTTATTACATTTGCCTTTGATTTGCTGATCTGCCTGGCATTAATCTCCTTATCAACCTTAATAGCGCGGCTATGCTTACATTAAAGGTGGATAGTGTACAACTTGCATTTAATGACCGGAAAATATTACAGGATGTATATTTGCAGTGTAACCAGGGCGAAGTAATTGGATTGCTTGGCCGTAATGGCAGCGGCAAGTCGTCGCTTTTAAAAATCATTTTTGGCACGCTTACGCCGGCTTACAAATACGTAAGCATTAATGATGTATTTATCCCGAGGGGGTATCATCAAAATCGCATAGCTTATTTACCGCAACATAATTATCTGCCAAAAGGCATCAAGATAAGCGCGTTGGCAAACATACTTATAGATGAAGCTAAATGGAATGAGTTTTCAAACTTGCAGATCTACAAAGACCATCAGCATAAAAAAACCGAGCAACTTTCAGGCGGAGAATTAAGACAGCTAGAAATGCTGATGATATTATATAACAAGGCCGATTTTATGTTGCTTGACGAACCATTTACACACGTCACCCCTATCCAGGCTGATTATTTTAAGCAAATTATCAAATCAGTATCGCAAACTAAAGGAATCATCATTACCGATCATCAATATAACAATGTGTTGGATATAAGTGACAGGGCAATCCTTTTAAACGATGGCTGCACAAAACCAATAAATCACGTTGATGAATTAATTACTTACCGTTACCTTAGTGGTATAAAATAAATGATCATGAAAATTCCTATTTACCAGGCCGACGCTTTTACCTCGCATTTGTTTGGCGGCAACCCGGCTGCAATTTGCCCGCTTACCGAATGGCTTCCGGATGAAGTGATGCAGCAAATAGCCATTGAAAATAATTTGGCCGAGACCGCATTTTTTGTAAAAAATGATACCGGTTATTTTTTGCGTTGGTTCACGCCCGAATATGAAATTGATCTTTGCGGCCATGCCACCCTTGCGTCGGCACACATTTTATTTACCGAATTAGGTTATAAAGAAGATACCATACATTTTGAAACCGTAAAAGCCGGGGTGCTAACCGTTCAGCGCAATGGTGATAAATATACCATGGATTTTCCTTCAAGGCCACCCATCCCCATTGAAATACCCAATGGTTTAGTGGAAGCTTTAGGCGGACCAAAGCCTTTAGCTATCTTAAGGTCGCGTGATTATTTTTTGGAGTATAAAACTGAGGAAGAAATAGCAGAGATGGCTCCCGACTTCTTTGCCTTATCAAAAATGGACACTGTTGGCGTAATAGTTACCGCACCCGGCAAGGAAGTTGATTTTGTGTCGCGCTTTTTTGCACCCGGCGCCGGTATTCCCGAGGACCCGGTAACAGGCTCGGCGCATTGTAATTTAATACCTTACTGGGCAAAAAAATTTGGAAAGAATAAATTACATGCCTACCAAATATCCCACCGCAAAGGAGAATTATGGTGCGAATTAAAAGGCGACCGGGTTTTAATGAGCGGTAAAGCGGTTACTTATTTAAAAGGAGAAATATTTTTGCCCCCTACCCCCTAAAGGGGGAATTGCCGCTATAGTTTCCCCCTTTAGGGGGTTAGGGGGCTAATACGCTACAGTCATCTGCTCCCTCACGTGCATTGGCGTTTCAATTTCGTCAACTACGGCTACTGCATAATCTTCCATGGTTATAAAGCTTTTGCCCTGTGCATCGGATAGCAGTTGATCGGTTCCTGTACGAAATTTTCCTGTGCGTTCACCGGGCGCCGTCACAGCCGCCGGACTAATATAGGTCCATTCCAATTCCCGTTCATTTTGATACAGTTTTAAAGCATCGCGCTGCGCCAAAGCTGCAGTTTTATATTCTGCCGGGAAATTTGGCGTATCAACCAATTGTCCGCCCGAAGGCAGTTTAAGCGTACCTGCCCCGCCTACAATGATAAGCCTTTTTACATGCGCTTGTTTTAAGCCTTTAATAAGCGGCACAGCCAATTCGGCAATGGTTGATGGCGGTGCGCCTTTGGTGTAGTTATAGGCGCTTACAACCACATCCTGGTTAAATGCACCGGTTTCTACATCCTGCGCATCAAACAAATCGCCCTTGGCCACTTTTAAGTGAGCATGAATGATCGTAAAATCCTGCGGGTGACGAACAATTGCTGTTACATCATGCCCGCGGTTTAAGGCTTCTTTAACTATGCGGCTGCCAATACGGCCGCCGGCTGCAAATACTGCTATTTTCATATGGGTTATAAGGGTTGTAAATGTATATAACCCGGATAAACTTGCGAAGTTTTAAAAACTTCGCAAGTTTGATATTTGTGAAAAGTTGTTAAAAATTGTTTATAACTATTGATTTTTTTATGATTAATTTGAAAGTCCTGAATAACGGCGGACTAAACGATTAGATGCAGCTTACACAGTTAGAAATCAAGGGCTTCAAAAGCTTTGGCGATAAGATCACCATTAATTTTAATGAGGGTGTTACAGCTATTGTGGGTCCTAACGGCTGTGGAAAGTCAAATGTTGTTGATTCGATAAGATGGGTTTTGGGTGAACAAAGCACCCGTATGCTTCGCTCCGAAAAAATGGATAATGTGATCTTTAACGGGTCAAAAAGCCGCAAACCAGCAAATTTAGCCGAGGTATCGCTCACCTTTGATAATACCAAAAACATCCTGCCTACGGAGTACTCGCAGGTTACCCTAACCCGCAAGCTTTACCGTACCGGAGAAAGCGAATATCGTTTAAACGATGTGCAATGCCGTTTAAAGGATATTACAGACTTGTTTTTAGATACCGGTATTGGTTCGGATTCGTATGCTATTATTGAGCTAAGGATGATCGAAGAGATCATCTCTAATAAAGAAGGTTCGCGGCGTAATTTATTTGAAGAAGCGTCGGGCATATCCAAATACAAACTGCGTAAAAAGCAAACTTTTAATAAGTTAAAAGATACAGAGGCTGACCTGGAACGCGTTGAAGATCTGTTGTTTGAGATAGAGAAAAATCTCAAAATGCTCGAAAACCAGGCAAAGAAAACCGAGCGTTATTATAAACTCAAAGAGCAATACAAAGCATTAAGCATAACGCTGGCCTCTTTCCGAATAGCCTCATTCAGCGAATCGTTAAGCAAAATTGAGCAGCAGGAACAAAAACAAAAGGAGGAAAAATCAGGCATTGCAACACAAATTGATACGCTTGAAGCAGCAGTACAGCAGCAAAAGGTAGACAGCATAACCCGTGAAAAGAATTTAGCTACCCAGCAAAAAGCTACTAACGAATACGTATCCAAAATAAAAGCTTACGAGAGTGAGAAGAAAATAAAGAACGAACAGTTAAAGTTTCAGCAGGATAAAGAAACCCGGCTTGGATCAGAACTGGAGCGTGACCGTAACCAGTTGAACCATGTATTGTATAATATTAAGCGCCTGGCCGAAGAAAAAGCACTTGAGGAAGAAAACCTGCAAACCCTTACCGAAAAAGTAGCCGAACTAAAACTAACTGTTGATGAATTACGGCTGCAACAAGCCTCTGCCCGTAATGAGCTCAATGAGTTAAATACCAGTAACAATAACCTTCAAAATCAAGCTTATAAGGCCGAAAAAGATATTGATATCCTGCAAATACAACAACAGGCTTTAGAGCAGGAAAGCCAGCGAAATATGGAAGATGCTACCAGCAAAACGGTAGAACTTTCACATTTTAATCAAATAATTGAAGAATTACAGCAACGTACTGACGCGTTGGAGCATGACTACCAAACCGAAGTTGAGCTTGAACATAAACTACAGGAACAAATAACTACTACCGATACCGAGGTTAACAGCATTAAAGAAACCATTGTTACCGAAAGCAGGAAACTGGACGCTAAACAAAACGAATATAACCTGACCAAAAGTTTGGTTGATAATTTAGAAGGTTTTCCTGAATCTATACGCTTTTTGAAGAACAATGCGAGCTGGGTTAAAAACGTCCCGTTGTTTAGCGATATTTTGTTTTGCCGAGAAGAATACCGTATAGCCATTGAAAACTATTTGGAACCCTTAATGAATTACTACGTCGTTGAAAATTATGATGATGCAATCAGAGCGATAAACTTATTAAGTAATTCTTCAAAAGGCAGGGCGCAGTTTTTTATACTAAATAACTACACAGCCCCACCTAAATCCTCCCCGGAAGGGAGGACTTCAAATACGGACATTCAAAAAGTCTCCCCGCCAGTTGGCGGGGGAGATTTAGAGGGGGCCTGGATACCTGCATTAAGTGTGGTTGAGGTTGAAAAACATTATCAGCCGTTATGTAACCATCTTCTCAAAAACGTGTACCTGATCAATGACGATCTTGGGCATGAATTAAACAACTCATCTATCGATGAAGGATTAGTATTAATAGGCAAAAGCGGCAAATTCAATAAATCAAAGTACACCATAGCCGGCGGCTCGGTAGGTTTATTTGAAGGTAAAAGAATTGGACGTGCAAAAAACCTGGAGAATTTATCAAAAGAGATAAAACAGGTTGACGACCTTTTATTTGAGCGTAAAGCCCGGTTGGACGAACTGCAAAGTAAATTGGTACTGTTAAAATCAACCGGCAAGTCAGCTGAGATTAAACAAAAGCAGGACGAACTTAACCGGCTGAATACTGAATTGGTTACGGTTAAGGCCCGCCAGGAACAATACCAAACGTTTATTGAAACCAGCCTTAACCGCAAGGATGATATTGCCGCTAAAATCAACAACATCAACGAAGAAATATTGAGGTTGCGGCCATTATTGGTTGAGCTAAAGGCTCAAAAACAAATACAGAGCGACCTGCTTGCTGACAAACAAAGCGCATTTAATGAACTGAACGAAACAGTAACCGTTCAATCAAACACTTATAACCAGGAAAACATCCGCTTCCATCAACAGCAAAATAAAGTTTCGGGGTTGGCGAAGGATCTTGATTATAGGTATAGTCAACAGGAAACGCTTGAAAAACAGGTCAAACAAAATACCACCGAATTAGAAATTGTAAAAGCGGCTATACAGGAGAATTTGCAATTGTCAGATAACTCCGACGATAGTTTGATTGAAATGTATAATCAAAAGGAAGAACTGGAAAGGGCTACACAACAAGCCGAACAGGAATACTACACCTGGCGCGGGCAAATTACTGAAGCTGAAAATGAAATAACCGCGTTAAGACGAAAAAAAGACCATGCCGAGCTGCTTGAAAATGAGCTAAAAGATGAACGCAATAATCTTAAAATTGAACTGAATGCTTTAAAAGAGCGCCTGTCAGTTGAATTTAATATCGATATACATGATTTGCCGGAAACTGAAACAGCGGCATCCGAAAATCAAGACGAACTACGCGATCGTGCGGAGAAAATAAAAAGGCAGCTGGATGATTTTGGAGCCATTAATCCAATGGCTGTTGAAGCTTACCAGGAGATGAATGAGCGTTACCAGTTTATCCAGGCGCAGAAAAAGGACCTGGGTGAAGCCAAAGCCTCGTTACTGGCAACTATACAGGAGATAGATGATACAGCTAAAGAAAAATTCATGTCGTCATTCATCGCTATTCGTGAAAACTTTATCAAGGTGTTCAGGTCATTGTTTAATGAAGAAGATTCATGCGACCTGGTGCTAACTGATCCTCAACATCCGCTGGAATCAGACATTGATATTATAGCGAAACCGAAAGGCAAACGGCCTTTATCTATCAACCAACTTTCGGGTGGTGAAAAAACATTAACGGCTACTGCGATACTATTTTCGCTTTATCTTTTAAAACCTGCCCCCTTCTGTATTTTTGATGAGGTTGACGCGCCGCTCGACGATACCAATATTGATAAATTCAATAATATCATCCGGGAGTTTTCTAAAGACTCTCAATTCATCATCGTATCACACAATAAACGCACTATAGCCAGTACCGATCTAATTTATGGCGTTACCATGGTTGAGCAGGGAATATCACGCGTAGTACCGGTGGATATGCGCGAATTGGCAGATTAATTGGATGTGCAGAATTGATTGGATGTGCAGATATGCAAATGTGCGTATGTGCAGATGAAAAATAGTAAACGGCAAATCTCCACTAATTATATCATTTGCACATCTGCATATCCGCACATTAATGCTTCTTCTTCAGGTGTTTATTAAATATCATCCCGTTAAATTTATGATGATCTAACTGAATAGCCATTGAATTTGCCTGGTCTATAGAAAAACCGCGTAAACTTGTAGCGTTTAAACTTTGCACTTGCGGTGACTGAACAGAATACGTCCCGGTTTTCACATAGTTCAGGGCATGCGCCAATAGTCCTTCGGTTGGGTCGCCAAAATCTTTGGTCACGTCGTCATAATCCTGTATACCGGGATAAGTTGACGAGCCGGGTGTCATCCCTGAATAATAGCCACCCTGGTTTGCCGAGTTCATCGTAGCAAATTCAGGGATATATAGTTGATATTTATTAATATCGATATCAAAAAAACCAACCGGTTTACCATAGCTGGTTGTACCAATCAATTTAACCGGCAGCTCAGGTATTAAATTATTGATAGTTAACTCGCTGGCAGACGCCGTTGAGCCAGTAACGATAAAAAACACCTGCCCTACATTTAATGAACCTATTTTTGAAAAATTCACCGCATTACCGGCAACGCTATAATCAAGCTGGGCATAATTGTAATCCTGGCCGGATGTGGGATCGACACGGGTTTGATTGGCCAATAGCGTTTCCTTGCCGCTGGTTAAAATATTATTAAAGTAAGTGTTATACATTAATGTGCCACTCTTTGCTGCAGGGACAACCAGGTTATCAATGTATTCGGCAGTAGATACATATCCACCACCATTATAACGAAGATCGATAACCAAATCTGTAACGCCATTAGCAGTAAAATAATTGAAGGCTGTATTTAACTGCGGATCGGCATTAGCATCTGAAGTAAAACTATTAAATACAATATAGCCCACTATATGACCGTTACCTTCATTAAAAAACTTGTAGGTTAAAACAGGATTCACATTATAATTGGCAACGGTAAGGTTAACATTTATAGAGGTGCCATCGGGTTTTAATAAGGTCATCGCAATGGTATTGCTGTTGGAATAAGCATTGATCACAAACTGTGTATTAGTTCCTGAATCACCATCATATGGGAAATTGGTATTACCATTTATCGCAGTTATTTGATAGCCACGTTTTACACCGGCTAAATCAGCCGGAGATCCCGGATAGACATATTTGATGCGTAAATCGGTAGTTGTGTTATACAAAGGGGCAAAGCCAAAATCACCTTTTGTTCCATTTAATTCCGTTGATACCTGTCCATTGTCGATAAATGAATATTTTGCCTCTCCTGGTGCAGGTGCGTAATATTCATAAGGTTGGTTAGTTGCCGGGTTGATTGCATATTGGGATAAAGCGTCAACTTCGTTGGTTAATGCAGTCTGATCATCGGCGCCCGTAAAGCCGCGCGGGTTAAATTGTGCATAGGTTGGTAACTGGGTATACCAATAATAATCTTCTTTTGCATACAGGAAAACCGAATCCCTGATCAAGTCAAGCGTAGAACCAACTTTAGAAGGGCCCTGGTTATTTGAATTGCTCTTCTTGCACGAAGATGTCAACCCTGTAACGATCACCAATAGGTAAAATATTTTCTTCATCCGTTTAACATCATAAATACCGTAACGGCAAGTTAACAAATTATATTTTCCTTAACCCCTATAAAAATTCATTCACATTTAAATAATCAACCCCGCTTGCTGTGGCGCAAAGCCTGTCAGTTTCAGCGTTTTCTATTAACAAAACATCCCTGCGTTGCAAGTTATGTTCTTTTATCAACAGATCAATAACATCGGGCTCGGGTTTAGGTATAATCTCATCTGCAAAATAACAGGTTAAATAAGATTCTAACCCATTCCATTCGGTTTGTTTGATCTTGTTTAACTGCTGTACCGGATTGCCATTGGTTACGATAAAGATTTTTTTCCGGTCAATAACAATTTCCTGCATCAGGTTCATTATTTTTTCATAGACTAATAATTTTAACGGAAGTTTAACCGTAAGCATCAAATTATGGAAATTTACCAGGTATTTTTCATTAAGTGCATATTTCTCTTTTACTGCGTTAAAAACCGTATCCTCTCCTCCTTTTAAGTATGCAGCTATCATTAAGTCAGTTGCTTCTTTGGCGTTTATTAGTTCCGTGTATTCTAAGAAGCTCGAAAAAAGATAATAAACCTGGTATAAATAATCCTTTTCGGGATAGATAACATTGTCCAACTCAAAAACAAATGCCTTTTTGCGGTCATCAATATCTTTATACTTCATTGTTCCTGATCAATAAGATATGATATTCATTAAATAACTGTTCAGCTTCAGCTAAAAGCCTGGTTTCCTTTTCCCGAAAAAGGTGAACAGTATTCACGTCCTTATCCAAACACAATGCCAGCATTTCATGTGTATACGAAGATGACTCAGGATTAGGTAATTTGATCATGGCACCAGATTCGGGGCAATTATTTATAAATAATAAACAGCTCAACCAGCTGAGTAATAAAAACCTGAGTGCTTTCCGCAACAGGGAAATCGGTTTTATTTTTCAGTTTCATCATTTGCTGGCTGAATTTGACGCGATTGAGAATGTTTGCATACCGGCATTTATAGCGGGTATTTCAAAAGGTGAAGTAGAAAAAAAAGCTACGGAACTATTGGAATTATTAGGTTTAGGCGACCGCCTGCACCATAAACCCAACGAGCTATCCGGCGGTGAGCAACAACGGGTAGCCGTAGCGCGTGCACTCATCAATAGTCCGGCTTTGATATTTGCTGACGAACCATCCGGCAACCTTGACTCGGCAAATGCGCTCGAACTGCACCAGTTATTTATAAAATTGCGCAAAGAATTCAATCAAACCTTTGTGATTGTTACCCATAATGAGGATTTGGCTAATATTTCTGATCGTAAAGTATTAA
>Ga0207054_1142_pt3 | contig 16999 bp, 8 predicted proteins | sample Alteio_BWMinCont_60_FD_153288 | JGI IMG/M metagenome (GOLD analysis project Ga0207054, IMG submission 153288) | Enriched cells from forest soil in Barre Woods Harvard Forest LTER site, Petersham, Massachusetts, United States -... | ecosystem: Environmental > Terrestrial > Soil > Temperate forest >... | reverse complement strand
CACGCGTACGGTGTGATCTTCTCCGGCGGAGGCGATCCACTTGCCATTGGGTGAAAACTCGGCGCGATGCACGGCTCCATGATGTCCCACCAGGGTCTGCACCAGCTTCCAGTCGCCCACGGAGTACACCCGCAACTTGCCGTCTTCGCAGGTGGTCACAACTTTCTGAGCATCGCGGGAGAAGGCCATGCTCAGCACGGTGCCCTCATGCCCGCGCAGCTCATCCACAAATTTGTGTGTCTTCAATTGCACTACCGAAGGGTCAGCTCCTCCGGTGGTCTGAATTTGTGCCAGCAGCAGCCAGTGGCCGTCGGGAGAAAATTCATAAAGGTTGGGAATCTGCGTCAGGTCAGGCAGATTAATCGCTCCCCCCTGGGCCGTCACTGGATTCCACAAGTCGAAGGCGCCATTCTTGTAAAGAGCCAGATAGTGGAAGGAGGGGAAGTAGCGCGCCGGACTGAATCCACCTCCCTGGCCCACGGCATTCACCTTGCCATCCACGCGATCCACATCGGTATCCCAATTGAACCCCAGCAAGGGAGTGGGAAGGGCGCCTTTGCCTTTGACGCGGTATACGCCATTGGCCAGCACAAACAGTTGATGGGGGCCAAGAAAATTGGCTGAGTGGATTTCCAGCTCCGCGATGTCCGGCAAGCGCGGCTTGAAAACCTTGGGAGCGGAGTCGGTGCGCAAGCTGAGGATCAGTATCTTGTTTTCAGCCACCACGGCCAGGCGTGAGGAATCAGGCGAAAAGGCGCCGTCGGATGAATACTTCAGCGCCAGATGGGCTTCGGCGCGGCCATGACTAACCCAGACCGTGCCGCCCTTGGAGGGAGCGTCGACGGTCTCAACCTGCGCGCACAATGGCGTGGCAAGCAGCAGCGGTACGGCCGCCAGGCATGCCGCGGCGCAGAACATCTGGAAACTGGAACCTGGAACCTGGAAATTCGATAACCGCAGCTCCCTATTCGCTGCGCGGCGCGCGAGTTCTGAATGTCGAATTCCGATTTTCGAATTTCCAGTTTCCAGTTTCCAGTTTCCAGCTTCCAGTTTCCAGCTTTGGCTAAACAAGTTCCCCCTTTGAGATGCGAACGACCAGCTCGCGGTCGGCTTCCAGAAAATTGTACTCCGGCAATCTGGCGCGCGGCACCCATTCCACCGATGCAAAAACCCGGTTGCGAACCTCGCCGCTCATTTTCGTGATGGCGAAGAAGGCCACTTCCACATAGCGGTCGGCGTAATGGTGGCGCAGGCGGAAAACTTCCGCGCCCACTCCCGCCTGGATTCCCAGCTCTTCTTCCAGTTCGCGCCCGAGGGCTGTGGGCAGCGATTCGCCGTCTTCCACCTTGCCGCCGGGGAACTCCCACTGCAGGCCGTAGGCGTCCGTGCGCGGGCGCTGGCAAATCAGAATGCTGTCGCCTTGCCGTATGATGCCGGCGACCACCAGAATGGGTTTCTGCTCTGTCATCAAGGAATTCGATTGTAACAGAGGAATCGCTATTCGGCGCGGGAGAGGCGGAAGAGGGAGTCAAAAGTGCGAGGGTGCGGTCGATCGGGGCGACGAGGCTTCCCTGGGCGAGGGAAAACCGGAAGAACAAATCAAAATGCAAAAGGCAAAAGTGCAGTGCCTGTGATCTTGGCAACCCGACAGCCTTGGGCGTGGGAAGACTGGAAGAGCAAGTCAAAATGCAAAGTGCAAAAGGCAAAAGTGGCAATCGCGCAAGTTGGTCACGCCCGCGGTGTTTTTGGGGGAATAGTCGCAAATGACAAGGCGATGAGCCGCTTTACTTTTGCCATTTGACTTTTGCATTTTGCCATTTGACTTGCTTTCGAGTTTCCCATATTCAAGTCTTTCCCCAAACTGCCGATAGAAGGTTTGAATAGGCAGGGGTGCGGTGGAGCCCCAAGGGCACGGCGCCGTGGCCGTCGGGCCTTGGCGTCAGGATGCCGTCAGGCGTGGGGGCAAAGGTTCGTCACGGTTAGGGACCAGACTATGGACACGGAGCGAATTCCGCAACGGTTTCCCATCCGCGTCGCTGCGTACGGCGGAAGCGCGGGCAATTTCTCGGAAGAGACCTACACGGTTGAGGTCAACCCGGGCGGGGCTCGCATCGCGCTGCAGCACCACGTCCAACCCGATGATACGATTCGGATTGTCAACCTGGGGAACCTGCGCGAGGCCGATTTCCGCGTGGTCCGGCAAACCGACCTGGCCGCCGAAGGGCTGGTGAATCTGGACGTCGAGTGCCTGGACGTGGACCGCAATCTTTGGGACATCAAGTTCGCCCCGCCTCCCGGCGCAGGCAAGAAACCGGCCGGAGCCCTGCTGAGATGCGGAGACTGCGGCGCGCAGAGTTTATGTGAGCTGCGTGACTGGGAGTCTGCGATTCTCAAGTCGGAACCTCTACAGCGGTTTTGCGAAGCCTGCGGCGGGCCCACTCCCTGGCGGCATGCCGACGCCAGTAGCCCGGCGCTGAGTGTGCCTCCGATCGATAAGCCCGCGGCCCCCGTGGCCACGGTGGTGGAGATGTCTCCAGCGGAGTGGGCCATCAAGCGCGCCCACCCTCGTCTTCCTTTAAAGCTGCCTATTCTGGTGCGCGACCGGAAGGGCGGCAGACAACTCTCAAAAACCGAGAATGTCTCCAAGGGCGGACTGGCCGTCAGCCTGAAGTTGGATCTGGCGGTGGGAGACGTTGTCCAGATTTGCTGCCCCTACAGCGAAGGGGGCGACAATATGTTGCAAAAGGCCGTCATCCGGAACCGCCGCAGCATCTTTAATGAAGCAGGATGGGTCTACGGTATGTCCTACGTCGTGCCCGCTTCCTGAGCCCATCGTCGCCCGGGGGATCATCCTTGCGCCAGGTGGGCGGCGTTCGACAGTGCTCCCTCGTCCATGGGGACTGTCGTCCTCATGAACTAAAAAGTGAGCTCGGCGCGGCGGGCCAAAACTTGCGACCGGGCCATTAGGGGGCGGGGCGAATCTCGAACACCGTTCCATAACTGGCGGTCCCACCCCCTTTGGTGGTGCTATAGAGATTACCGGAGGTATCCCTGATGAGACCGGCGTAAGGGTATAACCCGTCACCGCCCGCACCTGTGAAACTGTGCAACACTTTTTCCGTGTACCCCGTGGAAGATTTAACCAACTCGAACACTGTTCCACCACCGGCGCTCCCACCTTTGTCGGTGGTGCTATAAAGGTTCCCGGAGGCGTCCATGATGAGACCAGCGTAAGGCGAAGCCCCGTCGCCTCCCGCACCTGTGAAACTGTACAACACTTTTTCCGTGTATCCCGTGGAGGATTTAACCAACTCGAACACCGTTCCCATACCGGCTGTCCCACCCTCTTGGGTGGCGTCATAAAGGTTCCCGAAGGCGTCCATGCTGAGATCCCCGTATGGATAAAACCCGTCGCCCCCCGCACCTGTGAAGGTGTACAACACCTTCTCCGTGTACCCGGTGGAAGATTTAACCAACTCGAATACCGTTCCACGATTGGCGGTCCCGCCATAATAGGTGGTACCGTAGAGGTTCCCGGAGGCGTCCATGATGAGACCCGCACAAGGCCCAGCCCCGTCGCCCCCCGCAGCTGTGAAACTGTATAAAACTTTTTCTGTGTACCCCGTGGAAGATTTAACCAACTCGAACCCCGTTCCGTCATTGGCAGTCCCGCCATAATAGGTGGTGCCATAGAGGTTCCCGGAGGCGTCCATGATGAGTCCCGCGACAGGGTAAGTCCCATCCCCCCCTGCACCAGTGAAACTGTGCAACACTTTTTCCGTGTACCCCGTGGAGGATCTAACCAACTCGAACACCGTTCCAGAATTGGCGGTCCCACCTTGATAGGTGGTGCTATAAAGGTTCCCGGAGGCGTCCATGATGAGACCCGCGTAAGGGTTGGCCCCGTCCACCTCCCCACCAGTGAAACTGTGCAACACTTTTTCCGTGTACCCCGTGGAAGATTTAACCAACTCGAACACCGTTCCATACCTGGCGTTCCCATCCACTTGGGTGGTGCCATAAAGGTTGCCCGAGGCGTCCATGATGAGGCCCGCAACCGGTCCCCCCCCATCTGGGGGTCCACTAAAGCTGTAGAGGACGGAACTCACAAGCCCCGACGCTCCGGAAACGGTGACGCTGGCGATATGGAATTTTGCCGGGTCCGCGACACTCGCCGCTTTGATGACAGCAGGATTGGGATTGGGCGGAACACTTGCCGGTGCCTTATAGGTGCGCGTAAGCCCCGTGCCGGTTAGCATGCCCTGAGATGAATTACCATTCAGCGTCCCATTGACGTACCAGTTCAGCGCGGTGTTAGTAGAGCCGCTGACAGCCGCGGTGAAAAGTTGTGTTCCGCTGAACGGGATGCTGGCGCTCGCCGGGCTCAGCGTAACCGCAATCGTGTCCGTAACCGTTAGCTGGGATTTCGCGTACCTTGTCGGATCCGTCAGGCTGGCCACTTCAATCACCGCTGGATTCGGGCTGGGGACATTGCTGGCCGGGGCCTTATACGTGCACCTCAGGGGCGCGGTGGTCGTACACCCGGTCAGCGTACCTTGTGTACTACTCCCATTCGTCACGCCATTCACGTACCACTTCAGTCCCGTGGCGTTGGTGATGGTGGCGGTTAAAACTTGCGTGCCATTCAGCGGTACGTTCGCCGTCGCCGGGGTTAGCGTAACGGCAATGGGCGGGGTGACGGTCAGGGTAAAGGTGTTGGTGGCGGAGGCCACTCCCGTGCCGCTGGCGGTGATGGTGATTGTCCGGTTCGTCACCAGCGTTGCCGTGCTGGACGGGGTAAGTTTAATGACCCCGGAACTCCCCGTGCCCGGCTGGGTATATGTGGCGGTCACACCGGTGGGCAGCGTGCTGGTGGCCAGCATGACGCTGCCTGTGTAACTGGTCCGGCTCAGGGTCACGGCGACCGCCTGCGCGCTGCCGCCCTGGTCCAGCGCGACAGCCAGCGGACCCACGTAACTGATAGCCGTACCGGACACAGTGAAGTTGTATGAGTTGGACGTACCCCCGCCCGGCGACGGATTCGTCACGACGACCGGATAAATTCCCGGCGCGGCTTGCTCGACAGTACTGAGCGTAATCTTCACCTGGGTCGCGCTGACATGGGTAACGGCGTGGACCACACCGTGATAAGTCACGGTGGATGTGCTCACGAAATTCGTTCCATTGATCGTCAGGGTTTGGGATGCCCCCCCGGCCATCGCGGACGCGGGCGACATCGTGGTAATGGCCGGCTTCGGATTGTTCACCGTAAAATTGAGGGTGTTGGACGCCCCGCCGCCGGGGGAAGGATTGGTGACAACCACAGGATGGGTTCCCGCCGTGGCTTGATCAGCCGTGCTCAAAGTGATCCTCAGCTGGGTCGCGCTGATATGGGTAACGGCGTGGACCACACCGTGATAAGTTACGGTGGATGTGCTCGCGAAATTCGTTCCACTGATCGTCAGCGTTTGTGATGCCGCCCCGGCCATCGCGGACGCGGGCGATAACGTGGTAATGGCCGGCTTCGGATTGTTCACCGTAAAATTGAGGGTGTTGGACGCCCCGCCGCCGGGGGAAGGATTGGTAACTACCACGGCATTGGTTCCCGCCGCGGTTTGGTCAGTCGTGCTCAAAGTAATCTTCAACTGCGTCGCGCTGACGTAGGTGGCAGCGTGGGCCACGCCCTTGTAAGTGACCGTCGACCTGGAAAGGAAATTGGCGCCGTTGATAGTCAGCGTTTGCGCTGCTGCCCCCGTCGTGGCCGACGCCGGCGAAAGCGTGGTCATCGCGGGAACGCGATTGTTCACAGTAAATTTCACGGAGGTTGAGCCGCCGCCTCCGGGAGAGGGATTGCTGACCACCACGGCGAACGCCCCGGCCGTCGCCTGGTCGGTGGTGCTCATCGTAATCTTCAACTGAGTGGCGCTGACGAAGGTGACTGCGTGCGAGACGCCATTATACGTGGCCGTGGAGGTAGACAGGAAATTGGTTCCATTGATGGTTAGCGTTTGCGCCGCCGCCAGTGCCGTGACTGAGGACGGAGACAAGGCGGTGATGGCGGGGACGGGATTAATTCCCGTTCCCATCAGGCTTACTGCCTGAGGAGTTCCGGCAGCGTTGTCTGCAAAACTCAGTGAAGCGCTGCGGTTCCCGGCCGCTGATGGCCTGAACGTCACACTGACCGAGCAGGTCTGGCTGGGCGCGACCGTGGCCCCCGTGCAGGTGTTCGTGCCCCTGGTGAAGTCACTGGCATTGGTACCGCCGATCGTCGCTGTTGAGATGATCAGGTTGGCATTTCCGATGTTGGTGACGGTTTCCACTTTGGCGGCGCTGGTGGTGCTGAGGAGCTGATTGCCGAAGCTCAGTGTTGACACAGCTAGGTGCAGCGCCGGCGCCGTTCCGGTGCCGCTAAGATTGACGACCTGCGGGTTACCGCCGGCATTATCCGTGAAATTCAACGAGGCACTCCGGCCCCCTGCCGCGGATGGAGCGAATGTGATGCTGACCGCGCAGGTGTGTGTAGGCGCCACCGTGGCACCCGTGCAGGTGTCAGCACTCTTGGAAAAATCACCGGCGTTCGTGCCGCTGATCGCAACCGTTGAAATGCTCAGGTCCGCCGTGCCCGTATTGGTGATGGTCTCGGTTTGGGCGGTGCTGGTGGTGCCGACGACCTGAGCGCTGAAGGTCAGCCCCCGCGCCGAAAGGGTTACCACAGGTTGATCACCTGCGCCGGACAGGGTCACGGTTTGGGGGCTGTCCAGAGCATTGTCCGCAATTACCAGTGAGGCGGCCGCCCGCCCACCTGCGGCCGGAGTGAAGGTAATGGCAACGGTGCACTGCGCGGCTGGGGCAAGCGTGAAAGGCGTGGAGGTGCACGGACCGCCCGTGGCCACGACAAAATCATCAGCGTTGGTGCCAGAGAAACTCAGGCTTGAGATACCAGCGTTCGCGGTTCCGGAATTCGTAAGCGTAACCAGGTGGGAGGCACTAGTAACACCGATTTTGAGCGATCCAAAACTCACCGATCTAGGCGAAAGGGCAAGAGCGAGATAGGACGTACTGACCAGGCCTGTGATCTTGCGGATTCGAGAGCTTTCGACATCAGCAATCATCAAGTCGCCTGCCAGACCACCGGCCAATCCAGCTGCAAGCATTTCCGCATTGAGCGCATCTCCGCCATCGCCGGAGAAGCCCGGCGTTCCAATCCCCGCCACCGTATGGATGAGACCGTCCGGAGTTACTTCACGAACGACGGTGCCTTGAAAGTCAGTAAAGAAAACGGTCCCCATGCCGTCCACAGCGACGCCACTGGGCGAGTTGATTGCTGCGCTGGTGGCCGGTCCCCCATCACCGCTATAACCCCTTGTTCCATTGCCCGCGAACCGGTCAATGATTCCCGAACTGGCCGTCACTTTACGGACTTCGATATTCTCATCACTGATATAGAGGTTGGCCACCCTGTCAACAGCTAATCTCACGAGTCCGCCAATATAAGCGCTGGTGGCCGGGCCTCCATCGCCGGTGGAAGCCATGCCGCCCTTTCCCGCCACGGTCTGGATGGTCCCGGTGGAGAGATTCACCTTGCGAACCACGCTATTGATGAGTTCACCGATGTAGAGATTCCCTGAGGAATCCAACCGCAAACAAATCGGATAATTCATCTGGGCACTCGTGGCCAGGCCCCCGTCGCCACTGTAACCCGGTGTGCCATTTCCAGCTATCGTCCGGATTTTTCCGGTTGTGGCATCGACTTCCCGGACGACATAGTTGAAGGAATCAGCAATATAGACATTTCCTGAAGCATCGACGGCTACACCAGAGGGGAAGTGGAGCTGGGCGGTCGTGGCCACGCCTCCATCGCCGGAGTACCCTTGCGTGCCATTGCCTGCGACTGTTTTGATGTTTCCGGTTGCCGCTTCAACCTCGCGGACAACGTTGCTCCCAGTATCCGCTATGTAAGTATTGCCATGAGCATCGACAAACACGTCTTCGGGATAGTCCAACTGAGCATTTGTCGCGGGACCGCCGTCACCGCTGTAGGCGAGGAAGCCGTTGCCGGCGATTGTTTGTATGATCTGCGAAGCAGATGCCACTTCTCGGATCCGGCCGCTTCCACTATCGGTGATATACAGATTATCGGAGGGATCAACGGCTAGCCCCCACGCCGTGGATATTTCCGCACTGGTTGCAGGACCGCCATCTCCGCTAAAGCCGTAGGTGCCGGTTCCCGCGACGGTCATAATTTTCCCCGTGGCTTTCACGACCTCACGAATTCGCAGGTTGTCCGAGATGAAGATATCTCCCGCTGAATCCAGGGCGATTGCCATAGGTCCGAGTAATTCTGCCGCGGTGGCGGGGCCATTATCGCCACTGAAACCAGCGATGCCATTTCCTGCCACCGTCTGAATATTCCCCGTGGACTTTACCACCTCCCGGACCACATTGAGGCCAGAGTCCGTGTAAAAGAGGTTCCCTGAGGCATCCACCGCCAATCCATGGGGAGTATTGATTTGGGCGCTGGTGGCGGGGCCGCCTTCGCCATTGGTCGGATTGGTGGCGGCAATACCGGTTCCGGCCACGGTTTTGATGATCCCGGTCGCAGCCACCACCTCACGTATCCGATAAGCACTCCACTCCGAGATAAAGATGTTCCCCGCGGGGTCCACCGCCATATCGCTAACTTGGTTGATCTCTGCCTGGGTGGCAGGCCCCCCGTCGCCGCTGTGTCCCTGCGTCCCATTACCTGCCACGGTCTGGATTTTCCCGGTCGCGGCCACAACCTGGCGAATTACGGAATTATACGTATCGGCAATGAACACATTTCCCGCCGAATCCAAGGCAATGCTGGAGGGGCAGTTCAGTTCCGCCGCAGTCGCCAAGCCGCCGTCGCCGGCGTATCCCGGGAACCCGGTACCTGCCAGCACGGTTAATTGCCCGGCAGAGTCCATCTTGAATACGTGGCTGCCGCATGAAGCGATGTAGATGTTTCCAGAAGAGTCTACGGCAACGCCGCCGGGACGCTCCAGGGAAACGGCCGTTGCCGGAGTGGGGACCACGGGCCCTCCCCCCGCCACGGTGGTAATGATGTGCTGCGCCTGCGCGCTGAATGATCCGAGCGCCAGGAAGAAGGCCGCCATTAAGATGGGTTTTCCGGTTCGCATCTTATTCCTCCCCTCTCGGCAAGCCCATCCGCAGGGGAATGGTCCGATGGACGGTTTCGCCGTCCGCTGTCTGGTAGGTCACATAAAGACCGGGCCGTTGTCCTTGCCTCCAGGACTCGAATTCCCGCCGGTCAATAGTCACTTGCACTTCGAACTCCGCGATCCCGTATCTCTCAAGGCTAATCGGCCCCGCGGTCTGCTGTTCGGGGCCGTCTTTCGTTTGATCTGCGCGATGCATCCCCATGACCGTGGCGGACTGCACCGTCAGTTCGGCGTCGGTGTGATTGAGCAGTTGCACTCGCATCGTCACCAAGACGTTTTCTCCCGCGCTGCTGGCTTTCAAGATGACGTACGTCCCGCTAAGCTCCTTGCCGCTAGCTGAGTGAGCCGGTTGCGGGTAAAGGAAACCGAGCACCATTAAGCAAGCCATGGCGATCAGGCTATGAAGTTTTCTCCTACTCATAAGACCGCTCCCTACTCAAGAAATGATGGAGGACAAATTTACGACGGCGCGTACGGCCCTTGACGTCTTGCGCCACTCTTGCCTCGCCGGCTGAACATCTCCCGTGCAAGCGAATAGAGACCTTTAACCCGTGCGAATCTTCGACGGCGAACTGGTGTCTAATCGTCAGCTCTAGAGGCGAGTTCACAGTCAGGCAGGCGGCGAGTGCACACGGGCAGGCCATGGAAGAGGACCCACAAAGAATAGAACACTATGGCTTCATAGTTAATCATATGTCAAGAGGACATATTGTCAGAGGTACAATAGTAATGCTCATACGGGCGGGGCCGGTTTCGGAGTGCCAGTCCAAGACGCTACGGGCCGCTGACGGTCACGGTGGCGGTGGCAAACTTCGCCGGGTCGGCGACGCTTGCCACCTTAATGACGGCCGGGTTGGGACTAGGAGCATTGGCTGACGGCGCGGTGTACGTGCGGACCAATCCCGTGCCGGTCAGCGTGCCTTGCGTCGAGTTCCCATTCAATATTCCATTGACGTACCAGTTGACAGCGGTGTTGCTCGTATTGCTGATGGCGGCCGTGAGCCGTAGGATTGCGCCGCGTGTCCGCGTGGAACTCGCCGGGATGAGCGTTAACGCAATATTGTCGGTCACCGTCACGCTGGCGGTTTTGAACTTCGTTGCATCGGCGACGCTTGCGACCTTGATGACCACCGGATTGGGGCTGGGCACATTGACGGTCGGTGCGGTGTAAGTGCGCGTCAAACCAGTTCCCGTCAGCGTGCCCTGCACAGAGTTGCCATTTATCACCCCATTTACGTACCAGTTCAGCGAAGTGTTTGAAGTGCCGGTAATAGTGGCGGAGAACAGTTGCGTGCCGCCCAGCGGCTCGCTGGCCGTGGATGGGCTGAGGGTAACAGCCACGGTGCTGGTCACCGTGACGCTGGCGGTCTTGAATTTCGATGGGTCGGCGGCGCTTGCCACCTTGATAATTACCGGGTTGGGATTGGGCGGATTTCCCGCCGGCGCCGTGTAAGTGCGCGTCAGGCCCGTGCCCGTCAGGGTACCCTGTGCGGCGTTCCCGTTCAGAACTCCATTCACATACCAGTTCAGGGCAGAGTTGGTGGTGCCAGTAACCGCGGCGGTGAACAGTTGCGTGCCACCCAACGTCTTGCTCACAGTGGTGGGGCTGAGCGTGACCGCAACTGGGGTGGTCACGGTCACGGTGGCCGTCTTGAATTGCGTGGGGGCCGCGGCGCTTGCCACTTTGATGACCGCGGGGTTGGGATTGGGCACATTCACCGACGGCGCAGTGTAAGTGCGCGTCAAGCCCGTGCCGGTCAGCGTTCCCTGCGTGGCGTTTCCGTTCAGAACTCCATTTACATACCAGTTCACTGCACTATTGCTGGTGCCGGTAATGGTGGCTGTGAAGAGTTGCGTGGTGCCCAGAGGTCGAGTTGAAGTCGTAGGCGTGAGGGTCAGCGTGACGGAACTCGTCACGGTCACGCTCGCGGTCTTGAACTTCGCAGGGTCGGCAACACTGGCCACTTTGATGACCGCCGGGTTGGGGCTCGGCAAATTATTGGCTGGAGCAGTGTAAGTGCGCGTCAGTCCCGTCCCGGTCAGTGTGCCTTGCGTGGCATTGCCATTCAAAACTCCATTGACGGACCAATTCAGTGCGGTATTGGTGGTGCCTGTTAGGGTGGCGGTAAAGAGTTGCGTTCCATTGGCCGCCAGACTCGCGCTCGCCGGGCTGAGCGTCACGGCGATCGGGGCCAACCCAGTTCCCGACAAACTCACCGACTGCATGCTGCCCGCTACCGCATTGCTGTTGTCAGTGATGGTCAAGTTGCCGCTGGCCGAGCCGGCGGATGTTGGTTTGAAAGTGACATGGATCGTGCAATTGTCACCCGGCCCCAGGCCGCTCCCGCAATTATTGGTTTGGACGAATGGTGCGCTGACGCCGATGCTGGAAATCGTCAAGGTGCTGCCGCCGGTACTGCTCAAAGTAACGGGTTGTGCAGCACTAGTGGTCCCAGCGGGCACGTTGCCAAAGGCCAGCGTGCCGGGTGAGACGCCAGCTAAGGGCTTTGTGGACCCCCCGGTGCCCTTCAGGACGACGGTTTGGGGGCTGCCCGGAACCGTATCTGTAAAGAGCAGGGTCCCGGTACGAGTTCCGACTTGCGACGGCGCAAACGTCACGTCCACATCACAAGTGGCTCCCGGCGCCAGATGCGATCCGCAGCCATCCACTTGCGAAAAGTCACCGGCCGTGGAGATATTCGAAATGTCAATCGGCACAGGGCCGCGATTCATCATGGATACAGTCTGGGGAGAACTTGGTATTCCAACAAGCAGCGTGGGAAACGTGAGGGGAGAGGGATCGAACGCAGCTACGGGAGGGTTGAGGAATACGTTAAGGGTCCGATTCGAAATGTCAGTCGCAGCAAGGTCGAGGACCCCATCGCCGTTAAAATCGGCGGCCAAAATATGATCGATCATGTTCGAGGCAATCTCTGTCTGGCCGCCAAAAGTACCGTCGCCTTTTCCGAAGACGATGGTAATGAGCCCAGTGTCGCTTAAAAAAGCTACATCCAGCCTGCCATCCCCATCAAAATCGCCTGTAACGGGGCTACCAAATCCAAAGTACTGCGATAGCTGGAATGGGGTGGCCTGCTGAAATGTTCCATTTCCATTTCTCAGGGCGACAGCAATGTTTCCACTTCCAGCAAGCAGCAAATCGGGTTTCCCATCGCCATTAAAATCCCCGACCCCCATCAAGGAGCCGAAGGGCACAAGAGTTGGTGCCCCAAAAGTGCCGTTTGGATTACCCGGAAGGATGAAAGTCCCCTGGGAATTAGAGGTGACGAGATCCAGGTTTCCGTCACTATTAAAGTCAGCGGCAAAGACTTTAAAAAATCCGTTGCCATAAGTTACAGGATTTGCGAAGGACCCATTGCCGTTACCGAGAAAGATGTACATTCCTCCATTCGCCGCTGCTGCCAAATCGAGCTTTCCGTCATGATTGAAATCACCGACGGCGATTGCATTTAGAGAACTGGCAAGCGGTTGGCTGGCGGCGCTATGAAAGGTGCCGTCCCCATTTCCCAGCCAGGTCGCAAGGTATTCAGTCCACGGATAAGATAAAGATTGCTGATCCACCACCAGATCGAGCTTACCGTCCTTGTTAAAATCTCCAATGGCAATTGGTCTAAAACAGGAAGATGTGTTCGATGTGTCTACTGGTGGCTGGAACGTTCCGTCGCCATTCCCTAAGAACGTTGAGAACAGCCCGCCATTGGCGTACCCCCCTGAATCCAATGTATCAATCGCCACCACAATATCCTGATGGCCGTCACCGTTTAGGTCTCCCTGTACGAACCCGACGGCGGATTTGGTGATGGGGTATGTAGTTGCCTGGGGAAACACCCCGTTTCCCTTATTAATCATGACCGTGAGTGAAGAATAGAAAGGATAATTCCCCCTTCCCCAAGCTACCACGTCCGGCTTCCCGTCCCGGTTTATGTCCAGAGGGAGGAGGACGCTACCCAAGCCTTCGCTGTACATCGGCGGCGGGGTCTGAAACGTTCCGTCGCCCTTCCCCAATAAAAGGACAAAGGTGTAGTCGTAATTGGATGGCGCGGCAACATCGAGCTTGCCGTCTCCATTGAAGTCCGCAACGGCCAGCCAGCCGCTGTAGGAGTACAGGAGATTGCTTGTGGTGGTCACGGGACTGGCATAGGTTCCGTCGCCGATTCCCGGTAAGACACTGATGCCGGTAGTGGTGCCTGCGCTTGTGTAGACCATCAAATCAAGCTTGCCGTCATTGTTCATGTCAGCCAGGGTAAGAGACATGACCCCCGAATTCACGGCATACTGGACCGGGGCTTTGAAAGTCCCATTGCCATTATTGATAAGGACCACGATAACGCCGGCTGGGCTCGACATGTCATAGGGTCCTGAAACGGCAATGTCGGGTTTTCCGTCGCCGTTGAAGTCCCCGATGGCGACATAGGGAGCGGTGGGGACGGAGTAAGTCACAGGAGCCTGAAAGGACCCATTGCCATTCCCGATCTCGATTGCCAACGTCGCTCCGGTGCCGTAGTTCGGAGTTAATAAGACAATATCCAGCTTGCCGTCTCCGTTAAAATCTGCGGAAGCGACGAAGGAATATTCGGCATTGGAAATTCCAAGGTCCAAAGAAGCCGCCGATTGGAATGTGCCGTCGCCGTTGCCGGCAAGGAAATCGGCAATCGGATAGTCGGTCTTGCTTATAGCAATGATATCGAGCTTCCCGTCACCGTTGAAATCGCCCACGGTGATTCCGCTGGCTGCGACGGGGTAATTCACGGCCGGCGCAAAGGTTCCGTCGGCGCGGCCCAATAAAATGGATACACCCTGCGTGCCGGAAGTGGGGCCAAGGATGGCAATGTCCATAATCCCATCGCTGTTAAAATCGGCAGGAATGATGGGCGGATTCCCCATGGGCGGCGAGCTCGAAACGACACCCGGTGCTGGAAAGCTGACGGTTCCAAAAGCATACCTTTGAGCCTGTGCATTCGGGATGGCAATGCGCAGAAGTGCGAAAATCAGGAGAATCGGAACAGTAGGAAAATGAATTCGTTGCATGGGATTCCCTCAGTTGACGATGGCAAAGGAATTTGGTCGCTTTGGTGACGGGCCAATCCGAAAACGTTCGTGGAATCGAATCTGGTCACCGCATTCACTCCTGCCTTCGTTCGATGGACGGAATGTAGGGCTACCACATTGCCCCGGCCTTCAACCACAGGCGCGACAGGTCCATCCGCGCGTCGCTGTACGCGTATTGAATTATGCTGAACAACCTCAACTCGCCAGGCCCGTCAGGTGGTTGAGTTCTGATCTCCCTGTCGATGAGTCGGTGCGCTGCGTGGGTACAAATGGGTCTGCAAATGTGATTTGTGGCAGCGAGCAGTCGGTCAGGTAGGGCGGCGGCAAATGCACACGGGCAGGCCATGGACGAGGACCCACAGAGAATGGAACACTATGGCTGGATAGTTAATTATATGTCAAGAGGACATATTGTCATCGGTACAATAGCAATGATTATACCGATGGGCCCAATTTCGGCGTGCGGTCCGTCAGTTGACGGATCGCCGCTTTTTATTGCCGCGACTGGTCGCGGCTTTCCTGTATTGAGGCCGATCGAGGCTTTCACGTGCCCCCCTGAATACCGCGATACAGCAGCAGCGCTGACGAGTCAGTGGTAGCAAAAGCGGGAGCGAACTCACGCGCTCCGAAAACAGGCCCATCCGCTGGCGTTTCGCGATTTTGGGCGATTTCGCGCTGGCGATTTCGCGCTTGACATCGTCAGTCCAATAGTATAGGCTAGAGAGGAAATGAAGGCTTGGCGCAACTCGGCCCCGGCGGCGGCTTCCCACAGCGACAAACAGCCCACACAGACCATCCAAGGCCCCAAAAGTATAAAAAATGAAGGTCGATCCGGAAAAGTGTATGAAAACAAAGGGTCGATGGACAAAATGACCGAGGCAACGTCGGACATTTGTGCCCGGTCGAAGCCTTTTTTGCAGAAAAATTCGGATTTCGAGGCCCAATCTCCACGGAGTTGCGCTTTTGAAACGCGTTTTGTGCGATTGCGAACGGCACAAGTCCGGGCCAGCATCGTGCCCCGCCAACCCGGAACTTCCATGGAGGTCGAGGCCTGGCTCGCCCTCCAGCGCGCAGCCTCCAACAGCTTCCACGGATCGCGTCGACTCGAAATCAAATATGCAGGAACCTCCGGGGATGTGTGTGAAAACACGGCAGGGCCGAAAAGCGTCTTACACGACGTCGAACAGTCCCCACGCGTCGCCGCCAGACCTGATGATGTCAAAAATGAAGGTGCATCCGGCGATATGTATGAAAACAAAGAGGGGGTAAAGTGGCCCCCCCGCAGCGGCGTCCAAGTCCGCAAGGATCGCCGCAAGACCTGCGAATGCCAAATATGAAGGTGCATCCGGCGATATGTGTGAAAACAATGAAGGGGGATAACACCAATGCCACAGCGCTGCGTCATATTGTTCGAATTGGTGACTGGCCGCGGCTTGTGGAGGCGGGCTTTTCCATCTGCCGAACGTTGGGCGAATTCCGCGGAGGCAGCGCTAGCCTTCAGGGAGAAACCGGGGCGGCGGAGCGGAGCCACTGTTCCAACTGTTGGTGGTTGACCAGGCCCGCCTGCTGGGTTACCACCCGGCCGCCGGAGAGGACTACGAAGTTGGGTATGCCCGTGACCTTGAATCGAGCCGCAAGTTCGGCGTTCTGTTCCGTGTCAACTTTCAGTACAAGAGCCTTGCCCGCCATGTCGGCGGCCGCGCGAGCGACTTCCGGAGCAGCCAAACGGCACGGCCCGCACCATTCCGCCCAGAAGTCCACGAGCACGGGAACTTGAACATTTTGCACGACTTCGTCGAACAGCGCGGCGTCGGCGGCGAGAGGTTCCGCGATCGGAGTCAGCGGTGATTTACAAGCTCCGCAGCGGGTTGAGCCCACGAGATTCTGGACGGGAATGCGGTTCTTCTTTCCACAATGGCTGCACGCACGGATGACTGGCACTGAACACCTCCGCACCCCTCAATTGGCGCTGAAGATTGGATGCGCGCAGGGCGCCAGGCAATTCGCCTACCTGGGAAATTCGGAGGATGACCAATGGGTTCCAGTTCCCGCAGCAGGCGAAGGCGATCCCCTGATCAAAGTGGAACATACGAATCGAGAACCGTGATTGCACGAGGGCATATATTGGGATACACTTCCAACGTTAAATGGCCAGCCGTTCCAGCGACGGCCAGAACTGATCGCCAGAAGGTGGAATTTTGCCTGCCCAAGAGGGCTCATCGATAAGTGGAACCCGAAAACAAAACAGAAAGCATACTCTCCCGGCTCAGCGAGCAGTTGGCTCAGCTCGAGAAACGTGACTTCGAACAGTGGGTCATCGTCGTCGGCACTGGCATCCTGGTGGGAACGGGGTTGGTGGCAATTCTCTTTCCCGGCGCCATTCTGCACAATGGAACAGTGAAGTTTGAGATATCCGTTTCGCGGGAACTCTTTCTGGGACTCATCGCACTTCTGGTACTCTTCAATACCTACATGATCTCAAGCCGCCTGAAACTGCGGCGCGCGCGCGGCGAAGTGATCTCCACGGCGATCCACAGTGAGTTGCTGCGATTACAATCATTCACGGATCCGCTCACGGAAGTCTACAACCGGCGCTCACTCGATGACATGTTGAGGAAGTACTCCAGCCGTGCGGAACGCCTGAAAAAGCCGCTCAGTTTCCTGATGGCCGACGTAGACCGCTTCCGCGAAATCAACTCCCGTTTTGGCCATACCACCGGTGATTTTGT
>Ga0207054_1170_pt1 | contig 17339 bp, 19 predicted proteins | sample Alteio_BWMinCont_60_FD_153288 | JGI IMG/M metagenome (GOLD analysis project Ga0207054, IMG submission 153288) | Enriched cells from forest soil in Barre Woods Harvard Forest LTER site, Petersham, Massachusetts, United States -... | ecosystem: Environmental > Terrestrial > Soil > Temperate forest >... | reverse complement strand
AGGAGGTTTCAATATTGTCATCCCCTTTCTCGTCATCATCCAAATCAAAATGCGAATCGATGATCACGAGGTCAACTTTTTGCTCCAGTGTTTCATAAGCAAGGTATTGGGCATAGGTCAAGTCCTGACCGCCGCCCAAAATAACCGGTATTATATCTTTTTTAACCAGCTCGTTTACCACAGTTTTAAGAGCAATATAGGTGTCGGTTACTGTTGCGCCCTGGCGGATATTGCCGAGATCGAGTATTTTAGTGTTGTAGTTGCCTTCGTTAAGCTGGTATAATTTTTCGCGGATATAATCGGGCCCTAAAGCGCAGCCTGAATTATTAACGGCGCCGCGGTCTTCCTGCACACCAATGATAGCGATATCTGTTTTTTGCTCCAGGTCGGGGAAATCAACCGAAAAATGTTCGATCTTACTGCCCAACTGACTGGTATAATATCCTTTCTTCGGAATTATCTTTTCAACATCAATAGGTGTAAAAAAATCAGATAGGGACATTTTGTGGATGTGCAAATATGTTAATGTGCAAATGTGCGGATTTTTTAATTCCATTCAAGGCGAAAATCTTCACAAATAAACATTTATATAGGCGTGTTTAAGGCGCACACATTTGATTAATCCATCTGCGCATTTGCACATCCGCATATCTGCACATCCCCTTCTTCATCACACAAAAAATCTGCACATTTGCACATCCGCACACTTGCACATCTGATTAAATGATTTTAGTTACCGGGGCAACTGGTTTTTTGGGTTCAGAACTGGCAATGCAGCTGGTAAAAAATGGGGACAATATCCGTTGCGCCAAACGGGCCAGTTCGGTCATTCCTGAAATACTTATTCCATTTCAAAAACAAATTGATTGGGTTGACGCCGATATGATGGATGTTTTTGCGCTGGAAGATGCATTGCAAGGAGTTAAACAGGTTTACCATTGCGCTGCATGGGTATCGCTAAAACAGGCTGATAAAAAGCAGATGATCAATGCGAACGTTACAGGCACTGCTAACCTGGTAAATTTATGCCTGCAAAATAACATCCGGCTGGTGCATGTAAGCTCGATAGCCGCTATCGGCCTTGCCAAACCCGGCGACCTTGTAACAGAAAACCACCATCTTGACCAGGCCACGGAAACCGATGGCTATGCCATATCAAAACTGGAAAGCGAAATGGAAGTTTGGCGTGGTATTGCCGAAGGGTTGGATGCTGTTATTGTAAACCCATCCATCATTATAGGCGCAAATGCAGGAACAAATGGCAGCGGGCAATTATTTGAAACCGTGCGCAAAGGGCTTAAATTTTATACCGCGGGCAGCTCGGGGATAGTTGATGTGGAGGATGTGGCCAAATGTATGATAGCACTGATGAATAGTGATATTACCGCAGAGCGCTATATCATAAGCGCCGAAAACCGGGGTTATAAACAACTCACTGCCGAAATTTCCGCTGGCTTTGGTATAAAACCACCCGCCAATTTTGCCAGTGCATTGATGATGGGTATTGCCTGGCGCGGCGCAGCGTTTATAGCGGCACTAACGGGAAAAGACCCTGCCATCGATAAAATATCAGCCAAGGCAGCCTCTATGATCAGGGATTATGATAATTCGAAAATAAAAAAAGCGATTGGGATTGCGTTTAAACCGGTCAGCGTTTCGATAAAAGAGGTTTGTGAAAAATTAAATCCGGTGTAGAGACACAATACTTTGTGTCTCCCGGTACGTGACAACATTTGACCGGCAAACATTGCATGGCGGGAGACACAAAGTATTGTGTCTCTACGATTTCATTGGTTTAATATTGCCCTATCGATAACAACACCAGCGTGCAGGCATATTCCGTTTCAATTCCCTTTTCATTGGCCATGCGGCGCAATTCCGAATTTTCGGTGCCGGGGTTAAATATGATGCGTTTGGGGTGCGTATTCAAAATATAATCATACAACTCTTCCTGGTGCTGCGGGCCAACATATAGCGTAATGGTGTCTATATCATTATGGATAGTTTCGGCCTTTTCAATGGGTACGCCCGCTGCTTCGCCCGCTTTAAGGCCGACGTTTACTATTGAATGCCCGCTGCGTACCAACCGGGTGGCGGCAAGGTTTGCGTAGCGCCCCGTGTTGGGTGTTGCGCCTAATACTAAAGTTTTTTTCATTTTATTTTTTTGGATTACACCGATTTTTGAAGCTGATTTCACCGATTATTATTTTGCGATTGCGCCGATTTAGTAAGAGTGATTGCATTGTAATCGGTGAAACCCGGCTTAATCGGTGAAATCATTTCTTCAAATCGGTGAAATCAATCTATTCAATAAAGAAACTTGTGCCGAGTGGTAAATGTGATGCTGTATCAAACCTTTTACCAACTCTTCAAAACTTACACCTGTTCCTAATTCGCGGTTACGTTCGTCTTTAATGGGTTCATTCCATTCTTCCTCCGGGAAGTTTTGAATAATACCAAGCAAATTTACGTTCACCAGCTTCAAATCATTGACATAGTTCTGCCATTTTTGTTCATCGGGCGTTCCCGGATCAGGCCAGTCGCCGCTGGAAGGTAGCTGGGCGGTCAGGCCGTTCATCCGGTCAATCACCTCCTCCGTCCAAGATATCATATGCAAAACGATGCCTGCAATAGTGTGTGCCGTACCCGGCGGTTTTTCAAAAGCAGCTTCGAAGCTTACCTGATCAATAATATCATACACCGGCGAGCCATACCAGGGATCGCCGTAAAGTATTTTTTCAAGGTCTTGTTTTAATTGTTCGGATATGGTCATGATAATAATTTTAAAGCCGCCGACGCAGAGTTGATCCCATCAATAGCAGCAGAAATTATGCCACCTGCATAACCTGCCCCCTCGCCGCATGGAAATAAACCAATAACCTGCGGATGCTGAAAAGTCTCTTTGTCCCGTGGTATCTTCACCGGCGACGATGTGCGCGATTCCACGCCTACTAATATAGCTTCATTGGTGTAATATCCCTGCATTTTCCGACCAAAGACAGGCAGCGCTTTGCGCAGGCGTTCGTTTATCCATCCTGGTAAAATCTCTTTTAATGCAACGCTTTTTGTCCCCGGCAGGTAGGAGTTTACCGGCAAATTGGCGGAAACGCGGTTCTCCACAAAATCAACCATACGCTGGCCGGGTGCAACTAAATTGCCGCCACCGGCATTAAAAGCCATTCTTTCTATCTGCTGTTGAAAACGGAGCATTTTTAAAGGATCATTATTGTCTCCTGCTACATCCGCCAATTCAACCTGCACCACCGTGCCCGAATTGGCGAACGGATTGTTCCGTTTTGATGGGCTCCAGCCGTTCACCACTATTTCATTAACTTCAGTTGCGCAGGGCGCGATGATACCACCGGGGCACATACAAAACGAAAACACGCCCCGGTTGTCCACTTGCTCTACCAGGTTGTAGTAAGATGGCGGCAAATCGGGGCCACGATGCTCGCAATGGTACTGTGCCTGGTCGATGATCTCCTGCGGGTGTTCTATCCTTACGCCCAATGCAAAGGGTTTTGCTTCAATTAAAATATTTTGGCGGTGAAGCATTTCAAAAATATCCCGCGCCGAATGTCCGGTCGCTAATATCACCGCATTTGCTATCATCAGATGACCTGATGATAGGCCAGCGCCTTTGATCTTTCCAAATTCGACCAGCAGCGATGTTACCTTAGTATCGAAATGCACCTCTCCCCCGGCATTCAAAATGCTGTCCTTTATTGACTCAATGATCTGCGGCAATTTGTTGGTGCCTATATGCGGGCGGGCATCGATCAGGATATCTTCCGTGGCGCCATGGGCCACAAAAGTTTTTAATACTGCATTGACATCCCCGCGTTTGGTTGAGCGGGTATAAAGTTTACCGTCAGAGTACGTTCCCGCCCCGCCTTCGCCAAAGCAATAGTTCGATTCGGGATTAACCAGGCCTTGTTTATTGATATTTGCCAGGTCGCGGCGGCGTTGTTTTACGTCTTTGCCGCGCTCTAAAATAATGGGTTTTAGCCCAAGCTCAATACATCGCAAGGCTGCAAACAACCCGGCCGGGCCTGCGCCGACTATTATTACCGGCTTGCCGTTTTTTACATCGGGATAATTTACGGTAAAAGTTTCAGGCGTATAAACCTCGTCTATAAAAACCCGTACCTGCATGCGGTAAACCACCTTACGGCCACGTGCATCGATAGAACGTTTAAGAATTTTTAAGGCTGATATTTTTTGCGGGGATATATTTAATGTTGTGGCGGCAATCTTTTTTAAAGCGTCCACATCTACCTGCTGCCCGGGCGGACAAACAATTTCAATTTCTTTTATCATTGTGTTGCCGGGTTTTTATCCCGGATAGGGCAAAGGTAGGGAAAACCGACAAGTCTTTGTTTATATAAAAACTCTGTTAGCTATTAATTATATCTTCATCTAATTTTCCTGCTATAATACCTTTTTCAAGGTCATCAACAGTCAGTACTTTCATTATTGGATTGGGTTTTCCGGTTATCCATCTTACAATGGCCGGTAAAATCGGATCTCCTTCTGGTTCAAAATAGTCAGCCGCCATAAAGTTTGACACATCGACATTAAATTCTTTCCCATAAGCAATCAACAATTCAACAGCGTCATCACCAGTTATACGCAGATCATAAAGCAAACGCGCTTCAGAGGTAACTTTTTCTTTTCTAATACCCGACATTTCTACTATGAAGGCTTCAAGGCTTTCGTTCATGTTGAAAAAGGTTAAATCGGTTTAAAATTAATAAAAATCCCAGCTAAACTCATATGGTTTAATTTTGGCTAAAGCCCATGTTTGCTCACTTTTTTATCCGTTGGCTAAAGCCAACGGCAATGAAAGCCGAATTATTGCCATCCCATTTGCAGCAAGAAATTATCAGCCGGCGACTAATGACTTAATGACCAATGACCCAATGACTATCCCCCAAATTGTCCGCCTTTGTATCACCACCGTACGGAAACGAACAGTTTCGTAGAGCGCTATTTTTAGCAATGCGCTGATAATAAACCAGTTAAATTTAGGGTATCAATATTGGCATAGGCTCATCAAATTACAACAAAGATGATGACCACCGATAACCGATTAGCTGCAATGTGGGAAGGCTGCCTGAAAAACGACCGTAAACAACAGGAACTCCTGTACAAAACTTTAGCGCCAAGGATGATGGCTGTATGCATGCGCTATGCCCATGATAAAGACGAAGCCCAGGATATTTTACAGGAAGGCTTTATAAAAATGTTCAATAACGTACACAAATACCGCGGCGAGGGTAATTTGGAAGGCTGGATTCGCCGCATTATGGTGCGTTGTGCCATATCGCGCTACCGAAAACTTAAACCAATGGTGCTAGTTGAAGACTTTGCAGAAGACAGCGATTCATTTGGCAATGGCTATAATGCCCACGGCCTGGAAGCAAAGGAACTAATGGGCATGATAGAAACCCTGCCGCAAACCTATCGCTCGGTTTTTAATATGTACGCCATCGAAGGCTACTCGCACCAGGAGATCGGCAATACCCTGGGTATATCTGAATTGTTATCGCGCACCAACCTGCACCGCGCACGGGCCATATTAAAGGATATGGTGAACAGGCTTACTGCGAATGAAGTGCACTATTTGGCGGGATAAATTAGTGAGTGGTTTATTGGGTTGGATTAAGTTGATTGGGTTATTGTATATAAGCTTAAACTCTGGTGAACGTGTGAAAACCCCGGTGGCCTTTGTGTTAAAAATCTTCACCTTATTATCCTTAACATATTGATAACATGTTTTATTTTTAATTTTGTGTTATTTTGCACTCTGCGATAACGTATACAGTTTACGGAGACGCTCCCTAAGGCATTTAAACAGATGAAAAAAACAGGGTTAGCCATTTTAATGGCAGCCACCCTTCTTTCGTGTAATAAAGAAAACCTGCAATCCAAATTGCCGGTTATTCCAACCCGGCCTGTGGTTAATTATTTGCCTGTTACTGTAACATTAGATGAAAGCCATCCGGGGTATAAAATTCCTGAAACATTTGAAGGCCTGAGTTACGAAACGAGCCTGCTTGTTGATAGTCCCGAATTTTTGAACGAAAACAACCAGGTACTTATACAACTGATAAAAAATCTTGGACGAGGTGTTTTACGCATAGGCGGCAATAGCAGCGACCTTACCAAATGGGGCTGGGGGCCGCGCACCGAAAAAACCCCACCGAAAACGCTCACCACATCTGATATTGACCGCTTATCAGCATTCGACAAGGCAATTGGCTGGCCTGTTGTTTTTGGTTTGAACCTGGGCAGCGGTAATGCAGCAACAGCAGCTAACGAGGCTGCCTACGTTAAAAAAAGCCTGCAGAATAACCTCTATGTTTTACAATCAGGCAATGAACCGGACATGTTTAGCACCGGCCCGCGGACAGCCAAATACAACTATAAAAATTACCAGTATGAATGGGGGGAATTTTTTTTAGCAATTAGAAAAGAAACGCCCGACGCGCCATTTGGCGGGCCCGATGTAACCCCGTTCAATAACGAATGGATAACATCATTTGCAGCAAATGAAAACAAAAATATAAAACTGATTGACGGTCATTATTATGTAACCGGGCCAGCCTCGTTGGCATCTATCAATTACAATGATATTTTAACCCAAAACACAAAACTGGCTGCCTACCTCGGCACTATGCATACCGAAGCTTCCAAGTATCATATCCCTTTTCGTGTTTCCGAGTGTAATAGTGTTTTCGGCGGCGGTAAGAATGGCGTAAGCGATGTTTTTGCCTCGGCATTATGGGCCCTTGATTTTATGTGGGAAGTGGCCGGCTACAAAGGACAAGGTATTAACTTTCACGGCGGCGGCCGTTCTTTTTTCTATTCGCCTATAACTATTGAAAATGGTTCATTTATTGCAAAGCCCGAATATTATGCCATGCTGGCCTTTAAGTACGGCGCTGTGGGGCAAACTATGGTGCCAATTACTTTTACCCATCCTGAATATAACTTAAGCGCCCACGCCTGCGTAAATGCAGACGGTACTTACGCCATAACATTGATCAATAAGGAAGTGGAAAGCAGCTTTGCCTTCACCATTCAACTTAGCAAGGCAGCCTCTTCTGTTCAGGTTGCCCGGCTGACTGCACCCAGTATTACTTCGGCAAGCACTACCTTTGCCGGCAACATGGTAAATGAAGATGGCACTTTTACGCCAAACATCACCGAACAATATACCCCAAATCAAAATACCTTCGTAGTCAACGTACCAGCAGGCAGCGCGGTGGTCATCACTATAAAATAATAATAGGATTACACCGATTTTGGGATGATTTCACCGATTTGAGTATCACAAAAATCAATCAAATCAGCTTAATCAACGGTCAAAATTCCGCATTTTTCGGGAACCTTGGAAAAGGTATCACATCCCTGATATTGCCCATGCCGGTAACAAACAGCACAAGGCGTTCAAAACCTAACCCAAAACCGGCATGCGGGCACGCACCAAAGCGGCGGGTATCCAGGTACCACCATAGTTCATCTTTGGGGATGCCCATTTCGTCCATACGCTGTTCCAGCTTATCAAGACGTTCTTCGCGTTGCGAGCCGCCTACGATTTCGCCGATGCCGGGGAATAATATATCCATAGCCCTAACGGTTTCGTGCCCATTGGCGTCGGTTTCGTTCTGGCGCATGTAAAATGCCTTTATCTGTTTCGGGTAATCGGTTAGGATCACCGGCTTTTTAAAATGTTTTTCAACCAAATACCGCTCATGTTCCGATTGCAGGTCGGTGCCCCAGCCTTCAATAAGGTATTGGAATTTCTTTTTCTTATTTGGTGTTGATTCTTTTAAAATGTCTATCGCTTCGGTATAAGTCAAGCGCTCAAAATCGTTATCAAGGCAAAACTGCAGCTTTTCAAGCAGGCTCATTTCCGAGCGTTCGTTTTGCGGCTTTTGCTTTTCTTCTTCGGCCAGCCGCTGCGTTAAAAACTCAATGTCATCGGCGTTTTTATCCAATGCATATTTGATCACATATTTTAGCAGGGCCTCGGCTAAATCCATGTTATCATTCAAATCATAAAAAGCCATTTCCGGCTCTATCATCCAGAATTCGGCCAGGTGGCGTGTAGTATTTGAGTTTTCAGCACGGAAAGTTGGCCCGAATGTATAAACATCGCTCAATGCCATCGCGCCAAGCTCACCCTCCAGCTGCCCGGAAACGGTTAAGTTGGTTGGCCTGCCGAAAAAGTCTTCTTTAAAATCAATTTCGCCGTTTTCTGTTTTGGCAGGATTGGCAAGGTCGAAATTGGTTACGTGAAACGTTTCGCCAGCACCTTCCGCATCTGATGCGGTGATGATTGGCGTATGCAGGTAAACAAAGCCCCGATCCTGGAAAAACTGGTGTATTGCAAATGCCAGGCTGTTACGCACCCTGAATATCGCCCCAAAAGTACTGGTACGGAAACGCAGATGTGCATTTTCTCTCAAAAACTCAAGGCTTGGCCGGTTTTTTAACTGTAACGGATATTTTTCCGGGTCACAATCACCCAATATCTCAATTGTTGTTGCAGGAATTTCTACGGATTGTCCCTTGCCTAATGATGCCGTTAGTTCGCCGGTAACGGCGATGGCAGCGCCTACGGTAATACGTTTGAGCAAGGCCGGATCGGTGTTTTCAAAATCGACAACAATCTGGATGTTATTATTAGTCGAGCCATCATTCAAAGCAATAAAACGATTTTGACGGAATGCCCGTACCCATCCTTTAACTGTAACATCGGTACCGGGTTGCCCGGTCTCTAATAATGCTTTGATCTTTGTGCGCTGGCCCATAGAAAATATATTTTGAGCGGCAAAAATAAATAAATTATGCCGATAGTGGCACGGTTGTTATTCTTTACATTTGTTTTTGATTTATTACATTTACATTAAAATCAAATTGATGCTATGAAAGCTGAAACATTAGATGTATTTAAAATATTCGAAAAAACACATGGCGAAGACCAGGCTAAAAAGATTATTACCTACTTTGAAAATGCTGATACTATAGCTATAGAAAAAGAAATAGCTAATAAAACCAACAATCTGGCCACAAAGGAAGATGTAGCTAATGCCAAAGCAGATATGATTAAATGGATGTTTATTTTTTGGATAGGCCAAATAGCAGCAACTTTCGGATTTATCATTCTTTACTTAAAAAAGTAGCTTTCTAATAGAATGCCTTCTTATGATAAGCACGTTTTGCTTGTCAATAGTTCCTTATGAACCCCAAAACAAGCCTCATAATTGGCATTTTATGCATTTCCTTTTCGCCAATTTTCGTGAGGCTTGCGGGTGTACCTGCCCTTTCATCAAGTTTTTACCGCATTTTTATTGGCTGGCTTTGCCTGGCGCCATATTGTATAGCAAAAGGAAATCTTAAGATCAGTCGAAATGATTTATTGGTGGCCATGCTTGGCGGCGTAGTTTTTGGCGCTGATATTGCCGTTTGGAACCTATCCCTTTTTAAAATATCAGCCACTGTTTCAACGCTTATAGCCAACCTGGCGCCCCTTTGGGTTGGGTTATTAAGCTATTTGCTATTTAAAAAACGTTCGGGCAGCCTGTTTTGGACCGGTACCGCTCTTGCTATCGTAGGAATGGCAATTCTTGTTGGCTTTCAAAATATTATCGGGCTTAAATTCAACGCAGGGATACTTCTTGCATTGCTGGCCAGTTTGCTTTACGCTATTTATATCCTCATCACAAAAGGTGTGCTGCAAAAAATAAGCACCGTTACATTTATGTTTTATAATATGCTGGCAGCAAGCATTTTTTTATTGGCAATCAATCTTTTTCGAAATAATAACATGACCCATTTCTCTGAACCGGCATGGCTGTATTTAGTTGGGTTAGGAGTAATATGCCAGGTAGCAGGATGGCTGACCATTAATCATTCATTACGCTTTTTGGAACCAACAAAAGTATCTATTGCCTTATTAAGTCAAACGGTTATCGCCTGCTTTTGGGCGACAATTTTACTGAATGAGCGATTGGAATTGAATGAGATCATCGGAAGTGTTATAGTGCTGGTTGGGATAGCTGTTACGTTTTTGAAAACGGGGAAGTCTATAACATAAAGGATTTTAACATAAAAATAGTTTCCTGTGGGTAAACTTTGTATATTTGTATGAATGAACATTGTTTCCAAGCCAACTATACTTAATTATATAGAAAAATACCCTATGGCGACAGGTTCATTGTTAGCGTGGCATAAAGCTTTTTCGAAGGCGTCGTTTAATAATTTTAATGAGATAAAGGAAGTTTATCATAGCGCAAGCATTGTGGCAAACGGCCGCATTATCTTCAATATCAAAGGAGCTCTTTTCGTTTAATTATTGCCACGGATTTTAGAAGGCAATCTGCTTATATAATTTGGTTTGGCACCCACAGTGAATATGATAAAATCGACGCTGCAACAGTAGCTTATACTGAAATATAATGAAATTAAAACAAGCAGATCCAGCTTGCAAAAAACGGGAAGTGAGCTATGAATAACGAATGGAAAGTTTTAAAAACAGAACCCGAATATAAAAAAGCATTAAAAAGAACCATAGAAATTTTTAACGCTGATGAAAACACACCGGAGGGCGAGGAATTAGACCTTTTGCTATTATTAGTAAAAGATTATGAAGACCGCCATTACCACATCCCGGATCCAGACCCTATAGAGGTGATTAAATTGAAACTTGAAGAAAAGGGATTAAGGCATAAAGACCTTGAACACATAATTGGTTCTAAAGGCTATGTTTCCCAGGTCTTATCCGGCAAAAAAGAACTCACTTTAAAAATGGCAAAGGGCCTTCATCGTTATTTGGGTATATCTGCCGATATATTGTTAGCAGACAGCAAATAATTCAGTTCCAATACGCCTTATCCCTGACCCCAACCCTACGGCTGGTTCATAATAGTATAAAAGCTACCGTCTGAAAAGGTGATACCCGCCGGATTGTTCGGATCAATAAATTTTAGGTTAAATGTGCCTTTTATCTCGATTTGATTGGGATTGGTGGTATAAGGATTATCAAGCGTTTGGAAGCTGGTAATGTTTATTTCATTATTAAATGTAGGGTCAAGGTTGTAGCTGGTCAATGTGCCATTGGGATTAAACGTACCATAATAAACCTGGTTTGCCGCAAGGGTATAAACACCGGGGCTGTTATAAGCAATTTTTATGGTAAGCGAATCAATTTTTACCGGGGGGTACGTTTGGCCTTTTATGTTGGTAGCGTTAATTGTATATGCAAATGTGGGGCTAAGGACGCCTTCTACACCCCTTGCCGACCAGGCCACACCATTTCTTTCGGCCGATATCACGGCGCCCGGTTGCGGCAAAATGCAGCAGTCATGGCGGATGGGTTTACATGAAACCGAAAGCAGCGTTACAAATACAATAAGGTAGGATAGTTTTTTCATGATGTGGGTTTGTATTATTACCCTTACGGGGATATTAGTTTAAATGATACAACGCGAAGTTAACATATAGCTTATGTTGTTATAAAGTTTGCAAAATCCACATTAAATTGTTAAAAAATTAATCCCGGTAAATGGGGGATTAAGAAAGGGTAAAAAAGCTATTTTTGTGGTTATCCTTTCCCGGTATATTAATGATCACTAAATCCACCATCGACCGCATTATGGAAGCCACTGATATAGTGGAGGTGATAGGTGAATTTGTGCAATTAAAAAAACGCGGCGCAAACTATGTTGGCTTGTCGCCTTTTGCCAATGAGCGTACCCCATCGTTCACGGTTTCGCCTGCTAAGGGCATCTTTAAAGATTTTTCGTCAGGCAAAGGCGGCTCGGCCATTACTTTTTTAATGGAGCTGGAAAAGTTTACTTATCCTGAAGCGCTGAAGTGGCTGGCAAAAAAATACAGCATCGAGGTTGAGGAAACTGTTGAGACGGTTGAAAATAAAGAAGAAGAAAACCACCGTGAAAGCCTGATGATCGTGACCGCTTATGCGGCCAAGTTTTTTCACGACAGTCTACTTGAAACCGATGAAGGCAAAAACATAGGCCTCAGTTATTTTAAAGAGCGCGGTTTTAGCAACGAGACCATTAAAAAATTCGAGTTGGGTTACTCGCCTGATCAATGGGAGGCTTTCACCGGGCAGGCATTAAAGGAAGGCTACCAGCAACAATTTTTAGAAGAAAGCGGCCTTTCGGTAAAACGGGATAATGGCTCACTTTATGACCGTTACCGTGGCCGGGTGATGTTCCCTATACACAGTTTTACCGGCAGGGTAATCGCTTTTGGCGGGCGCACACTGAAGAGTGATAAAAACGTACCCAAATACGTAAACTCGCCCGAATCGGAGATATACCATAAGTCCAATGTCCTTTACGGGCTGTATTTTGCCAAAAAAGCTATCCGCGAAGAGGACAATTGTTTTTTGGTGGAGGGTTATGCAGATGTACTCTCGGTACACCAGGCCGGGATAGAGAATGTGGTGGCTTCGTCAGGTACCTCGTTAACCGTTGAGCAGATCAGGCTCATCAGCCGATTTACGAAAAATATAACTATCCTTTATGATGGCGATGCAGCCGGTATAAAAGCCTCTTTACGGGGTTTGGATATGATATTGGAAGAAGGGCTGAACGTAAAAGTAGTATTATTCCCCGACGGGCATGACCCGGATTCGTACGTCAGGAATTTTGGCACCAACGGTTTTAAAAAGCATATAGAGGAAAACAAAAAGGATTTTATCCTCTACAAAACCGATATCCTGCTAAAAGAAGCCGGGAACGACCCGATAAAAAAAGCGGAAGTTATAAGGGAAATTGTTGAAAGCGTTGCAAAGATACCCGACAGTATAAAAGCTTCGGTTTTTATAAAAGAATGCAGCTATTTATTAAAGATAGATGAGCGGGCGCTGCTATCCGAGCTTAACAAAATGCGGATGGCCAAGGCCAAAAAAGATTCGCAACAGCAAATTTCAAGACCGGCGCCGGTTGATGAAACTTTACTTGAGGAACCTGTCGGGTTTACCGCCCGCGAAGATGCAAGCCAGGAAAGGGAGATTATCAGGCTATTATTATTATACGGCAACCGGGTGATAGATTGGGATGGGATAGCAAATACCTATATAGGCCCGTTTATGATAGCCGAGCTGAGCGATGTTGAGTTTGAAAACCAAACCTGCAAAACATTTGTTGAGCTTTATCGCAAAGAAGTTGAGAACGGCGTATTGCCCGAAGAGCAGCACTTTATTCATTATCCCGAAAAGGACATTGTGGATCTGACCGTTACCCTTATCGCATCAAAATACACGCTGAGCGACAATTGGTACGAAATGCACAAAATATTGGTCCCCGATGAGCAGGTGAATATGAAAGCAACTATTTTAGGGGCTATATTTCATTTGAAAAAGCAAAAGGTTGGCAAAATACTGGATGGCCTGCGCTCCGAGTTACAAAAAACATCAGTTGAGGCCGACCAGGAAATATTGCTGAACCAGTACATGCACATGAAAAAGGTGGAAAAAACAATTTCCGAATATTTAGGCTCTGTAATACTAAAATAATGGCTTTTTGGCCTCACCCTGCCCTCTCCAAAGGAGAGGGTTCTAAAAGTGAGCGGGCTGACGAGCGCGAAGTTAAAGTCCTCTCCTTTGGAGAGGATTTAGGTGAGGCGAGATCAGGTGAGGCAACACATATAGATAAAAAACGATTAAGAACAATGTTTACCCAAATCTCAATTTAATGGCCCAACACCTCGACCTGGGCCGCAAAGGCGAAACCATTGCAAAAACACACCTGGAAAATGCCGGTTATGAAATATTGGACGAGAACTGGACGCACGGTAAATTAGAGATCGACCTTATTGCCTATAAAGATAAGATGATGATATTTGCCGAAGTGAAAACCCGCACCGGCAATTTTTTTGGCCAGCCTGAAGATTTTGTGGATGCCCGCAAACAAAAGTTGCTGGTTGATGCCGCAGATGAATATATTTACCTGATGAACCACCAGGGCGAAGTGCGGTTTGATATTATCGCTATTTTATTCGATCAAAAAAATAATTTTACACTAAACCATATAGAAGACGCGTTTTGGCCTTCGGCTACTTAAATACAATATGAAAAAGAACTTAAAGTTAATTTTACCGATGGCTGCAATCACCATACTGTTTTACGGCTGTAATTCCGGAAATAAGCAAGAAACGGCCCCCACTTTAACCCCGGAAGCCGGTACCACTTATAAGTCAGGTGATAAAGTTGTTGTACAGGCACATTATGGACAGAGTAAAGCAGATTCTGTGGTGTATTTACTCGATTCTGTAAAAATCGGTTCGCAAAAGGATTCATCGGCCATCACACTTAAAACAGATACCATACCATTAGGGCCAAGGGTGATCACTGCTAAAGTTTACCGGGGCGGGAAAGATCAGGAAGTTTCAACCAATATTGTGTTGCTGCCCGCCAAAGCGCCGGAAGCATATACCTATAAAGTAATAAAAGTTTTCCCGCATGATACTTCCTGCTATACCGAGGGCCTGCTTTACCAGGATGGCTTTTTGTACGAAAGCGGCGGCGGTACTGTATCCGAAGGTATCGGGCAATCAAGCCTGAGGAAAGAAGACCTGAACACGGGCAAAGTATTGCAAAAAGTAATGCTCGACCCTAAAATTTTTGGCGAAGGCATATCGATAGTTGGCAATAAAATCATCCAGCTAACCTGGAAAGACCCGAAGATAGGATACGTTTATGATAAAGATTCGTTTAAGCTGCTGAGCACTTTTAACAACAACGTGGGCGTTGAAGGATGGGGGTTATGCTTTGACGGCAAAAAGCTATATATGGATGATAAAACCAACCGGATATGGTTTTTAGATAAAAACACCTACAAGCAAACCGGTTATATTGATGTTTATGATGATAAGGGCGCTGTTGATAGTGTTAACGAACTTGAATACATCAACGGAAAACTGTACGCCAATATTTACACCACCAATAACATTATAGTTATCGACCCTAAAACCGGCGCTGTTTTGCAAAAAATAGATATGTCGGCACTATATCCCGAACCAAGGACGCCGCCTGCCGAGGTAATGAACGGTATCGCATATGATGATAAACAGAAACGGATATTTGTGACCGGCAAAAAATGGCAGCACCTTTACCAGGTGGAGTTTGTGAAAAAATAGCATATATCATAGCCGGGCAATCCACCCGGCTATTTTTTTTCTTCAGCTTTTTAAACGTTGACTTTTATATGATAATTGCTAAACTCATCTTTTCTATATTTGTAAGGTAAACTTATTAGTTTGCCTTACAAATAATGTCAACAGATAATAATCTTCAATTTGTTCCCGAACTAAGGGCTGCGATAAACAGGCTCGTCAAAAAACTGCGCAAAGAATCGCCAACAGGATTACAGTTATCGCAGACCGAGCGCTCGACTATGGCGCAGTTATACCAGCATAAAGCTTTGCAGCCAAGTGAGCTTGCTGCTATGGAGATGATCACCAATCAATCCATGTCGCAGGTGCTAAACTATCTTTTTGATTTGGGGTATATCGTCCGCATACCATCAGAGAGTGATAAAAGAAAAGTAAATATTTCGCTATCGGAAAAAGGCGAAACCATGCTGCTGCAATTCAGGCATGAGCGGGATGAATGGATGATGAAAGCCATAGGTGAGGCCTGCACGCCCGAAGAACAAATGCTTTTAAAGCAGGTTATAATTCCGTTGGCAAAATTGATTGAATATAAGAAAGAGGGATAATATGCATTTTTCCTTCCCCTTTTTTTGCTTGCAAAAGAGAGGGTGGTCGAGCGAAGCAAAGACCGGGTGAGTAAACTATACTAGCGGCATTCGCGCCAATGCATGGCGTACAGTTGACTCACCCCAGCATCGCTTCGCTTGCTGACCCTCTCTTCGCCTGCGGCGGAAAGAGGGTGAAAAAAGATTACGTGAAAAAGAGATAAAATTTTAAGAAAAGGATAATAAATGAGTACAGATACTATAAAAAATGTAAGGACGTTCAGGGCGTTTAAAAGCCGCAATTACAGGTTATATTTTATAGGGCAGTCGGTTTCGCTGATCGGCACCTGGATGCAAAAAACAGCGGTAAGCTGGGTTATTTATTCGCTAACACATTCAACTTTTATGCTGGGGGTAACGCTGTTCGCCAGCCTTTTCCCTTCATTTTTACTTTCGCTCGTTGGCGGTGTGGTATCAGACAGATATAACCGTTACCGCGTATTGCTTACTACGCAGGCTGCCTCATTGATACAGGCGCTGTTATTGGCCATCTTAATATTGCTGAAACATTACAGCGTATGGGAAATACTAAGCCTGAGCGTTGTATTGGGCGTAATAAACGCTTTCGATGTACCGGCCAGGCAATCGCTGGTTTATGAAATGGTGGATGATAAAGAAGACCTGCCGAATGCGCTTGCATTAAATTCGTCGATGGTAAACCTGTCGCGCATTATCGGACCGGCCATTGCAGGTATTGTATTGGAAAGCGTGGGCGATGGCGCCTGTTTTTTACTAAATGCTTTAAGCTTTGTGGCCGTTATCATATCGTTGTTAATGATGAGGCTACCGCAATATGTTGCCAAAGTCCATAAAAAAAATGTGTTTGGCGAACTTAAAGAAGGTTTGGCTTATATAAAGCGTACGCCATCCATCGCTTTTGTTATCATCATGCTGGGGCTGATAAGCTTACTGGTACTGCCTTACAATACGCTGATCCCCTATTTTGCGAGGGATGTTTTTAAGGGAACGGCCCGCACGTTTGGGGTTATCGACAGTTTTATTGGCCTCGGCGCATTTACCGGGGCGATATTCCTTGCATCGCAAAAAACAGGCGCCAATTTAAAAATGATATTGTGTATAAACACCATGGTTTTTGGCGCCGGGTTGATCTTGTTTTCACACGAGCACGTTTATGCCCTTGCATTGTTTTTTGTTATGGTAGCCGGTTTTGGGATGATGTCGCAGGTTACCATCACCAATACCATTATCCAAACCACAGCAGAGCCCGCAATGCGCGGCCGGGTAATCAGCTTATACGCCATGGCCTTTTTCGGCATGCAACCGTTGGGCGGTTTAATAGTGGGGTCGGTATCAAAATGGATAGGTGCGGCAGATACCCTTACAGGCCAGGGCTGTGCCGCTTTGATTTTAGGGTTAATACATTTGCGTTATTTGCGCAAGGAAAAACTAAAAAAAGAGCAGGATTTGATTTTGCAGGAAGAGCATGGGTTGCAGGCGGTGTGAGAAAACACGTGTTTTTAATGACAGTTATAAGTAAATGTATATGTAACCACATTCCCTAGAGTATAAGCCAACGTCATT
>Ga0207054_1169_pt1 | contig 17389 bp, 11 predicted proteins | sample Alteio_BWMinCont_60_FD_153288 | JGI IMG/M metagenome (GOLD analysis project Ga0207054, IMG submission 153288) | Enriched cells from forest soil in Barre Woods Harvard Forest LTER site, Petersham, Massachusetts, United States -... | ecosystem: Environmental > Terrestrial > Soil > Temperate forest >... | reverse complement strand
GTTGGGGCTGGTGTACCGCTAATGGTAAGTGTATCGTTGTTCGATGATGCATTTACACCGCTTGGTAGTCCCGATACGTTAATACCTGTTGTAAGTCCGCTTAGGGCATATTTAATATTGACAATTGGTGTGCCGGCACATACTACCTGGCCATCGGTACCTGTTGCAGATACTAGTATAGCACCCGGTGAATTTACTGTTATAGTACCCGTAGCATCGGTCGAAAAACAAGGGCCACCGGTAGCATTTACAGTATAAGTATATACACCACCTGTTAATGGTGCACCGCTAATAGTTAATTGTCCGCTGCTAAATGAACCATTTACTCCTGATGGTAGGCCTGTAACCACTGCACCTGTTGCTGTACCGCCAATGGTATAGGTAATATCGGTTATAGTTGTGTTCGGGCAAAGGGTTTGGCCATCGGTACCCACTGACGATGAAAGCGCAACTAAAGGAGCACCAATAGTTAGTGTTCCGTTAGCTGATGATGAACCACATGCGCCACCTGTTGTAGATATGCTGTAAACAAACTTACCGCTATCTGTTGGTATGCCGCTTATCGTTAATACTCCACTGCTAAATGAACTGCTTACACCCGGAGGTAAGCCTGTAATTGTTGCACCTGTTGCGCTTCCGCCTACTGAATAAGTTATGGAAGTAATAGGGGTGTTATTACAAGCAATTTGTACATCTGTACCACTGGCTGACGTTAATGCTAAAGATGGTGCATCTACTGTTATTGTTCCGTTAGCAGTAGCTGCAGGGCCACATGGGCCTCCGGTACTTGTTACTGTATACGTGTAAACACCACCTGTTGTAGGTGTACCACTTATAGTTAAAGATCCGCTGCTAAATGAGCCAATTACACCTGCCGGTAATGCCGAAACTGTTGCACCTGTTGCGCCACCGCTTATGCCATAAGTAATATCGGCTATAGCGCTGTTAGTACACAATTCTTGTCCATCGGTACCTACTGCCGATGTAAGAGCTACAACAGGCGAGTTAACTACTATGCCGGTACTATATGAACCTGTAATTCCATTTCCATCGGTTACTGTAACGCTATACACACCTGTTGATGTAGCTGCAACTGCTGAAGATGTTCCTGCTGTGCTCCATGAATAAGTAAAGCTTGGGTCATCGCCGGTTGTAACAGCATTAATAAATGGGGATGATAAGCAAACAGAAGTAGGTGTAATGCTAACTGTAGGATCGGCAAGAGTTATACCTGTAATATCGCCAAAGGCACTTACAGTTGCACTTACCTGATGGGTACCGGTATTTACCACTGTGTATTTATTCCAAGGCAAAAGACCTGGCCATAAACCACTAGCAATTGAAGATTCTGTTCCCGCAACATCGCCGGCAAGGTAATTGCCGGTTACTGCGCAGCTAAATATGCCCAGGTTGCTTTCGCTTATTCTCCAATATCTGTTAAGGTAGTTTACTGAGCTTTTATTGGTAGGTGCTTTGGTATTGCTTGTAAGCACATTTATTGTACCAGGAAATGAACCTGAAATAACATTTAAACTTACAGGTGTATAATCTGTACTTGCACTATTATCACCAACAGGGTAGCTAAATGTACCTGCTGCAGTAAATACCTTGCTAAGTGTGCCTGTACTATTGGTTATAATGTAATTAGTAGTACTTGCACCTGAAATGCTTCCATTAGTGCCAAGAGTAAGGGTATCGGCTCCTAATGTTACTCTGCCGCTGGTAAGTGTAAGTATATCATTTACTGTTTCCGATGTATTTACCAATACACCCGACGCATTGTTAAGTGTTAAATCGTAAAAACTTGTTTTACTTGTACCATTTATGCTCTGGGTTGAACTGCCATTAAGAATTACAGCACCTGTTCCTGCTCCAAAAAATCCACTATTGGTAAAGTTCCCCTTTAAGCTAATGTTGGATGAATTGGTATAGAATAGTGCTGAGCCAATGCTAAGGCTATATAATTGTACTGTTTGTCCGCCAAGGTCGAACTGCCCAGTTCCGTTTACGGTAAGGCTGTTTACATTGTCGTTAATTATTCCGCTTACTTTAAATACAAAAGTACTGTCGAGGGTTATAGTTACATTACCACCTAAGGTAATGGCTCCTGTTCCCATATCCAGGCTTTGCGAGCCGTTATAGGTAAAACTGCCATTCCATGTTTGGGCATTATTGGTACTTAAGCCAAAGCCTGTACCACTTGTATTGTCAATAGTTGTACCACCATTAATAGTGAGTACTCCTGTGCCAATTGCAGAAACATTATTAATGTTTAACTGGCCGTCGGATAGTGTTGTACCACCTGCATACGTATTTGCACCGGATAGAGTTAATGCACCCGATCCGTTTTTAATGAGCGCCAATGAGGCACCTGAAATAATACCTGAGAATGTAGTGCTGACATTATCACCACCATCTGTTAGTGTTGAAGTAGTTGAGCCATCAGTAATAGCTCCGTTACCACTTACATCTCCGGCCATCATATTAAATCCATTAAGGTCGAATATACCCGCGCTTATGTTTAATGAACTGCCAACAATAAGTCCGCTGCCCTCTAAAACAGTACCTGCAACAGCATTAATGGTAAGATTATTAAATGTGCTGAAAAAAGTATTGTCAATTGTAAAGCTTCCGGTAAGCACTACTGTACCTGCCCCTGCGTTCCATGTTCCGGCAGTAGATACCGTAACCATTGCTGTACTTAATGTACCGCCCGGAGCCATGTTTATGTTTCCGGCAAAGCCTCCGTTACCAATAGTAAGTGTGCCCGATGAGGTAAGGGTTATACCTGAATTAAAGCTTAATGTGCCTGTTGCTGCACCATCGCCCAGCATTAAGTCAGTACAAGCTGCTGTTGCATCAACGGTTACAGTAAAGCCACCGCCAATTTGTACATTATCAGCAGCACCGGGTACTACGCCGCCAACCCATGTATTTACATCGCTCCAATTACCGCTTTGTGCAGCAACAATTTGTGCTGAACTGTTAAAGCTAAAAGCGCCGATAAACAGAATTAGTAATAATGCTGCTTTAAAAGGGCTTACGATTCTTTTAGGGGTGTATATTTTTTTCATAGGGTAATAATATTATATCAAGGGTTTATAGGTTTTAAAATTAGTAATTTTTTAGCTAATACTTACAAAAAATCAAAACCCCGCAATATTGCAGGGTTTTTGATGCGAAATAAAATTATTGGTTCTAGTACCCCAATACCTTCAACATGCTCTTATAGCTCTGTTCTTTGGCAAACAGGCGGGTAGTAATTTCTCCGTCTTCGTTTTTGTCAATAATAACATGCTTAGGGGCTGGTATAAGGCAGTGTTGTATTCCGCCGTAGCCACCCAGCGATTCCTGATAGGCCCCGGTATAGAAAAAGCCAATATAAAGCGGATCATCTTCCTTATAGTTGAATTTAGGCAGGTAAACTTCATTGGAATGCAACTCAGAGTTATAATAGTCTAAGCTATCGCAGGTAAGTCCTCCCAGGTTTACCTTTTGGTATTCATGATCCCAGTGGTTTATACCCAACATTATAAAGCGCTGGTTAATTCCCCATGTATCGGGCAGGGTAGTAATAAACGAACTATCTATCATATACCACAGCTCACGGTCGTTCTGCCATTTTTTATCCAATACTGAATAAATAGCTGCACCGCTTTCACCCACAGTAAACGAACCGAATTCAGTAAAAATATTAGGCTCAGGTATTTCATTACTTACGCAGAAGCTCTTTATTTGAGATATTATCTCTTCAATTAAATACTCATAGTCAAATTCGAAGCCTAATGAGTTGCGAATAGGCAAACCACCGCCAATATTCAATGAATCGAGCGAAGGGCATATCTTTTTTAACTGGTAATACACCTTTAAGCACTTTGCCAACTCAGTCCAGTAATAAATTGCATCGCGTATACCGGTATTAATAAAAAAGTGGAGCATTTTTAACTGCACCTTCGGGTTCTTCTGAATCTTTTCTTTGTAAAAATCTACAATATCCCTGTATCGTATGCCCAGGCGAGAAGTATAAAAGGCAAAGGTTGGCTCTTCTTCGGCCGCTATACGTATACCTATGTTGCATTTCTTTTTGGCAGAACGGGTGTAGTGGTCAAGTTCTTCCTTGTTATCTAATACCGGAATGATGTTGAACCCCTGATTTATAAGTTCAGTTACATATTGCTTGTAGGCTGGGCGCTTATAGCCATTACATATAATATAGGTCTCTTTGGTTATTTTGCCTTGTTTGTAAAGCTCCTTTATAATAGGTATATCAAATGCCGATGAGGTTTCAATATGCACATCTTCATTTTTAAGTACCTCGTCGGTTACAAATGAGAAATGCGAACTCTTGGTACAGTAACAATACTTATATTTACCTTTGTAGTCGGCTTTAGCCATTGCTACATTAAATAGTTTCTTTGCTTTTTGAATTTGCGAACTGATTTTTGGAAGATAAGTAAGCTTAAGCGGTGTTTTATATTGCTTAATTATCGACATCAAATTAATGTCGTGAAAGTATAGTTCATTATCTTCTACACGGAAGCCTTCTTGCGGGAAGTTGAAGGTTTGTTGGATAAGATCCTGATAGGTATTTTCCATTTCAGTTAACTTAGGTTAGTAATTTTGTGCAAATGTAAGTAATCTACTTAAACAAAAATAAGTCAATGTAAATGATTCGGATATTATGAAAGCGATAAAAATTATAGAAGTAAAATCGGAGATTGGAGCGGGTACACGTGGTGCCAGTATGGGTATTGATGCTATTAAAATAGCAGCGCTCGACTTTGGTAGCCATTTCTTCAAAAAAAACAAGTCGGTAAAAATTCCGGTAGAGAACTTATTACTGCTCGAACCTATACACAACGAATTTGCAAAACGCATAAAAGGAATTTCGAACGTAACAGAGCGTATTGCCAATGAAGTTAAAAAAGCAGTGGAAGCTCCAAATACGTTCCCTATTGTATTAGAAGGTGACCATAGTAATGCATACGGAACTATTGCCGGTATAAAAATGGCCTGCCCCGATAAACGCCTTGGTATTATTTGGATAGACGCCCATGCCGATCTGCATTCCCCATACACTACACCTTCAGGCAATATGCATGGTATGCCATTGGCAGCTGTTATTGATGATGATAATTTAGAGAACAGGGTAAATAACCCCGATGAGGAAACAGTTGCATTGTGGGAGAAACTTAAGAACCTGGGCGGTATTAAGCCTAAAATTATTCCGAGTGATATAGTATTTGTAGGCCTGCGCGATTTTGAAGCACAGGAAAGCTACCTTATTAAGAAGCATGGAATGAAGGTGATGACCGTTGCTGAATTCCGTCAGAAAGGTTTTGAAAGGGCTGGGTTTGAATTACTGAACTACCTCGATAAGTGCGATGTTATTCATATTTCATTTGATGTGGATAGTATGGATCCTGTAATATCTCGTGGTACGGGCACACCGGCCAAAAACGGGCTGACAGAAAGAGAAGCAGGTAATTTTATATCGCGCCTGCTTTACAGCAAAAAGATTGTATCGCTCGAGATAGCCGAGATAAACCCTACGCTTGATAAGGAAAACGTAATGGCGGAAAATGCTTTTGAAATATTGCAGAAAGCAGCGAATCAAATAACGAGAACAGTTTAGTTAAGAATTAAACAATGAAAAAACTATCCCTATTCTTTATTGCTTTTTCACTTTTAATTGCCGGTTGCAAAAGCAATGCTGCTGCTGATAAAGTAAAAATTAAAAACACGACCGATAAAAACCTTGTATGTGTGCTTGGCTATAATTACCCCGATTTAACTTTTAGCTTTACCAGTAAACAAGCCTTACTGGCAAAGATGGATTTGCTTGGAGTAGGCGCAGGCCAAACAAAAGAGATAGATACACTGGGAATGTGTAAGCAGGAAGTCTGGGATAATAACATTAAGCATAGCATGCTTATGCTTATGGTGTTTGATAAAGATAAACTATCAAGTTCCGATAAATTGGAAGATGCACTAGTGGAACGCTATTATTTTACCTATGTGCAGTTGATGAAAACCAAAGGAGTGATAACTATTAAGTAGGCAGCGATTTATGAAGAGTATTGAAAACCTGATTTCGGAAAATACAAAGCAAGCAATTGCATCCATATATAATGTATCATCTGATGGTATAACCGTTACCATACAGCCAACACGCAAAGAGTTTGAAGGTGATTTTACCATTGTAGTGTTCCCATTTACACCATTAACAAAGAAGGGGCCCGAACAGACCGCTAAAGATCTGGGTGAATACTTAAAGCGCGAAGTAGCCGAAATAGAAGACTATAATGTAATAAAGGGTTTTTTAAATCTTGTAATTAATAAAGCCTATTGGATAGACTTCCTGAAAGCGAGCTGGAGCAATAAAGAATATGGTATTGCAAAACCTGCTGATGGTGCTAACACCATAATGCTTGAGTATTCGAGCCCGAATACCAATAAGCCACTCCACCTTGGGCATGTGCGTAATAACCTTATCGGTTTAGCTACATCACGCATATTAGAAGCCGCAGGCAACAAGGTTATAAAAGTCAATTTGGTTAACGACCGTGGCATACATATTTGTAAAAGCATGCTGGCCTGGAAAAAATGGGGTGATGGAGAAACACCTGAAAGTTCTGGTATGAAAGGCGACCATTTAATTGGCAAGTATTATGTGCTGTTCGATAAGAACTATAAACAGGAGATGAAAGACCTGCTTGCAGCTGGAATGAGCGAAGAAGATGCGGAAAAGAAATCGGCATTAATGGGTGAGGCCCGCGAAATGTTGTTGAAGTGGGAGGCAGGTGATAAGGAAACCATTGACTTGTGGAAGATGATGAACACCTGGGTTTATGCCGGGTTCGATGTTACTTATAAAATGCTTGGCGTAAGTTTCGATAAAATATATTACGAATCGCAGACCTATTTATTAGGAAAAGAGATTGTGGCAGAAGGGTTAGAGAAGGGAGTATTCTTTAAAAAACAGGATGGCTCAGTTTGGATTGATCTTACTGCTGATGGATTGGATGAAAAGGTGTTACTGCGTTCTGACGGCACATCGGTATATATGACACAGGACTTAGGTACAGCAGTATCACGTTCGCAGGAATTCAAATTCAATGGACTGGTATATATAGTAGGTAACGAACAGGAATACCATTTCAAGGTATTATTCCTTATACTTAAAAAACTGGGCTATGCATGGGCTAATGGCTGTTTCCACTTATCATATGGTATGGTAGAGCTACCGGAAGGCAAAATGAAATCGCGTGAAGGGACGGTAGTAGATGCCGATGACCTGATGAATGAAATGATTAAGACTGCCGAAGAAACCACCAAGGCATTAGGCAAGATTCAGAATTTTGATTCGGAAGAAGCGGCAAAACTTTATAAGACCATTGGCCTGGGTGCACTAAAATACTTTATACTAAAAGTTGATCCGAAAAAGAAAATGCTGTTTAACCCTAAAGAGTCGATAGATTTTGAAGGGAATACCGGCCCATTTATACAATACACCTATGCCCGTATCTGTTCGTTGCAGAACAAAGCAAAAGAGCTGAACTATGCGGCAGAAATAAACGTAACCGATATATCTAAAAAGGAAAAAGAGATTCTGATAAAGGTTTACGAGTTCAATAAAATAATTGCAGAAGCTGCAACATCATATAGCCCTGCTTTGGTTGCCAACTATGTATACGAACTGGTTAAAGAATACAACCAATACTACCACGATTACCCGGTTATTAAAGAAGAAAACGTTGACCTGCGCAGTTTGCGTATAGCTATATCACAGCTGGTGGGTTCTGTAATACACAACGGCATGTGGCTGTTGGGTATTGATGTGCCGGAAAGAATGTAATAGGTGGATGTTTTTTTTATTCTGCCTAAGCCCCTATAAATGAATTGAATATCTTAACTTAATAATAAATAATTATTAAGCCTTTAGCATTTAATGGTTTTAGCTGTCTGAAATTCGCTTAGAAATGTATATTTGTTGAAATTAAAACCCTAAAACATTACTTATGAATATTGCAATTATTGGTGGCGGAGTTTCAGGCTTATCAACAGCCTTTTATTTAAGAAAAAAATTCCCTGACGCAGAGCGGAATCCTATTACTGTTTTTGAAAGTGCAGATGAAGTAGGAGGAAATGCCAACACATTTAAAGTCAGGTTACCTAAAAAAGGGGTTCCCGGTGATGTAGTTGAAAGATGGGTTGATATGGGTGTGAACGATTTTAACTTGGGTACATACAAGGCTTTGGTAGACTTATGGGAGGAACTGGGATTTATGAAACAGGGAAATCCATGCCCTACTGCTCCTGATTATTGCCGCCCTTTAATTAATTCAGAATCATTTGCTACTGGCGATAGTAGATACAGGTATACTATAGATGAGACTGGCTTTGTTAGTGCTCCTCCAGGCAGCACAGCACTTAATGATATTCCAGACCTTAGAAGAGACATTGAAAGATTTAAAAAGGAATTAGGAAGGTGGTACGAAACATATAAGCCTGAAGGCAAAAACCCTATTACTGTTGAAGGATGGATACGTTCATCGAATATGCCTTTTTCAGAAGCTTTTATATACAACAACCTGTATCCTCGTATTAACGGCATGTATTTTACGGTAGAAGATCCACAGACCGGAAGAAAAATCCCACCTGCCGATATGCCACTATGGATGGTAGCGCATTATTATATTCTACAGGAAGCTTATGGTCAAACCCCTGTTTCTCCATGTGTTAGGCAGTATTTTGTTGATGGCAGCCGGAAATGGCTAATTGATTTTGCCAAGATACTTGAGTCACCCAAATATAATGTTACTGTTGCAAGAAAAGTGCCTAAGCTTTCGTTTTTCAAAAAACCTGAAAATAAAATATCTATACATGCCGTCGGTTCTGAAGTTGGGCTTTACGATAAAGTAATTTTTGCAACCCACGCCAATGATAACGCAGCGATGCTTAATACGGATGATTTTAGAAATGATGAGATATACAAGGCATTGTCGAAATTCAAGTATGAGAAATGTGATATTCTGGTTCATCAGGATGCTACTTTTTTAGGCCCTAATGATTTTGGATGTACATACAATATTCATATTTATGATTACAACAAAGAAAACAAAGGAAAGTACCCATATAACATTTCATATATAGTTAATAAGCATCAAAATGATGCTGCAAACCCTAATCCTGACCGCAGAACTGACCCTGAATTTTACCTTACTATTAATCCATATTGGAATAGTGGTGTAATTCCGACCGAGAAGGTCTTAAAGTTATGGGATAATCCAACATGGTCGGCTGGAATGCAAATGTCACATTGCAAGCTTGATCAAAATGCTATGGATGGTCAGCTAATTATACTAGATGAGCAATTAATGAAAAAAGTAGAACGTACTTATTACTTTGGCGGCAGTTTTGCAAAAGGAGCCGGTTTGCATGTAGAGTGTATTATACAAGCCAAGGATATAGCAGAAAAAATATTCGATAAAAATTATCAACCTACGGAGATTTACGATTTTACCGGCAAAAGAGAATACTTCGCACCGAAGTATATATTGGATGCTATATCAAGTATAAATAACAAGTAGAAGTAGAGTTTCAATAAAACTCTTGCCCGAATCACAGTTAATTATTATATTGCAACATTAACCTCAAAATAAATAAAACATGGAAACTGTAAAACTCCCAAATGGTGTTGATATGCCATCTGTAGGCAGCTATGTAGATGCTGTTAAAGAAAATAACAATAATGCAAAAATTAGTTTCGTAGCCGAATCGAATTGGAAGGGCGGTACAAAAGCAGAAGTTAACGTAAAAGAATTTTATGCTGATGGAAGCCCTGCATCTCGTCCGGGCCGTCAGTTTAAGTTTAACGTTACCGAACCTTCTCAATTAGGCGGTGCTGATGATGCTCCAAATCCTGTTGAGCTTTTAGCAGGTGCTTTGTGTGGTTGCTTAACCGCCGGTATTGCTACCAATTCAGCTATGTTTGGTACTGAACTCGAAAAATTGAATGTAAAAGTAAAAGTTGATTTTAACCTGATGGGTGTTTTAGGCCTTGACCGTTCAGTAAATAACGGAGCCCAGGGTTTACATTATACCGTTACCTTAAAGGGTAAAGCTTCCAAAGAAGCGCTTCAGCGTACTAAGGAAACACTTGATCGTAAGTCGGCTATCCTGAATACACTCAGGAATCCATTAAACATTACTACCGAATTTATTGTAGAAGAGTAAAAACAAAGTTTTAGTGAGGCCCTTAACTAAAACTTAAGGGCCTTTTCTTTTTTATGGAAACAAAGGCAGGAGTGGGATATAGTGAATTGTTCGACAGTTATAATGCAGGGAAGGAGTGTGCCCTTGAGGCTATTAAAGACCTTGCAGGGAACCCCATTTCTATTGCCATAATATTTACAACTGTACGGCACGACGCGACACTTTTTCAAAAAGGCATAAAAGAAGTTATTGGTGAAAATACTCCCTTGATAGGTGGATATGGTGTAGGTATTATTACCAATAATAACCTGGGCTACGATGGCTATCAGGCAGGTGTTTTGTGTGTATGCTCTACCACCATGAAGTTTGATACTATTATAGAACACAATGTATCAGTTAATGAATATGATTGTGGTAAAAAAATAGCTGCGCAGTTAAATGGAAAAAAAATAGAAGGCAATCCTTTTCTCTTTCTATGTTATGATGCGGTTGACAGGAGCACAGGCCGGCTTAAAATGAATATGGCTACACCCCTTTGCAAGGCACTTAATGAAGAAATAGATTGCAGTACACTACCCATATTTGGTGCAGGGTTAACAGGAGATATGATGTTTCGCCCTACCAAACAATGGCTAAATAACGATATTTTTCAAAATTCGGCTATTGGATTAATATTTTCCGGTTCAGCTAAAATAGACAGCGTAATTATGCATGGGTGCGAACCTGCCAGCGACTACCATACGGTTACAAAAGCTAAAGGAACACAGATACTTGAAATAGACAATATTCCGGCTTTAGACTTTATTCAAAACCTGGTGGGCGATTCGCTGAGCTTTGAGGACTATGGTTTTTTTCTGACCATATCTATGAACAGGGGGAAGAAATATGCTAAATTTAATCCCGGTGATTTTTCGAACCGGATGTGTGTAAATGTAAATAAGGAAAGCAAAGCCATTATAATGGTAGAGCCTGATATTGTTGACGGCACCGAGATTATATTTATGAGACGAAGTGTAGACTTTGATTACATGAAAACAGCTACTACCGAGCTGATAGATAAAATAAAAGATGAAGGGAAAACCCCGCGCTTTGCTTTTTATATTGACTGTGCAGGGCGTGCGGCGCATTACTACGGAAGCGATATTGAGGATGCATCTATACTTCAAAAAAACCTGGGCGATATTCCTATGTTTGGCTTTTACTCGGGTGTTGAAATTGCACAACTTAACGGCAAAGCCGAACCACTGGACTGGACGGGTGTATTACATATAATTTCTGAATAAGAAGCATGACTAACATAGCAGGATTTATAGAGGATAAAGAATTAAAAAAGTATACAGGTGTTGAGCCTGATGAGTTTTATTTGTTGCTCAACAACTTTAAAGAATTGCATAAAAACGAATCGGGGCAGGATAATAGCTCTGAGCTATCGCAACGCATGTTCATGGGCTTGGCCTATTTAAAAGGGCAGGCGCCTGTTAAGGAACTGACTGAGCTTTTCGATATATCAGAAACAGAATTTAATCATGAAGGTAAAATAGCAGCGGCCCAGTTAATAGGATTACTTACCCAACCGCTGGATACAAAAGACTATAAGAACTACGAAGAGGTTTTAAATTATTACCAAAGCCGTATAGATAAGCTTGGCGGTATTATGGTAGCAGCAGATGCCTCTATATCAAGTGTTAAATCTGAGTTACGGAAAAAGAACAATGGGTTATCGTTGTTAAACACATTGCAGGATAGTGTGGATGCCCAAATGTTGATACCTGAAATTTTTGAAACCACTTTAAAAAAACTGAACCTTAGCTTACGTATGGATATTTCGGCAGTACTGATGCCTGTTAACGGAACATCTGCTTTTAATATTCAATACCAATTTGGCAGTGCCAGCCAGTTAGATGCCGGGCGCACCATAACTATTGAAAACTTAAAGAACAAGGCTGACTTTATACTCATCAATAAACAATCGGCAGAAACTGATCTTTCTAAATTTGTGAAAGAAACACTTGAGCTCCCTTATTTTATTGCTGTTCCTATATTTTCACATAAGTCACTTTTAGGTATTTTAATAAGCGGCAGGTTAAAAGAATTAAAGCCATTTTTTCCTCAGCTAAATGATTCCGACGTGGATCTTTTAAAATCATTATCTGCATTTATTTCAGTATCGTGTACCAACGCTAACTTATATAGTATAGCAGATAGGTTGGTTAAAGAGCGGACGGAACAGGTAGTGCTGCAAAAAGAAGAAATTGAACAGAAGAATAATAAGCTGGAAGTACTGTTTAAGCAAGTTACCGATAGTATACGTTATGCACAAAACATTCAGGAGGCTATGCTGCCGCCAAAAAATGTGTGGAGCTCGCTTCTTCCGCATTCGTTTGTGTTATATAAACCCAAGGATATTGTAAGCGGCGATTTTTACTGGATTGATAAAAAAGGAGATTGGGTATATTTTGCCTGTGTTGACTGTACCGGCCATGGTGTACCGGGCGCCTTTATGAGTATTGTGGGGTATAACCTGTTAAAAGATATTTTAATGGATGATGCCATATCAACACCTGCCCAGATTATGGATAACATGAACATTGGTGTATCTTCCACCTTTCACCGCGACCAGGCCATTCGTACTACAAAGGATGGAATGGATATGACCTTATGTGCCATAAATTATCAAACTATGGAACTGCAGTATGCCAGCGCTTTTAACCCTTTATATGTTGTGCATAATAACGAACTTATTAAGTATAATGCCAATAAGTTTCCGGTAGGTATGGATGTGGGTGAAACAAAACCATTTACCAATAACATTATTAAGCTTCATAAGGGAGATACAGTTTATATAGCATCAGATGGCTATGCTGACCAGTTTGGCGGGCCTAATGACAAGAAATTCCTGGTGAGTAATTTCAGGAATTTATTACTTGATATTTCTAAGAAAAACATTGAAGAGCAAGAAGGTTTATTGAACCATGCTATTGAGAAGTGGAAAGGAAGCCAGGAGCAGGTAGATGATATACTTGTTATAGGGTTTAAAGTATAGAATGGTTGAAGAATAATGGCTTCAGTTTACTTAAAAAAATGCCTTATACATTCAGCAGCAATAACTGAATACAAGATTACAACAGGCAATAATAGAATCCTTTCCTTGCTCGAAAGCTTTTTATAAAGAATAAAGTACATAACAATACTAAAGCCCGGAATAGATAACATAATTATCTCTAGCGGTCCAGCATTATACCAATCAACGTTACTTTTCTTCAAAAAAGGCATTGGCCAGATTAATTTGTTTAATCTAAGTTAAGCAAATTTCGGTTAAATCAAAATAAGGAGTAGGAGAGAGGACTTATGTTCTATCTGAGCCTTTGCCTGTAAACTGATAAATGCCCGTTAAACCCTCCATAGTTTGTAGAGTTGTCGTAATAAGAATAGTACAGATAGCCATTGGAGATACGAAGTTTTCTAACCCAGGAAATTTTAATAATCTGTGGGCTGAATCTTTGCCTGCCGGACAAATCAATCTCTTCAATGTAGTCGATGCTGTTTAACTGGTATTTAAAATAACAATGTTCTTTTTCAGCATCTACTAAAATGTCTTTTTTCTGGTATTTAATTCCATGAATATCAAAAATTAGAGGCATTTGCCTTATGAAATTATTATCCTGGTTAAATACATAAATAGAATCATTATCGAAATTGAATACATAAACGCTATCATTAACTACATGCACAACTGTAAGTAAATTTCGGAGCATTATTGAATATGTTGATAATTGTTTTGAACCAGTCTCCGACATCACTAGATCTGAATTCGAGGCGTAAGCCAGAGCTTCTTTATATCTTGCACTATCTTCGGGAACATACTCATCGGCATAGCCGAAAAGATTTTTGAATGTTTCAAAATATATTTCAGCATTGTGCATTTTTATTTCATTACTTGTATAGTTGTATAATACAGCACTTTTTAAAGTACCATTTATTATTTTATTGGCAGAATACGTAATTGATGCATTATCAGGCGACTTACTATACTTATAATAATAAGGGTAATTATAATCTGCCAGATCATAAACCGACTTTTCAAGGCTTCTTTGTGTGGTTGTAAAGTCCTTGAACTTATTATCTCTCCAGCCGAAAAAATAAGCTGAATCACTGTGGCATGTGTATAAAAGCCCATGCTTTGTAATCATTAAACTATCTACTTTAAAGCCTAAGTCAAGGTGCGCTATTTTTGCTGTGCTTGTATCGGCTATATATATCCTCGATTGGTTGCTATACTCATATAGCAGCCATAACTTATCGTCCTTAAATTCAAAGTCTCTAAGTTTTTCTGATTCATCTACCGATTCGGGCTTATATTGGTTTACAATATTTACCGTAGTAAGCTGAAGGCTATCGGCATCAAGAACAATACTAATGTATAAAGTATCTTTTTGGGAGTCTTCAATTTTAGTTTGCCATAACTTATATCCTAAAGCAGTGACTTCTAAATAAACAGGCAGGCGGGTTTTAAGCATATAGTTACCTGCATCATTTGTATTGCAGCCATCAACTGAATTTGTATTTTGTATTGCTGCAAATGGAATAGGTTTACGGGACTTATCTGTTACCCTGCCTTTTACAATGATTCTGCTTTGAGCAAGGGTAGAGGAGCTTGTTAGGGCTAATATAATGATTGTTGTAAGAAAAACGGTAAGATTGAATTTCATTGCTGATTTAGCCTGCCATATTGTGTTGAGATTCAAGTGAGTCGAAAACGATATCCTAATGCAACATTAAAGATACGTATATTTATAAATTGTAAGCCAAGCCCTATGAAAAAAATATTACTGTCTTTTCTTTTTATTTTCTCACTATCCAGTCACTCCTTTTCACAAACGCCAACGTATCAGCAAAAACTTTATTACACCTGTAAGGTGTGGGGATTTATTAAATATTTTCATTCTAATGTATCTGTTTGTGGTGTTAACTGGGATAGTGTATTGATACATTGTTTACCCCTTGTCAAAAATGCGGCTACTGACAGCGCGTTTAATAATGCACTTGATACAATGCTGCTTGCTGCTGGGCCTATGGCTAAAGCAACTACACCGACAGCAGATACCATGGCTCCTGAATTGAAGCGTAACTTGAACTTTGTGTGGATAAGCGATACATTATTTCGAGCAGATGTGCAAAACATATTGGATACCATAAAAAGTAATTTCCGGCCGCACGCTGAGTGTTGGGTCGAAAATAATCCGTTTACAAACTCAAATTCATCATGGCTTATATTTCCATATGATAGCATAATGTTAAACAGTGAAATTTACAAGAACTTCCCAGATGAATGGCATAGGTTATTATTGCTTTTTAAGCATTGGAATATTATTAATTATTTCAATCCATATAATTACATACATGATAACCCATGGGATAGTACATTATATCGTAATGTAATGCCAATTGATAATGCACTTACTGATAATGCTTTTTATGTTGCATTCAGGAAAATAACTTCCGATAATGATGATGCCCATACAGAAGGACTTACTTTTAATGATGCGTATAACTTTCCTCCACCTAACGGGTGGTATAGTATTCCAATTATCTTAAAATATATACCTAATGGATATGTTGTTGTAAAGTCAGCTGTGAGTACAATTCATAATGGTGATATGATTACTTCAGTAAATGGCCTTACAACTAAACAATGGGATGATAGTCTTAAGCCATATATTTCTGCTGGAGATACAGCGGTATTCAGGCGATTTGTAGCTTCATATATGCTATATGGAAATTACAATTCTTCAATCCCAGTTGTTTATACTGATAGCGTCGGAAGTAGCCACTCAGTGAAATTAAAGTATGATAGCCTTTTTTATACTAATTGGTTCTATAGTTATTATCCCAATGATACGCTTGCTAATGTTAATTGGACATATTGGAGCAATTGTAATATAGGGTATGTAAATATGGGGATATTACAAACCACAGATGTAAGCAATATGTATAGTAACCTGCAAAATACAAGTGCAATTATTTTTGATTTAAGGAATTATCCTAACGGTACTGCATGGCCCATTGCCGGGCTAATGTATCCCAATCAAATAACTTTTGCGAAGTTTACCACACCTGATGTTACCTATCCAGGTACCTTTTATTGGCAACCTGACTATCTTGGGACAAATGGAAACCCGACCGCATATAAGGGAAAGGTTATTCTTTTGTTTAATGAACAAACACAAAGTCAGTCTGAATTTACATGTATGATATTAGAGGCAATGCCTGATGTTGTAAAGATTGGAAGTCAAACAGCGGGTACTGATGGAAATATATCTTACTTTCAGCTAAGTCAGGATATTCAAACCGGATTTACCACACTCGGCACTTTCTACCCAAATGGAGATAGTACAGAACGGATAGGTATAATACCTGATTCCTTAATCTTTCCCACTGCTATAGGAATAAGACAGGATAGGGATGAGTTACTTGAAAAAGCATTACAAGTTGCAGGTTGCCCATTATCCGTGCAGACCCTTAGCAATACTAAGCCTTATGTGAAACTATATCCTAACCCGAACAATGGTAGATTTATAGTGTCTCTCTATAATATAGGTGCAAAATCAGAAATAATGATTTACAATATTATGGGGGAAAAGATTTACGAGTCTAATCTATCTTCTGGTAATACCGAAGTGAATCTGAATAATGAATCTACAGGTATGTATTTGTATCGGGTAATAGATGAAAAAGGAATCCTGATTTCATCAGGGAAGTTTATTATTCAATAATAAATTCCTAATCCAGCCGCTCTTTCAGTGCAAGCTTTTCTACCGATTTCACTATCCTATCTGCACGGGTTTCATCCTTTTTGGCAGAAGTAATCCACTCTATATATTGTTTTTGGTAGGTAGAAGCGAGTAGGGTGAAGAATTCAAGGGCTGTTTTATTTTTGCTCAATGCCATCTGGAAATCTACCGGTGGTTCAACTGTCTTGGCGCGTTCATCGGCTTCAATAGTCATTAAAATAGTATCGCCGACCTTTACGCCCGTTTGGTTGCGTATATATTCGCCCAGTACTATATAATGTTTGCCATTGCCATGTGGCATAAGCGAGTTGTAAAACACTTTTCCGTTTAAACTGGCCTTAACCTTTACCTGTCCTTTTTTGCCGAATTCTTTTTCAACA
>Ga0207054_1164_pt1 | contig 18129 bp, 17 predicted proteins | sample Alteio_BWMinCont_60_FD_153288 | JGI IMG/M metagenome (GOLD analysis project Ga0207054, IMG submission 153288) | Enriched cells from forest soil in Barre Woods Harvard Forest LTER site, Petersham, Massachusetts, United States -... | ecosystem: Environmental > Terrestrial > Soil > Temperate forest >... | reverse complement strand
CAGGGCTTCGAGCTGACGCCGCGCCCCGATGAGGCGGACATCATTATTGTGAATACCTGCGCCTTCATCGAACCCGCCAAGCAAGAATCTATCAACACCATTCTGGAGATGGCCGACTACAAGAAATTCGGCTCCGCCAAAAAGCTGGTGGTGGCCGGGTGTCTGGTGGAGCGCTACCGCAAAGAGATCCAAGAGCAGATTCCGGAAGTCGACTACGTGATCGGCACCAATGAGCTGGAGCGCGTTCTCGAGGCCTGCGCGGATACTCCGCAGCCGCCCATCGGTGGCGCCCCGGCGGAACCGTACCTTTATCATGAGTTCACTCCACGCGTGCTTTCCACTCCAGGCTATTCCGCCTACCTGAAAATCGCCGAAGGCTGCGACCACCCCTGCACGTTTTGCGTGATCCCCCAGATGCGCGGCGCTTTTCGCTCCCGGCGCTTCGCCTCGGTAATTCGCGAGGCGGAAAATCTGGCGATGCAGGGCGTGCGCGAACTCACCATCGTCGGCCAGGACACCACCAGTTACGGTGAGGATCTGGGACTGCGCGACGGATTGCCGCAGCTGCTGCGCGAGCTCGGCAAGATTCCGGAACTCGTGTGGGTGCGATTCCTCTACTGCTATCCCAACCGCGTCACCGACTCACTGATCGCGGCCGTGGCGGAAACTCCCAAGGTGGCGAAGTATTTTGACATTCCCCTACAGCATGCCAGCGGAAACGTCCTGAAGCTGATGAAGCGCGGTTCGAACGGCACGCATTTTCTCCGCCTGCTCGAGAAGATTCGCGCGGCCATTCCCGGCGTGGCCTTGCGAACGTCGTTCATCGTGGGCTTTCCCGGCGAAACTGACGATGACTTCAAGGAGTTGCTGGATTTCGTGATGGCGGCGGAGTTTGACCACCTGGGCGTTTTCCTTTATTCCAACGAAGAATCGAGCCGCAGTTTCGAATTGCCCAATCAAGTGCCGGCGGCAACCGCGCGGCGGCGGCAGAAGCAGTTGATGTCGCTGCAGCGCAAGGTTTCGCGGCGCAACCTGCGGCGCATGGTGGGGAAATCAATTCCCGTGCTGGTGGAAGGCCCCTCAGAAGAGACTGACTTGCTCTACCAGGGCCGCAGTGAGCGCCAGGCGCCGGGCATTGATGGCTGCATCCTGATCAATGATTTTGAAGGGCCCGAACCCCAGCGCGGAGAAATGCGCTGGGCCACGATCACCGAGGTGGGTGACTACGATCTGGTGGCGCGCCTGGAAGAAAAGGTCTTTGCCGAACGCGCGACGGCCGCAATTCCCCTGCCCGCCACGGGGTCGCTGGTGCAGATTCAACCGCTCGCCGCGGCTTCTTCAACCTGATGAACGATCATGCGCTGCCCCATCTGCAAGCAAAACGCCGAGCGGGAGGGCAATCCGTTTCGCCCCTTCTGTAGTGAGCGATGCAAGATGATTGACCTCGACAACTGGCTGGAGGGGCGTTACCACATCCCGGCGCCGCTGGATCCCGACGAAGAAAACGCGGAGGAAGAAAGTGCCGCGGACACCAAGGGGGAGCTTGACTGATCGGCGGGCGGGACCGGCCATCTGGATTGCCACGGCAGGCGGCGCGGGCTACTTTCCCATTGCTCCCGGAACCGCCGGCTCTGCGGTGGGCGTGGCGGTGGTTTGGGGTTTGGGGCAGCTGCCCTTGCGCGGCGCCGCTTCCATCGGGGTACTGGGCGCTGCGTCGTTGTCACTTTTCATCGTAGGCGTATGGGCGGCGGGTGAGGCGGAAGAATTCTTCGGCCGCACCGATCCGGGCCAGGTGGTGATGGATGAAGTCGTGGGGCAGATGCTTACGTTTCTGCTGATTCCCCACGCCAACTGGAAATGGCTGCTGGGCGGATTCCTTTTGTTCCGCGCCTTCGATATCATAAAACCTCCGCCGGCGCGACAAGCGGAGCGAATTCCGCGTGGCTGGGGTATCATGGTAGATGACGTTATCGCGGGGATCTACGGTCTGGTGGTGCTGGCCGTGATAGGATTGTTCAACCGATGAGTTTGTGGAAGAAAACCGAAAAGCCGGGACCCTCCGTCGAAAAGGCTGAGGGCAAGGACGCGGGGAAGCCGGAGCAGCCGGTGAACAAGGTGACCGTGACCGGAAAGAACCGTCCGCAGATTTTGAGCGTCAGCCCATGTGCCGCCATTCCCGGGGGTGAGATGGTCATCCGGGGCAGCGACCTCGCGGATAATGGCCGCCGTCCGCAGGTGCGCTTTGGCGACCAGCCGGGGAGCCTGCTGCTGAGCTCATCCAATCGCCTGATTGTGCGCGTTCCCGATGATGTGGTCAGCCGCAGCCTGACCGTGGAGACCGGCTGTGGTCTAAGCACCGCCGCCTCGGTGGCGGTGGGCGTCACCATCGCGCAGAACCTGCATCCCGTTTCCAATCCCGCGCTCGACCCCGACGGCAATATTTTCGCCACCTTCAGCGGCACGCGTGGGCAGAAGGTAAGTACCTCCGTATACAAGATTGATTTGAACCGCGTCATGCATCCGTTCCTGAACGAGGTGATGAACGCCACCGGCCTGGCCTTTGATCGCGAGGGCAACCTCTACGTGTCGAGCCGCATGGAAGGCTCCATCTACAAAGTCACACCGTCGGGCCAGCGTTCCACGTATGCGCAGGGGATGGGCGTGGCCACGGGCATCGCCTTCGACCGCGACGGCAATCTCTATGTGGGTGACCGCACCGGAACGATTTTCAAGATCAGCCCGGACCGGCAGATTTTTGTGTTCGCCACGGTTGAGCCCAGCGTGGCGGCGTTTCATCTGGCATTTGGGCCCGCGGGCAACCTGTATGTGGCCGGTCCCACCACGTCCAGTTTTGATCACGTGCTGCGAATCTCTCCCGCCGGAGAGGTTGCGTCATTCTATCAAGGACTGGGGAGGCCTCAAGGGCTGGCATTTGACATCAACGGAAATCTCTATGTGACGGCCTCACTCGGCGGCAACCGCGGCGTAGTGCGCATGACCCCCGACGCCAAGGCGGAATTGGTGGTCTCAGGGTATGACCTGGTCGGGCTGGCTTTTGGCCGCCATGGATCGCTGATTCTCGCCACCAATGATTCGCTCGTCGATCTTGCCCTGGGCGTTGAAGGAATGCCGCTGGGAAAGTAGCTTTCAGCTATCAGCTTGGCACGGCGATTGATTGCCGCTGGCGCAAGCACCCTGCGGAGCAAATCTGTAAGCTGAACGCTGAGAGCTGATGGCTGAGAGCTAACTGCTAAAAATGGATGCCGAAATCATCGCCGTCGGTTCAGAACTTCTGACCCCCCAAAACATCGATACCAATTCCCTTTATCTCACGGACAGACTCAACGGCCTGGGCATCCTGGTGCGCTACAAGACGATTGTGGGTGACTCCCGGGACGACCTGGCGACAGTGTTTCGTGCCGCGCTGGAACGCTCCCCTCTGCTTGTGCTGACCGGCGGCCTGGGACCCACGGAAGATGACCTGACGCGCGACGTTGTGGCGGAAGTTCTTGGGCGTGCTCTGCACGAAGTGGCGGAACTGCGACGGGGCATTGAAGAGCGATATTCGCGCCTTGGCCGCGCCATGCCCCCCAATAATCTACGTCAAGCCCAGATTCCCGAGGGTGCCGATTGGTTGGAAAACCGCAATGGCACCGCGCCGGGAATTTGGATTGAGCACAAGGACAACATCATTATTCTTCTGCCGGGTCCGCCCCGGGAGCTGGAACCGCTGTTTGACGCCACGTGCGTTCCCCGCCTGGAACGGGTGGCCACGGGCGCGCGAATCAAGGCGCGCGTTTACAAAGTGGTGGGATTGCCGGAGTCGGAAGTGGACCAGCTGATCGCCCCGCTTTATCGCGTCTACAAGAATCCCACTACCACCATTCTCGCCTCGCTGGGCACCATTGAGGTTCACTTGCGCGCGCAGGCCGCAACCGACCAGGAGGCGGAATTGCTGCTGGCGGATCTGGGCGACAAGATCGAATTGGCGCTGGGCGACCACGTCTACTCCACCAGAGGCGAAAGCCTGGAAGAAGTCGTGGGCATGTACCTGGTGATGCGGCAGAAGACCGTGGCGGTGGCCGAAAGTTGCACGGGCGGGTTGCTGGCCGAGCGCCTGACGCGCACCTCCGGAAGCTCCAGCTATTTTCTGGGGGGAGCTGTCTGCTACACCAATGAGATGAAAACCCGATGGGTGGGCGTTCCCGCCGACCTGATCGAGACGCACGGCGCCGTTTCCAAACCTGTCGCTCAGGCGATGGCGGAAGGCGTGCGCGCCCGTACGGGGTCATCGATCGGAGTGGGCATCACGGGAGTCGCCGGCCCCACCGGGGGAAGCAACGAGAAGCCGGTCGGATTGGTTTTCGTCTCACTCGCCGATGAGCGCGGAACGCAGGTGCGCGAATTTCATTTCCCCGGTACGCGCGATCGCGTGCGCCAATGGGCAACGCAGATGGCGCTGGAAATGGTACGGCGGAGGATTAGGGATTAGTAGGGGCTAGGGGTTAGGGCTTAGGGGCTAGCGAACTTTGAATTGATAATGCAAAGGTTCAGTGGCCGTCCCTAACCCCCAATCCCTAACCCCTAATCCCTTTCATCACCCATGCGCGCTTTCATTGCGGTTGATTTGCCGGAACCCGTTCGTGCGGCGCTGGCCGATGCGCAAGAACGCTTTCGCGACGCGTGCCCTGGGGCGCGGTGGACGCGGACGGAGGGAATTCATCTAACGCTCAAGTTTCTGGGTGAAGTCTCCGACGCGCAGGCCAAGCAGTTGGTGGAAGCGCTGGGGCAGATCGGCCCCCTTGAACCGATTCCCATCGAAGTTAAAGGATTCGGATTTTTCCCGCAGGCTAAACGGCCGCGCGTATTCTGGGCGGGCGTTGCGGCGCCGCCGGAGCTGGGTGAACTGGCCGCGAAGATGGAAACCCACATGGAAAAACTGGGGTTTGCCCGCGAGCACCGCATATTCTCGCCGCATCTTACGCTGGCGCGATTTCAAGTGCCGCGTCCGCAACCGGCGCTGGAGGCAGCAGCGGCCGCCGAAGCCGGCGCATCACTCGGCAAATTTGAAGCTTCCGACTTTTACCTTTTTGAAAGTAAACTGTCGCCAAAGGGGGCGCAATACCGGAAGGTAATGCGGTTCCCCAGAGGAAGTGGTTAGTGGCAAGTGGCTAGTCGCTAGTCGGTTGCGGCCCAAAATCACAGCACTCAATCACCATGGTAGACGCTCTTACTGCTGTATTCGCTTATCTGCTCGGGTCCATTCCCTTCGGCTACGTCATAGTCCGCTGGCAAAAAGGCGTTGACGTGCGCAGCACTGGCAGCGGCTCCACCGGCGCCACCAACGTCATGCGGAACCTTGGAATCATCGGCTTTGTGGCCACCTTCATTTTGGACATGGGCAAAGGGATTGTGGCCGTACTGCTGGCCTCGCGCTTGACGGAAGGTGATCCGCGATGGATCGCCGTTGCGTCCGTCATGGCAATTCTGGGCCACTGCTTTCCCGTGTGGCTGAAGTTTCACGGCGGCAAAGGAGTGGCCACCGGCGTAGGAGTGTTCATCGCGCTCGCGCCCGTGGAGGTGGTGCTGGTGCTGCTGGTGTTTGCCATCGTGTTGGCGATTTGGCGCTATGTTTCCCTGGGCTCCATCGTCGGTTCGGCGGCCTTCCCAGTGCTCGTCTATTTCATGAAGCACCCACCTCTGCCCATTGTTCTGGGCGCAGCAGGCAGCGCTTTGATTATCATCGGCATGCACCATGACAATATTGGCAGGCTCTTCGCGGGGACTGAGAGTAAAGTGGGGAAGAGCAAGTCCGAAGTTCGAGGTCCGAAGTCCGAAGTCAGCCGTGCCAATTCGGATACTCAAGGTTCGAAATCCGAGGCCAGCGGCCAGTAATCCATTGGGCGGAGGCCGAAGCTTGACTTCGGAACTCGGACTTCGGACTTCGGACCATACCTGAAATCTCATTTATGAAAACGATCGCAACGATTGGCGCGGGTAACTGGGGAACGGCACTGGCGGCGACGTTGGCGCAGTTGGGCCACGCGGTGACCCTATGGGCTTATGAAGCTGAAGTCGTGCAGAGCATCCGCTCCCGGCATGAAAACGAGCTCTTCGTGCCCGGAATCAAGCTGCCGGAAAACCTCGGCGCCACGCGCGATTTGGGCGAGGCGCTCAAGGGCGCGGAAATCGTGGTCACCGTAATGCCCTCGCACGTTTGCGGAACGATCTTTCAGCAAATGCTTCCCCACCTTCGGCCCGGGATGCTATTTGTAAGCGCCACCAAGGGTTTGGACACCGTCCGCCTGATGCGCATGAGCGAAGTGATCCGCAGCGTGGTGGGCGCAACGTTTGCACCGCGCCTGTGCGTGCTTTCCGGACCGAGCTTCGCTAAAGAGGTGATTCGCGGCGACCCCACCGCCGTGGTGGTGGCGTCTGACGATCGCGAGGCGGCGCAACAGGTACAACGCGACTTCGCTTCCCCGGCGCTGCGCCTCTACACTTCGAGCGATGTGGTAGGGGTGGAACTGGGCGGTTCGGTGAAGAACGTCATCGCCCTTGCCGCCGGCGTGGTGGAAGGCCTGGGCCTGGGGCACAATCCCACCGCCGCTCTGATTACGCGGGGCCTGGCGGAGATGACTCGACTGGCCTGCGCCTGCGGAGCCCGGCGTGAAACATTGGCCGGACTCGCGGGCATGGGCGACCTGGTGTTGACCTGTACGGGCGACCTGAGCCGGAATCGCACGGTGGGCGTGGAACTGGGCAAGGGGCGCAAACTCGCCGACATCATTGGGTCCACGCGTACGGTGGCGGAAGGCGTGATGACCACCCGGGCCACGGTGGCGCTGGCGGCTAAACATCACGTGGAAATGCCCATCACGCGGCAGGTTCACCGAATCCTGGAAGGAGAAGTCGCCCCCCGCGAGGCCATCCGCGAGTTGATGGAGCGGAGTTTGAAGGAAGAGTAGGGATAGAAGGTATCAGGTGTCAGGTGTCAGACGTAAGGTGCGGAAGCCAGATTCTAGATTGCAGATGACGGGAGCCAGGTTTGAATTCTCCCTGACACCCGACACCTGATACCTGACACCTTCTGTTAGTTCGTCTGCGCCACGCTGCTCTTGCTGCAGTACTGATCGAATGCCTTGGTGAGATCCTCGGCAATTCCGTGGGGATCGCGTCCTTCGATATCTTTCCGCTCCAGCATGTAGACCACCTTGCCATCGCGCAGCAGTGCGACTGAGGGCGAGGACGGCGCATAGCCGGTAAAATAGCTTCGAGCCTGGGTGGTGGCGTCGGTGTCCTGGCCTGCGAACACCGTGGTCAAGACTTCGGGGCGCGCCTTATTCTCCAGCGCCATGGCGATTGCCGGACGGGCGCGTCCTGCGGCGCAACCGCAAATGGAATTGACCACCACCAGCACGGTGCCGCTGGGCTTTGATAAGACTGAATCCACGTCGGACACTGTGCGCAATTCCTTGAAGCCGATTCGCGTCAGTTCTTCCCGCATGGGTTGCACAAATTCGTTGGGGTACATTGATTGCCTCCTGATTGCCGCGGCGCGCCGGCCCCGGACCGCCTCTTCCGAGACTCATTCCGGACCGCGGCAGTTCGCCGGGCGTTTCCTGTCTGCAAATTGTCCTGGTTGCCCTGAAAACAACCGAAACCGTATTATAGCACCTTATCCCAGATCGCGGGACTCGGATGTTCAGGCTCCCGCAGCAGCGTCGGATGGGCGCGAATCGAATTCAATTTCGCCGCATCTCATTACCACGGTCATTTTTCGACCTCAGCGTTTACTTCAGAACATGCCGGCTTCATGAGTCGGCGTTAAAGCTGCCGGGGTACTACCACCCGGCTTTGACTTAGATCAAATCTTCTCTAAATGTGTGAAACGTATACATGCTATTGATTTCACAGTTTCATTTGCCTAGAATAAGAACATCAGGGCCGCCGATGAAGCATAAGAGAACCCGCGTTCGGATCCTCTACGTCATTTTGCTGATCCTCATCGGCATTACTGTAGGCCCGCTCTGGTTCTACGGCTCCAAAATGATGTCGCTGAACCGCGAACGCCTGGAGACCCAGGAAAGCGTCCTGCAAACGATCACCTCCCAATCCCTTTCGCAGGTCATTTCGCTTTACACTGAGAATCTGAACCAGCAGTTGAAGGAATTCTTTGACACCGTGTTGCCCCTGGCGACCCGCATTCCCGCTGCTGAATATGCCACGGATGCCGACCTGCGTGGGGCGCTGGAAGGGTTCGTGGCGGAGCGGCCCGCCGTTCTGTATGCCACGGTATTGAACGACCAGGCCCGGGGAGTGCAGGCCCAGGCTCGCAACTTCAATGCGGCGGGCGACCCCTTTCTGCGCAAAGCCCTTGAGGCCGCCTTCACCGCCGCCCAACAGGGGCAGGAGTATCGGAGCAATCCCCTCACCGTTTTGACCTCGAGACAGAATGAAGTGGTCATGGTAATGGCGGAACCCATTAAGCAGAAGGAGCAGTTTCTGGGAATGGTGGCCGCCGTGGTGACCCTTAAACCCATCACCCAGGAACTGATTGACACCAATGGACGGTCTGGCGGCCTGGAAGCCTATGTGGTGGATAATTCCGGACGCCTCGTTACCTCCTATGACCCTGACAAGGTTGCGGGCATGGATATGGTGGCCATCCCCATCGTGCAGAAATTCCTGGATTGGCAGGGTCGCGCGCGCGTGGCAGAGACTTCGCTGTTCCCCCTGCAAAGCGGCAATCAGGTCATCATGATGCTCGGCACTTATGCGCCGACGCAAAAACTGGGCTGGGGCGTGATCGTGCAGCGGAAGACCAGCGATGCTTTTGCCACTGTTACCGAAATGCGCCGGCAAACATTCAGGCTGGGCCTCCTGCTGGTGATCCTCAGCGTCGTGGTGGGCTTTCTGGCCGCCAAGACCATTACCCGTCCCCTCGATTTGCTGACGCAGACGGCGCGTTCCATCGCCAACCGCGATTTTACGCAGCGCGCAGAGATCAACAGCCGCACCGAGATCGGAGAGCTTGCCTCCACGTTCAACCAGATGGCCGAAGACATTCAGCGCTACATCGGCGATCTGCAACTGGCTTCGGAACAGAACCGCCAGTTGTTTATCGACTCCATTGAAATGATCGCGGCCGCAGTCGACGCCAAGGACCCGTATACCAAAGGCCATTCCGGGCGCGTTTCGCAATATTCCGTAATCCTGGCGGCGGAAATGGGCCTGCCGGAAGATGAAATCGACAAGATTCGGATTTCCGCCACCCTGCACGATGTGGGCAAAATCGGCATTGAAGACCGCGTCCTGAAAAAGCCCGGCGTGCTGACCACCGAAGAATTTGAAATCATGAAGCGCCACACCGTGATGGGTTATGAGATCGTGCGCCAGGTCAAACAGCTGACCGAAATGCTGCCGGGCATCCGCTGGCACCATGAGGCGCTGAATGGCCGCGGCTACCCCGATGGCATCAAGGGTGATGAGATGCCCCTGATGGTACGCATCATCTCCGTGGCCGATACGTTTGACGCCGTCACCACTGACCGGCCCTACCAGGCGGGATCGGAATTTCCCCGCGCACTGGAAATCCTGCGCAAGCACGCCGGCACCAAGTATGATCCCATTGTCGTGGACGCGCTGGACTCCGCTCTTAATAAGGGCAGCATGTCCAAGTTCGAATTGCGGCGAAAAACCATTGCCGCTGCACCCGCCGATCCTGTCGCGACGCCGAGCGCCTAGACTCGAGCCCACCAAACCGCGTAATTCGATTGAGGGCGAATCAGGCACCATGCCTGAGCGCGGCTTCCCTACCCGCCTTTCCCAGCCTGATTGCCCGGTCTCCACGCTCTGCCCCTCGGTATTTTGGACTTTTCCTTCCAGCATCTGACTTCTGACTCCCGACACCTGCTACAATAGAGGCGTATGGTTTCTCTGTTTGGTTCCACCGATAAAGAAAAGAAACCCGGCTTCCTGGATCGGCTGAAACAGGCCGTCGCCTCCACCAAAGCTCAACTGGTTGAACGCATCGAGGAGATTGTCGAGAAGAAGCCCACTCTCGACGCGTCCGTCCTCGATGAGCTCGAAGCCACGCTGATCATCGCTGACCTCGGCATGCGCACCACGCAGGAAGTTCTGGGGCGGCTCAAGCAGCAAATCAGCCAGGGCAAATTGCGGGAGACGGCACAGTTGCGCCCGGCCGTGGAACAGGGAATTCTGGCGATTCTGGAAAACCCCGGCGCGGGAATGGACGTGCCCAAAGCCAAACTGCCTCCGCCCGGAATGCCCGCTGTGATCTTTGTGGTGGGCGTGAACGGCGTGGGCAAGACCACCAGCATTGCCAAGCTGGCGCATTTCTTCAAACAGCAGAACCAGCGCCCTCTGCTCTGCGCGGCTGACACTTTTCGCGCCGCCGCCAATGAGCAACTGGAAATCTGGGCGGGGCGCCTGGGCATTGAGATGATCAAGCAGAAGTCCGGAGCCGATCCGGCAGCGGTTCTGTATGATGCTCTGGCAGCCGCCAAAACCCGGCATCCCGACATGGTCATCGTGGATACCGCCGGCCGCCTGCACACCAAGACGAACCTGATGGCGGAACTGGGGAAGATGTGCCGCATCGCCGCGCGCGAGATTCCCAATGCTCCCCATGAAGTGCTGCTGGTGATTGACGCCACCACCGGGCAGAACGGCCTGCAGCAGGCCCGGCAGTTTGTGGACCACGGCGGCGCCACGGGCATCATCCTGACCAAGCTGGACGGCACCGCCAAAGGCGGCGTGGTGATCGCCATCGCGCGCGAGCTCGGCCTGCCCATCCAGTTTGTGGGAGTCGGCGAAAAGATCGACGATCTGCTGCCGTTCAACCCCCAGGATTTTGTGCAGTCACTTTTCGAACCGTGATCACGGTGGAACGCGGCCCCTTCCAGCCGGTTCCGGGAGCTCTTCCGCAAAAGTGACGGACCTCCAGGGAACGAATTCAGAGGAATTTCTCTGAAATCTCTTTGCGAATCGATGTCATAAAATATGCCCATAACCTCTGTCATTCTCGATTACGGATGCGTTCTCAGCCTGGTACCAACGCCGGCGGATTTTGAGCCGCTGCGCAAAGTCATTGGAGTGGATCCCGCAGCTTTTAAGGAAACCTACTGGAGGTATCGCGACGCGTATGACCTTGACGCGCTCGACGCGGCTGCCTACTGGCAGGAATTTGGGCGCGACGTGGGCCGCAACTTCTCGCCCGCCCACATTCATAAGCTGGCAGCCATGGACTGCGAGATCTGGGGAAAACCCAACCTAGTGCTGGTGGAATGGGTGCGCCTGCTGCGCGGACGCGGCCTGAAGACGGCGGTAATCTCCAACATCTCGCGCTCTCTGGGCGACCATCTGCGCCGCACTTCCAAATGGGTGGGCCTCTGCAACCATATCTGCTTTTCCGGCGAACTGGGAATCATGAAACCCAACCCTGCTATCTATCATGCCTGCCTCGAGGGATTGGGTGAGACCGCCCCACAGGCGCTGTTCATCGACGACCGCGAGCCCAACATCAAAGCCGCCCGCGCCTTGGGAATCGAAGGCATCGTGTTCCACTCCACCGAGCAACTCCAAACCGACTTGGAACCCTACGGACTGGCCGAGTCGCTGGCCGAAGCCAAATCCCGCGCCCGGTAATACCCGCGCATGTTTCGAACAAAAAGACGCGATAATTCGGTCCGACTTTTTGTCCTCCTGCTTTGTTTTCATACATATCCCCGGAGGTTCCTTCATTTTTGATATCTTTGGATCTCGCGGCGATTCCAGCTGATTGCTTGCTGAAGGGTGAATCGTTTTTCTCCCCCCCATTGTTTTCATGCACATCGCCGGATGCACCTTCATTTTTGACGACGTTAATCGTTGCCGCAGCTCGTACGGATTCCGCAAACTGCAGCACTTCCTTCTCTCCCCTGCTTTGTTTTCATACACATCCCCGGAGGTTCCTTCATTTTTGACATCTTTCGTTCTTGCGGCGATTCCGGCGGACTGCTGACTAATGTGTTGATCGCCTTTCTCCCGCTCTGTGTTTTCATACATATCGCCGGATGCACCTTCATTTTTGACATGTCCGCCATCTGAGCTGATCCCTGCGGTCCCCTTCCCGATGTGGGAGTCGCTCGCGCGAAGGGGTCGAGATGAATGTCGATCGGCATCGCCGGCGGGGACGGAAGTGGCACAGCCACTCCTGGCCGTGCAGCACGACGGGCGGAGGGCGAAAAGGGCTGAATCGGCTCCCGAGCTTGGTTTGCGCACGACCGCAGAAAACGCGTTCCCAGGGTGCAATTACCCGCAAATTGGCGGTCAAAATCCGAAATTATCTGCGAAAAAGCCGCCGACCGGGCACAAATGTCCGACATTTTCTCGGGCATTTTGTCCCTCGACCATTTGTTTTCATACACATTTCCGGATCGACCTTCATTTTTAACATCTTTTGGGGTGGAATGGTTCCCGCTGGGGTTCTTATTGGGGTCTAAGGGGGTCAAGCGGGTGGCTGGATCGCGCCGTAATTTCATCGCACTTCTAGCCTATACTGTTCGACTGACTTTGTCAAGGCAAAACGCTGGCGTGTCGCGGCAAAGCACAAAGTTCAGGCTGAATGCAGTCGCCAAACAGAATCGGCCATTTCTCCTTAGCGGGAGAGTATACTCCTGACGGCGTGTGGCCGGAAGCGAAGGGCCCTTCGGGATCGCAAACACCGAACAACGGGTGCCTGCGCCAGCCGACGCCGAAAATGCACGGAGCAGTAGAGGAGGCACACTGCATGACAAATATAAGAATTCCGTCTTTGGTGATGATCGCTGTGCTGACATTGCTGCTAAGCGAGACATCCTTGTCGGGTCAACAAGACAGGCAAGTCCAGACTTCCTTTGATGCAGCTGTAACAGTCACCTCTTTTGTCGAGATGGCATACCCTTCCCTTGCTCGGATGGGTCGAGTAGAAGGTGATGTTGTCGTGCGAGTCAAGCTCGATGAGAGCGGCAAAGTGGTCTCAGCGGATGCTGTTTCAGGATATGAACTTTTGATTAAAGACGCCATTATCAATGCCCGGAAATGGAGATTCCGCCCCAACGGCCGAAAGACCACCGTTATTGTGTACGAATTTCGCTTTGCCGAGGGCACGTGCGGTGCGTCACGCAGTCAGTTATTCGGATTTCGGCAGCCAAACATAGCCTCAATCATAGCCTGCACCCCACAAATGATGCAGAATTCGACGAAGCAGGAACACGACCGTCCACTCCCGCAGCGATAATCGGCGATTTTTGGCAATGAGTGGGATTGGAAGCGAGGATCATCGAATGAAAAATACTAGAATCTTTCCCATGGTTCTGGTGATTGTGGTGATGTTTCCGATGGGCGGGAGAATGTCGTCGGCTCGGCCAGTCGATGGAGATGATCTGGTGCTCGACGAAAACGTTGCCGTAACTTATTTTGAAGAGATGGGCTATCCAATTCCGGGATTACTCGGGAACCTACAAGGTGACGTGGTCATGCGTGTCAAGCTTGACGAGCAAGGCAACGTCATCCTTCCGACTCCCATTTCCGGCCCTGGGAGATTGGTAAATGATGCTATGGCGAATGCGCAAAAGTGGCAATTTCGTCCCAACACCCAAAATGCCGCTGTCATTATTTACGAATTCCGTTTAGCCAATGGCTCTTGCGGGGCCGCCCTGAATCAAATCTTCGTTTTTCGAGAGCCTAATATCGCCTCCGTGACGGCGTGCCCAACTCATCCGCAACCCCCTGCGAACTGATGACATACGGACAATGATATCTATCACCCAAAGGGGGCTGGCGCATCAGGGCGGGCGTAGCCCTGCGGTTTTGTGCCAATCAAATCAAGCGCGTTCATGGTTCAGGAAGGGGGAATCGTACAGATTTTGGGCAAATCGGTGGGCATGGATGATGACGTGAATCGCAGCGCTGAGTTCGCTTTGCGCCAGCCTGCCAGCCCGCGCAGCGGGAAAAAATCATTGTCCATGGCGCAGCCGTGGTAATGGGCTACCTAGACTGGGGATGGCGAATGGTCCTGGTGGGGGAATCTTCCGGCTCAAGTTCGTCGAGTGTGGAATGAACTTCCTTTATCGCTTCACTGGCGGCCTGTAACTTCGGCCGTAATTCGGCGATAGAGTTGGGATTTAGTGCGAGTAACTCAGTGATTCTTACTAAATCAAGATTCAATTGACGGAGGGCTTGCCGAAATCCTTCCAGGGTCTGTTCCATCTTCGGAATACTCCTTCATTTGGGTGCGGCTCTTTCGCCCTCTTCTTCTTCGCTCTACTATAGTGTCACAAGATCAGCCACCCTCCAACGCCTATCTGTAACGCCTGCGTAGGGAGACCGCCCCCCAACAAATTCGCCGCGTGAATGAAATCAGCCGAAGCGGCATGGGCATCTTGCCCATGATGGAGACTTGGCAAGGATGGCCATGCCCCTTCCGCTTACATGGCCAGGGTAGCCATGCCGCCTTCCGGCTTGGCCACGACCCGCACAAAAAACCCGCGCCAGGCAACCCGCGGACTCCCCCATACCTCTGAGAAAGTTGTAGAATAGGCGCATATGCGGAAATCGATCGCGCTGCTCCTGGCATTGCTGGGACTGTTTGATTCCCTTTACCTTCTCTGGATTTACACTTCGCCCTCGCGGCCGATGGTGTGCTTCGGAACGGGTTGCGACGCGGTACGCCTCAGCGTCTACTCGCACATGGCGGGCGTGCCCATGCCGGTGCTGGGCGCGGCCGGATACCTGCTGCTGGCCCTGCTGATCATTGCCGAATCGCTGGCCGGCCCGGCGCTGGCCGTGGAGCTTCGCTTCGGGCTGGCGGCGGCCACGGGAATTGGTTTTCTGTTTTCACTCTATCTCGAATATCTGCAAGGGTTCGTGATTCATGCCTTCTGCGCGTGGTGTGTAACCTCCGGCGTGGTCATGACGGCACTGTTTGCGCTGGCCGTGTACAACGTCATGCGCCCCGGTCTCGAAAACGAACCGCATGCCCAACTGGCGCAGGTGCGCAGCTATTTTGTGGTGGGCGTGGCCGCGCTCGCGATCGGCATTCCCGCCTTCTACGAACTTTCGGTGCATGGGGAAGCGCCTCCCCCACCCCCGCCTGCTCCCACGGTAAACACCATGGAGAAACTCGTGCGGCCTGACAGCCACACGACCGGCAATCCCCAAGCCGCCGTGACCGTGGTGGAGTTCGGCGACTTCGAATGCCCGGCCTGCGGGCGTGAGGCGCCGGTGTTCCGCCAGCTGCGCGACAAGTACGCCAACCAGATCCGCTTCGTGTTCCGGCAGTTCCCACTTATCAAGATCCATCCGTTTGCTGAGCGCATGGCGGAGGCTTCCGAATGCGCCGCTGACCAGGGAAAGTTCTGGGAAGCGGTGGACAAGATTTACGCGCGGCAAAGCGATTTGAGCGAAGACGGATTGAAGCGCGACGCCCGTGATATTGGCCTGGATCCGGCCCGGTTCAATCAATGCATGGCAGGCGGCACGATGTCGGCGCGCGTCCGCCGCGATCGCGAGGATGGCGATGCGCTGGGCGTGAACAGCACTCCCACGTTCTTCATCGGGCGCCACGTGATCACCGATGTGCCGAGCCTGGACGAGTTTTCCCGGCTGATCGAAACGGAATTGGGGACACAAAGCGGCGGCTTGGCTCCGCCTCCCCAGGCACTGGGCCAGTCGAAGACTTCTCCCCCGCCAACACCCGTTTCACCCAAGCCCGTAACTCCGCCCGATACCAGCGCCGGCAACACCGGATCATTCGGATTGCTGGGAGCTCCCCCGGGAGGCGCGCTCTCCGATTTCGGCGCTGGTACGACTTGCAGTGAAGCGGAAGCCGCCAAGAAGCAACCCACGCTGATCAGTACCAGCCAACTACGGGGACTGATGGCGGAGAATTCCAAACCGCTGTTCGTCGATGTTCGCCCGGCGAAGGAATATGCCAGCGGCAAGATTCCCGGCGCCATCAATATTCCCGTGGACGTCATGTCCGGGCAATGGAGTTCGCTGCCCAGGGACCGCGTAATCGTTTTTTATGAAAGCGGCAAGTCAGCCGGAGACATTTGCGCCGCCGGACGCGCGGCGGGGCGAATACTGCTAGAGCATGGATACACTTTTAATAATATCAAGGTATACCAGGATGGCCTTGCCGGTTGGCAGCGTGGCGGACTCTAAACACAAGTATAAAAGCCTGGAACAGAACGTTCGTATCCAATTAATAACATTTTCTCGCTTCCCCGCCATTCGGCACTTCTGCGGACAGGCAGAATTCCCAGCGTAAAATAACTGGCTAAAGGTACATTTTCGCACCTTTGCACCGTAAATACGGTCAATATGACCGCTTCTCGTTAGAATTTCCTATTGTAGTGTACTGACTAATAACGCTATACTCCGCTTTCCTCGCACGCCCCTTCGGGGGCGGTCTTAGGCCCGCAAGTCAACGATGGAACTTCAGAGTGCCCCTTATCCCGCGACTTATTATTCAATGCCTTCAGGGGATACCTGCGCCTGCTTCGAGCTGATAACGAGGAAGATCAATGTTCAATCTCTCCGACCCTGTAACCGACTGGGTTGTATACATACTGGCTTCGGTAGTGATGGGAACCAGCCTGCTGATCGCGGTCGCATTCATACGCCGATGGCAACAGAACCGTTATTCTTTCTACCTGCATACCCTCCAGCGCATTTACCGGCCGCGGGTGGCCAAACTGCTCGCGGGAACGCGGAGCCCCGCCGCCATTGAGACCCTGCGGCGACTGCCGATGGCCGACCTGGAAAACCTGATGGACCCGCTGTTTTCCAGGCGAAAACTTTCCGAACGTCAGTTGATTTTCCTTCAGGCGTTATGCTCGGAATTGGGTTTAATCAAGTTATGGCAAAGCCGCGTGCTCAGAGACGATGAGGGGGATTCGCACCCACCCGCCGAAGGCATGCAGGAAAATTCCACTGACCATGCGATCAGGCACTATCTGCTGCGCGCAAAAAGCATTCGGAATCTGGGAAAGCTGCGCCATCATGCCAGCTGGCCGCTGCTGGTCAATGCTCTGGATGACCGCCACCTTGACATTCAGTTGGTGGCGCTGCGGTCCCTGGGGGCAGTGGGCGCGCCGGAAAGCTTCGGCGTGCTGCGAGAACGGCTGCATGCTGCGCTGCTGCAGCGGCCAACCTCTGCACCGGTGGCGGGTTTGCGGGCGGCGATGGCCAGTTTTGAAATTGGTTGCGCGCCCGCTCTGTTCCCTTCCCTCTCTCACCTGAACCATGAAATCCGATTGCACGCCATCGAAATTCTGCGAACCATCATCGCCCGCGAGGCTGCCCGCTGGCCGGATTCCGTCTTGAGCTCGAAACTGGTTACCCCACGCATCGTGGAATTGGTGTTCGCAGGGCTGGCCATTGATGCCAGCGCGGAAATCCGGGCGGGCGCCGCCGAAGTAATTGTGTATCTGGCCGACCCGCGCATCACGCCGGTGATGTCAATGCTGCTGCGCGATGCGCAGTGGTTGGTGCGGCACCACTCCCTGCGCGCCCTGGCCCGCTGCGCGCAGGCCGCGGTTCCCCTGCAGACGGAAATCCGGGATCGCCTCGACGACGGGGATTGGCGGGTGCGCGAAGCTGCCATCCAGGCTCTGATCGCGCTGGGCCCCGAAGGCATGGACCTTCTCTACGAACACTTCCTGACCTCATCGAACTTCGCCGCGAAAGGTTCAATGCGCAAATCCGTCTTTGGGTTGAAGTGATAGTCTATGCCCGCGGAGAGCAGATTCTGCATAACGCCCAGGTTCACCGCAGTCGGCGTGTAGGCGACAGCAGCGCGCGAAGCGGTGAAATCAACCTTGATCCTTTTCCCCAGCGCGTAGCTTAAGCTGCCAAATCCCAGGGGGCGAATTCCCGCGGAGGGAATGGGCAGCGCATCTGCGGGACTGGTGAATAGAGCGCCCGGGCCAAACCGCACCAACCCCACTCCCCCGCGTAGCGTGAGTTGCGGCGTCAGGTAGGTGGTTTGGCGGTAAAGAAGCTGCCCTGGTTTAACTGAGTTCTCCGCTCCGCCACTGGCGCTTTGCGAGGGGATGTATGCCAGCGACACAGACGATTCCG
>Ga0207054_1138_pt2 | contig 18130 bp, 20 predicted proteins | sample Alteio_BWMinCont_60_FD_153288 | JGI IMG/M metagenome (GOLD analysis project Ga0207054, IMG submission 153288) | Enriched cells from forest soil in Barre Woods Harvard Forest LTER site, Petersham, Massachusetts, United States -... | ecosystem: Environmental > Terrestrial > Soil > Temperate forest >... | reverse complement strand
AGTTAGGTTACGCGGGTTTAATCGTTTTAACAAAACTTAACAAATTGCTTCAGCTATTGAATTGACTATCTGCGAATTATGCAACTCTTACACATTGTTGTATAACACTTATGGTTATTGGCAAGGGCACCTTTGCAGGGTTAATTAATTTAAAAAATAACCCATGAAAAAGATAAACCAAATTTTATTTATTGCCTGTGCAATTCTTGCTTCTTCTGCCAGCCAGGCGCAGAGCATTACAATTACCAAACGCCATTATACAGGTGGCTATTATGTAGATTTTGTAAGCAAAAAGAAAGCTGAAACTAAAACTACTCCGGCACAATCGGTTAAGCAAAATATTGCCTCGGTAAATGCAGCGCCTATTAGTACTATTCCTTTAGCAACTGCAGAAGCACCTGAACAAATGACAATGGTTGCGGTAAACAATACAACTATTAAAACAGAGAAAATAAATAAACACGTTAAACCGAACTATAGTGTTGCTGCTAAATCTATAAATACTGAAACAGGTATTGCTGCGAATAATAACTATAACAGTACATCTTCTGCAGATGGTAATTTGAATACAAGGATAGCCGCTTCCACATCTAACGATGCCGGAGTAAGTTTGTTAATAATAGTTATTATAACCATTTTTATACCACCGCTGGGCGTAGCATTGGTTAGGGGCATACATATAGAATTCTGGCTCGACCTTATTCTTACTCTATGTTTTTTTATACCGGGCCTTATATATGGTCTTATAGTAGTACTCTCGTAGTACTTACACCTTTTCTACATACAGCTTAAAGCCCTTGCCGTGTATATTTATTATCTGCACCTTAGGATCTTCTTTTAAGAACTTGCGTAGTTTGGTAACGTACACATCCATACTGCGGCTGCTGAAATAACTATCGGTATGCCATATAGCTTTAAGGGCAAAGTTGCGGTCCAATACATCGTTTTGGTTAACGCAAAGCAATTTTAAAAGCTCTGCTTCCTTGGTTGTAAGTTTCTGATTATTGCCTTTAAATTCAAGGCTTTGGTTCTTGTAATTGAAATGGTATAAACCCACCTGAAACTCATCGGCATCTTTATTGGCTGGCTGTATGCGGCGCATAACGGCTTGCATACGCACAAGCAGTTCTTCAGTATTGAATGGCTTGGTAATATAATCGTCGGCACCTTTGTTAAAGCCCTCAATAATATCTTCTTTCATGCTTTTGGCAGTAAGGAAGATAATAGGAATGTGCTTGTTTACCATGCGTATTTCTTTAGCTACGGTAAAGCCATCTTTTTCAGGCATCATCACATCAAGTATGCACAGGTCAAAATCTTTTTTCGAAAAAGTATCGAAAGCTTTTTTGCCGTTTACGCAAAGCTCCACCTCAAATCCTTTGGCAAGCAAAAAGTCTTTCATCAGCATGCCGAGGCTGTCATCATCTTCGGCCAGTAGTACGCGGGTTTTAGTAGTTTCCATGAACGGGATTTTTTATTTGAGATTAGTTGAAAAAGGCAAATATACTACGAAGGCGCTGCCCTTGTTAAGTTCGCTGTTTACTTCTATGCGGCCGCCGTGTTTTTCTACCACGGCTTTTACATAGCTAAGGCCAAGGCCAAAGCCTTTAACGTTGTGTACGTTACCGGTAGGCACACGGTAAAAAGTATCAAATATTTTTTTCTGGTCCTCTTTTTTTATGCCTATACCGTTATCTTTTACGGTTATAATTAACTGGTTTCTGTCGCTTTCGGTACTTATTACAATGTGTGGCGCTTCGTGGCAATACTTCAGTGCGTTATCTACCAGGTTGTAAATAATATTGCCAATATGCATGCGGTCGGCAAAAAGCGAATAGCGCTGTGCATTTAGTTCGGTAACTGCCTCGCCATGTTTGTTTTGTATTTGCAGGCTAAGGCTTTGCAATACATCTTTTATAACCTGGTGCACATCGGTCTCCTGTATCTTCAGTTTCAGTTCGCCTTTATCGAGTGTGGCGGCCTGCAATATATTCTCCACCATGCCACCCAGGCGTTTGTTCTCGTTAAGGATTATCTTCAAATACTTTTCTTCGGTCTCCCTCGATTTTTCAATAGAGTTATCACTCAGTACTTCACTCGCCAACGATATAGTACTGATGGGTGTTTTAAACTCGTGGGTCATGTTATTTATAAAGTCGTTTTTGACCTCCGATAATTTCTTTTGCCTGAAAATAGTTGATATGGTATAGTAGAACGAACCGATAAGAATAATAATGATGGCGATAGAGCTCAGCACCACAAATTCTGATTGGTTAAGGTTGCTGTAAATGGTATCGTTTGGGAAATATAATGACAGATAACGGGGTTGCATAAACACACTTTTAGGGGAGATGTTTACCATATAGGCCGATTTCAAAAAGTCGGCATCGTGGCCCTTTACTGATGATTGTAAAACTGTATCCCTTGTTTTGTTGAGTATGCCGAAGCGGTATGGAGTAAATATATTCTGGTCGGCAAGCGAAGATCGTAATAGCGAATCGACCATTGCAGTATCTACCCTTGGGTTTACATCGTGATACACATCAATGGTTACCAGTTCATCAAAAATATCGTTCATCACATCGCCACGGTGCATGGCATATTGCAGTTTCTTATTAATGCTGTCGGAATTGGCCAGTGCGTTGTCGCCCGATAACTGTACCCCCATATCGAACGCTGAACCATTGTTAGTATCGTGTACCAGGTAACTGTGTTTCATTTTACTGGTTACAATGCCATTCGAATCAGAGGATAGCTCTTCGAACACTTTTACATTGCTTTGGTTGGCAGCTACTTTATAGTTTGGGTTATCGGCGTTTTGATGTAATACTTTAGCGCCCGATGATTTAGCATTTTGCTGCGGCTCAACCCAGCGCATAGCCTGCTTACGGAAGTTATACTTTTCGGTTAGTTTGGCTACCGAAGTTTTTTCGAGGCGGTAAACGGCATCGTTAAGCGCATCATTCACATCTTGTGCAAAGTGTTGTTGGGTAAGGCGTACGGCATTAGTAACCCAATATAGCTGTACGCATATAAGTGCCAGCAATACCAGGCCAATAAAAAAGCTAAAGAAGAATATGTCGCGGCGCTTCATTGTGACAAATATAAAACGTTTGAGTGGGGTATTATTGTTTTAACAATCATTAACAGATAAAGGGGAAACATGTTGCATATAAAATATGGCCCTTCTAATTAGAATATTACTGCTTTATTTATTTCTTGGTATTCTTTAATTGTTCGTACTCAATGCTACCTTGCCAGTTGGGTACAATTCTAAGATCGGGTTCCCCAACAACAACTCCCATGTGCATAGTACATTTCAAATAATATTCTTCTCCAAACTTTACATCAATGGTAACCGAAGAAGTAGATTCAGTGGTGCCTGTTAATTTCATCTTACCTTCCTTGCGCAATTTAATTTCATAGAACGAATTATTTTTTGCTCTGCAAAGAACAATGTTATCATAAAGTTCAATATCATACCCTATTAATGCTCCCAAGCCCGGGGGCCGATAAACATATAATATTGCATAGGTTGGTGGGCTCTCGGGAAATTTTAATTTATGTAAAGAATCTGCAATTGCTTTTAATCTGTTAGGAATATTACTAAGATTTTGCCTGTAATAAACACTTAAATATAAAGTATAAGAGTTAGAATACCCTTCTTCGGGTGCTTCCAACTCGTTAATTTTTATAACATTTCCACCCATTTTCCTCGCTTCTTTTTCCGACTCTTGTATAAGCTTATTATAACCCCAACTGGGAGAAAGGCCACCTTCACCATAGTGTAAATTACCTATTAGTTTGCAACTGTCGGGTGTTGGTTGTTCCACGGTTACGAGCGCTACTTCAGCGCTATCGCTCAATGGTTTTGCAGAAGAATCTGCAATTGTTTTTTTAATTAAAGGAGAACAACTACATAAGATTAGAATGAATGGTATATATAGTATTTTCATAAATACAAATATAAAACCTTCATTTGGATTATTTTTGTTTTACACTCATTAACAGATGAATATAAATGTCCTTTGTCGCCTCATTCGTTGCGGTTTAGAACAGAGTATCATGGAAATTCTTTGTAGAAGGTACTCCGGTGACCGAATCGTACAAGCCAAATTTTATTGTTTTGGATTTTTAACCCCATCCGGTAGTTTTCAGAAATTTTAACCCGGTAAAGAAACTTATAGTCGGTAAGCTTTTTGAGATTCTTTATTGCTGTAAGGTCCCTGGCAATTTCCATACGCTTAACAGCAGTATGCACATCCTTAAGTAATGCTTTATTTGTGTACGTAGATAAATCCTTAAAAACTGCCCCTTAACTATTAACTCCATTCTCTTTAAGGAATTTGTACAATTCTTTTAAAGGAACGTCTTTGCTTTTCATGCCTTCATTAATCCATTTGGCAAGGGCCGCCTCTTCCAATTCTTTTTTGAAATGGTATGCGATTTAAACTTGAATTTTTTCAAAAGGCTATTGAAAAAATCCTTTTCTTTTTCCGGTACGTTAACTAATATGGTTGACATGAAAAACTTTTCAGTACTACAAATTTATGATTTTTCTACAGAATTGCCAATTCTGCCATAAGTAAGACCGCTGCTGTTTAGGAGAAGAACCAAGAGGGTTATGGTATTTTGTAACCGATGACGGTATTTTTGCTCAAATTGAATTTCCAGAAATCTTCTTTCATATTCATAACCTGCACGGGGGCATTATCTATCCAATAGTAGTTGCCGCCGCGGGGTTTACCCACAAGCAAGGTATGGTATTTAAACCCGGTCTTTTTAAGCCATTCTTCGGTTACCGAACGGTGTTCCTCCTGGCGAGAGGTAAAAAATGTAATAATATGGCCTTCTTCATGCCATTTATTTATGGTATCAAGCGCACCCGTTAATACCAAAGCCAAGGGCATACGTTCGGGCTCTTCATTAGGTATATCCTCGCATATGGTACCATCAATATCTATCAGGTAGTTCCTGATATTTGTCGGAAGAACAGGAGAAATTTTCTTTCCATTCTTTTCTTTGGTAATCAATTTTGTTCCCTTTTTGTTCATAGCTTGTTTATTTAAGCACCCCGAAAAATAGATCGTTGCATACTGCGAACTATTTAAACGGGGCGCTTTAATTTTTTCTAATGCAGATAGATCAATTACTCTTGATTTTCTGAAGAAGAGTCATTCGACTGTGACTGCTTCTTAGAAGAACCGGTTGACCTTTCTGAAGAAGAGTCGCTGGACTGTTTCTTTGAAGGATCATTCGATTGTTTAGAAGTAGAAGAAGATGAACCAGTCGATTGCTTCTTAGAAGGATCGGTTGATTGCTTAGAAGAAGAATCACTGCGTGATTGATCTTTTTTGTTTGGTGTGTTTTTCATAGAATTTAGTTTAAAATATTATTAAATAATTGCGGTACAAAAGTGATATCGCTGCACTTTTAAAGCATTACATATAGTTGCCTTAGTATTATATCATTCACGTTTCTGGTAGCGAGTAGATGCCTTTGAATAATGAGATTCCTCTCCGCCAAAAGCGACTCGGATAGAGCCTGGTCTGTCATTCTATGTTTGCAAAAAATAAGAAATCAGGCAATAGAAAGAATAAGAAAGAGAAATAACGCCACAAGTTGGTAAGATCTCTCACTCCGTTCGAGATGACAAGATGTTTCGGTTTTTGGAGGGAAGGGGTGCGGGCTTCGCCCGCACCCCTTCCTTTATCTGCCATACAAACGTCCCTTGTCATTCAGAACGGATCCGCTTTTTGCGGAGGAGTGAAGAATCCTACCAACTTGCATAGGTAGAGTCGCGTTATTGGGCCTGGCCTGTCATTCAGAACGGATCCGCTTTTTGCGGAGGAGTGAAGAATCCCAATTGATAAGCCAACATAGAAATGATACAATTTATAGGCTTAATTGTATAACACTATAATGCCAGAATGTGTTGACTTTTGTTAATTCCTAATACATGATACTTAATTCTTAATACTAATTCCCTATTATGAAAACCAGATTATCTATACTAACTACTCTTTGCTTCTGCCTTATAGCAGGTTTTACAAAGGCACAACAGGCCCCTACTATGCAACCACCTAATAACCCAGCGCAAACTACTCCGCCAATCCAGAACTTTGCGCCACCTACTAATCCCAACAATCCAAACCCGAACCCGCCGATTTCACCTGCTCCAAGTTATACCACTCCTCAAACCCCTGCTCAACCCTATCATAGAGATACATCTACTATGAGGCCACCGCCTCCTATTACACCACCACCAACTATTCAACAAACCCCAACAGTTGTACCACATTAAACAATCCGATTAATTTAGGTAGAAGACCAAAAGCAAGCCATTGCTATTGCCTTTAGTGAATCGGGCCAAAGCTATAAGGATAAAAAAAGCAAATGAGCTGGGACGATAGGTTTGAGAAATTTGGCACCATAAAAATACAGATGCACACTGTGAAGGTGTACCGCGATTTTTATAACTACGTAATGTTTAATATTGGCGAACCTGTGCAAAGTGCAGTTTGGGCGGGTGGTGCAATAAGCGTTACCTTAACCAACGGCAAGGTGATACGTTATAAAGACCAAAATGATTTGGTGGGGATTTGAGGGTTGGTTTAACTATTGAATTGAATATCTATCTAATAATCAGAATGTTTTGAACTGAACTCTCTATAGTATGAGGGAAAATGACAAGCACTTAAGGTTTTTATCCTTTAAGTGCCTTTTCATTTATAAACATAAACTCATACTCAGTTATCCTATCTGTCAGTCTATAACAATAGATATTTGTAAATTTACGGATAATAAAATTTTATTGATTTTCACTCAAGATAAATAAATAGGAAATGGAAGAAACGAAAAAGGACTACAAAGATCTAATACAAGAAGCTAAAGAAAATAACTCTAAAAATTTAGCCCTATATGATGAGTCGATAAGTTTAAAGAACATACCCGATGAAATTTTTGAATTGATAAATTTAGAGGAACTAACCATCAGGAATATTGAAATAGATATTATTTCCCCAAAAATAAAGAACTTAACTAAGCTTAGGACTTTAGATTTACGTGGGCAAATTTCAAAATTTCCAATAGAGTTAATGACTCTAAGTAGTTTGGAAGAGTTTACTCTTAATAGCATTGTTCTTGAGGAAATTCCACAAGAAATCAATAAATGGGACACTCTAAAATACTTAAATTTAGACGGATGCAATAATCTTAATAAGATAAATGGATTACCTAAGAACTTGACCTATTTGAATATTAGTAGGATTGGATATTCGGAATTGCCTGAAATTATATTCGAATTAAAAACATTGTGGAAATTAGTTGCTGGAGACCTGAAACTGGGAACCTTGCCTGAATGGTTATTTGAAATGAATAGCCTTCTTGCTCTCTTCTTAAGAGGTAATAATTTGAAAACAATTAGTCCTTCTATAAAGAAATTGACAAACTTAAGTGATCTTTGGCTAGCTAATAATTCCCTAGAGGAGATTCCAGAAAGCATAACATCTCTAACTAACTTACAACGGCTTGTCATAAGTAGGAATTTAATTAAACAACTTCCTTTAAGTTTCCAAAACTTAACCAATCTATATGATCTGGATTTAGGGGAAAATGATTTATCTGAATTTCCTCAAGTCTTATTGGAATTAAAAGAATTGACAAAAATTCGATTAGGCAATAATAGCAGGAATGAAGCTTTACTTTATAAATCAAATACAATTAAGATTATACCTACGGAAATCGTAAAACTCTCAAAACTAACCATGTTAGATTTACGTAGACTCCCGATTGAAAATATTCCTCAAGAGATAATAGGTAAAGGTTATGGATCGATTAAAGATTTCCTTCAATCAATTATTGATTCTGAGAAGGAAGAATATCTGTGTGAAGCCAAAATGGTAATTGTTGGTAGAGGCCATGTGGGCAAAACTGTACTTACAAGTAAACTAACAAATCCCAATTACTCCTTAACAAGAACAGACTCTACAACAGCTATATCAATATTAAAGAACCCATTTACTATTGATATTCACGGTTTAGAAGGCATTGATAAGTTCAACTTTACTATATGGGACTTTGGGGGTCAGGAAAAATATGATGCAACTCATCAGCTTTTCATAACGAACAGGTCACTTTATTTATTTATTACTGAGGCACGTCAAGAAAGCAATTACTTAGATTTCTACTATTGGTTAAATACGATACGCTTGTTTAGTGATAATAGTCCAGTAGTAGTTGTCCTAAGTAAGTTGGATGAACGCAAAAAACTGCTTCCTGAATCTGTTTACAAAGAGGAATTTAAGAATATTGTTGATTTCGTTAATGTAAGTTGCGCTAATGGATATGAGTATACAATTCAAGGTTTAAAAAAAGTAATTGAAGAAGCAACTAAATTATTACCACAAACAAAACAAAAATTATCTAACAGATGGATTGATATTCGTAACGAACTAGATAATCTATCTAAAGAAGTAGATTATATAGATTATGATAAATACATAAATATTTGTATGAAACATAAGTTAAATAAAACTCAAGCAGATTTTTTAAGTCAATATCTGAACGATCTTGGTAGCATCATACATCATCAATCTGATTTATTATTGAAACAAACTGTATTTGTAAATACCGAATGGTGTGTAGATGGTATGTATAAAGTTTTAGATGACGAAATAATTTTTGGGAATCATGGGAAGTTTACAAACTCTGATCTAAATAAAATATGGAAAGAAAAGCGTTTTGAGAATAAGCAAGCCGAGCTGATAAGGCTAATGAAGGAATATAATTTATGTTTCGAGTTAAGGGATGGCAGCGGCTACATCGCACCTGAGATGCTTCCACCAGATAAACCAAAGGCATTGGTTTGGGATAATACAAAATGCATGCGTTTTGAATACCGGTATAGTTTTATGCCTGCTGGTATTCTTAGTAGGTTTATTGTTAAATGCCATAGTTTTATTCAAGGTGAATTCTATTGGAAATATGGAGTAGTTTTAGAATATGATAAAACTACTGCTTTAGTTGAGGAGGATTATATAAATAGCAGAATTAAAATCTCCTTACAGGGAAACAGTAAGAAAGCATTATTATCTGCGATTAGAATGTATATTGAGGAAGTGCACAAAGATCTAGACAAAGCAAATAAGTTGAGTTTTGAAGAAATGGTGCCTTGTAACTGCTCAGAATGCTCAAAAAGTCAAACGCCACATTTTTATAAATTTAATGTATTAAAGAGACATGAACAAAAGTCTAAAAACAAAATCACTTGTGACGAAAGCAGTGAGGAGGTAAATATTTCATTCCTTATTAATGACTTAGATGTTACCACTTATTCTCCACCTAAATTTATGACAAATAAAGAATTAAGGGATTATATTTATGATATTATGACATCTGAATTGGAACATCAAATCATGTATAAAGAAGGGAATGTAAATTTCTGGAGAAGTAATGAGTATAAAGAACCCAAAAGTGAAATAGAAATTCAACAATATATTGCCAACTCTCTTGATATTTATTGCAGAGTTCACGGCATTCATCTCGGGAGAGAGGTACGTGAAGCAAATGGAAATGTAGATCTATTATTTACTTATACTAATGAGGATAATAATATCTTGAAGGTTTGTGTTGAAATCAAGAAAGCTAATCACCAACATATTGAAACTGCTATTGGTACACAACTACCTGAATATATGAGAAGTTCTGGTACCGATGCCGGAATTTATTTTGTGGCTTGGTTAAAAAATGAAACGTTTACTGAACCCAATAAATACAAAAATGAAATGGAGCTTTTTAAAGCTATTGAATCTAATAATAAAGAGCCCAACAATATTTCGATTAAGTTAATTAACTGCACAAAGAGAACAAGCCCTTCAAGAATACGATAATTACAGTTTGCCAATAGTTAAAAAGTTGCAATTTGACCTGTTTATAACTAATAAACATTTTATTTCATATAAAATATAAATTGCCTAAATTTGTTTTGCACGAAGAGTGCAAATTGTGAATGGTTAATTGTGAGTTGTGAATGAGAAGTAGTTCAAATTTCAATATCAAGTTTTGGATTATATGGCACAATTGAAAATCAATGTATTATGAAATTCTCCGCCAGACCACCCCATAATTTATCAGCCCAAAAAGCAGTTAACTTATTGGAAACCAATACGGAGAGCGAAATAAGAGATAAAGTACCGCCAAAAACCGCCAGTTTCCGCCAAATGTAAAACCCACAAAAATGAAGAATCATGGTTTTATATTCACGAACACGATTAAAAATAAAATAGAGTGAGTAACAAAAAGCCTCAAATTAAGTTATAATACTGCTTTTATAATCACGAACACGATTAAAAATAAAATAGAGTGAGTAACAAAAGGCCTCAAATTAGCTACTTAACATGGATGAGATACTTCGACAGGCTCAGTATGACAAAAAGCGAAGGGGGTGGACAAAAAAACAAAAATATTTGGATTAATTATTTTGAAAACCAGTAAGTTAAGGTGTAACGGGGTGGTAAAAGTGTCCACCCCCCAATGTTGGCACACAAAAACGCGAAGCGTGTGCCAAAGTGTGCCATTTTTCCAACCCTCTCCTTGGGCAAGGAGAGGGCAGGGTGAGGTAAATACTGAGACTGCCACATTCCGCAAAGCCGGAATTCGCAGTGACGGGAATTCGTGTCAAAAACATAATGAAAAAGGAAGCATTTCGACAGGCTCAATGGGACAAGCAGAAAAACTTACCCCATACCCCTTATTCCTTAGCCCTTTTATGCATTGTAAATCAAATAAAATGTTACCTTTGCACCCCTATTAAAAAAAATGAGTACACCGGTTAAGTTTTTTTCAGGCAATTCGAGCAAGGTATTGGCTAATAATATAGCCAGTAGCTATGGTCAGGCGCTTGGTAAAATGAGCTTCCTTCGCTTTAGCGACGGGGAGTTTGAACCTTACATAGAGGAAACCGTTCGCGGTTGCTCGGTGTGCCTTATACAAAGCACCCAACCACCGGTTGATTACTTTTTTGAACTTTTGCTAATGGCTGATGCCTGCAAAAGGGCCAGCGCTACCGATGTAATAGCAGTAATGCCTTATTTCGGGTTTGCCCGCCAGGACCGTAAAGACAAGCCACGCACAGCAATAGGCGCTAAGCTTATGGCCGACCTGCTTGTTACTGCCGGTGTTACCCGTATAGTAACCATGGACCTGCATGCTGACCAAATACAGGGGTTCTTTAACATACCTGTCGATCACTTGTTTTCATCGTATTTGTTCATACCTTATCTGCAAAGTCTTAATGCAGATATTACCATTGCATCACCCGATATGGGCGGTTCGAAGCGTGCAAATGCTTACGCTAACCACCTTAAAACCGATATAGTTATTTGCTACAAGCAACGCACCAAAGCCAACGTGGTAGATAAGATCACAGCTATTGGCGATGTGGAAGGCAAGGATATTGTATTGCTCGACGACATGATTGATACCGGCGGAACGCTTACCAAAGCTGCCGATATGATGATGGAAAAGGGCGCTAAGAGTGTACGTGCAATGTGTACCCACGCAGTGTTATCGGGTAAGGCATACGAAAACATAGAGAAATCGGCTCTTACCGAATTGGTTGTTACCGATACCATTCCGCTTAAACAACAATGCAGCAAAATAAAAGTATTGTCGGTGGCTCCATTGTTTGCCGATGTTATTCATAAAGTTCATAGTTTCGAATCCATAAGTAGTAATTTTATATTTTAGTTTATATTTAATTTCAATTCCAATGAAAACACTATCAATCAGCGCAACAGCAAGAAAAGCAACAGGCTTAAAAGATTCAACCTCATTACGTAAAAATGGCCAGGTGCCTTGCGTATTGTATGGTGGAAAAGAACAGGTTTTCTTTGCTGTAGAAGAAAAGCAATTTTCAAAACTTCTTTATACTCCGGATGCATACCTTGTAACCATCGACTTAGGTGGCAAGCAAAGCAATGCAATTGTACAAGAAGCACAATTCCATAAAGTAAGCGATAAGCTCCTTCATGTTGACTTTTTAGAAGCAGTACCGGGTAAGGCCCTTACTGTAAAAATACCTGTGGTAACACACGGTTCTCCTAAAGGTGTTAAGATGGGCGGCAAGCTTCAAACCAAATTACGTCGCCTTACCGTTAAAGGTTTGGTAAACGATATTCCCGATCACATTACCCTTGAAGTTGAACACCTTGAATTAGGTGACAGTATCCTTGTAAAGGAACTGAAGAACGACAAGTTGAAATTCTTAGACCCGGCTAATGCTGCGGTAATCACAGTTAGAACAACACGCGAAGCTGAAGCTGCTGCAACCACCACAACTGCTGTTGGTGCTGCTCCTACTACAGGCGCTGCTGCTCCTACTACAGGCGCTGCTGCTCCTGCCGCTGCTGCTCCTGCTGCTGCTAAGAAGGACGAGAAGCCAGCTGCTAAGAAGTAAGTTAGAAAGTAATAAAGTTTCTAAAGTTTGTAAAGTCAGTAACTTTAAGAACTTTTAACTTTAAGAACTTTATGAACTCCTTTTTAATAGCAGGGCTTGGTAACATTGGTGACGAGTACGAAAGAACCCGCCATAATATAGGCTTTAAAGTAGTGGATGCCTTTGCTGCAAAGCATAAGGCATCCTTTACCAGTATGCGCTATGGCTCTGTAGCCGAGTGCAGCATCAAAGGCCGAACTGTTATACTCCTTAAGCCTTCTACCTTTATGAACCTCAGTGGTAAGGCTGTTCGTTATTGGCTTACCGAAGGTAAGGTACCACTGCATCACATGCTTGCCGTACTCGATGACTTGGCACTTCCGTTTGGTACTCTCCGCCTGAAAGGGCAGGGTAGCGATGGTGGCCACAACGGCCTCAAGAACATACAAGAGATAGTGAACACCGCTAACTACCCGCGTTTGCGCTTCGGTATAGAGAACAACTTTCCTAAAGGCGGACAGGTTAACTATGTGCTAGGTGAATGGACCACAGAAGAGAGTATGAAGCTGCCTGAGTACATTACCAAGGCAGTAGATACTATTGAGTCCTTCTGCCTGATAGGCATTGAACGTACCATGAACACGTATAATAAGAAGTAAGGCTTACCTTGCGGTATTGGTGCCTGCGGTCTTCTTCACATGGAAGGTGAAGCCGATGTTGGCGATCATCTCGTAAGCGCCAAAGCTCTGTGCCGCAGTACCGCCCCAAATGCGAAGTCCCCAGTAGTCGGCATAATCAACCTTGTTGCAATACTCTATATAGGCATACTGGAAGAAGGTAACACGTATAAGGGCTTCAACACCGGTGTTCATACCACCCACCTGGAAGTGCGGACGGTTCTGTTCTCCGAAGATGAGGTCATCAACATGGGGAACATTAGGCCCGATGCCGAATTTGATAAGGCCATACATCACTATCTTATTATCGGAGGTCTTGATGATAGGGATCTTGCGGACTATATTAACAAGGAACCAGTTGGCGCCGTTATTCAGTTGCCAGAAGAGTGTGTTGGAATTGAGCATAACTGCAGTATCTACATGATGGCCTTTGAAGGTACCTTCTACAATGGCCAAAGAGCCCTGGTTTACTACATACTTGGTGTGATCGAAGTTTAGCTCGACTGCCCATAGTTGCTTCTCATCGAAGAAGTAACCGAGGCGGTAATTATACTGTGGTATGGTCGGCTGTACATGGAACAGGTTGTTCCAGCCTATGCGATCATGAGCGGTAACATTTTCAAAAGCGTAGTTGTTGTTTTCTGCCGGCTGGTTCACATGGATGTTGCTCAGAGTGTACCATTCGCGGTTATAACCCCATGATCCATAAAGGCGGCCATTCGATGCATACTTCCAGCAGTAATGATGTGCGGTGCTATCAGCCTTCTGTGCAAATGAAAGGGTTGTGAATGCACAAATTGCCAATAGAACGAGTATGTGTTTTTTCATAAAGTTTTATGGAAAGTAGGGGAATACTTCAAGTTTAGTTCTCTACAAGGGTGCCTATCTTCTCATCTTCAAGCACTCTCTTAAGGTTGCCTTTCTTATTAATGTCGAATACTATAATGGGCAGCTTGTTCTCTTTGCAAAGCGTAAACGCAGTAAGGTCCATTACCTGAAGGCCTTGGTTATATACCTCATCAAAGGTTATGGTATCATAGCGTTTAGCGTTCTTATCTTTCTCCGGATCGGCAGAGTAAATGCCATCGACGCGGGTTCCTTTCAATATAACGTCGGCCTCTATTTCAATAGCGCGTAAGCTGGCAGCAGTATCGGTTGTAAAGTATGGGTTGCCTGTGCCTGCACCAAATATTACAACCCTTCCCTTTTCAAGGTGGCGTACTGCACGCCTGCGTATAAAGGGCTCACATATCTCTTTCATTTCAATGGCAGACATAAGCCTAGTAGGTATTCCCAGTTTCTCTAATGATGCTTGTAATGCCATGCTATTAATAATAGTGGCAAGCATTCCCATATAATCGCCCTGTACCCTGTCTATACCATTTGCTGTTGCTTGTATTCCTCTGAATATATTACCGCCGCCAATTACAATAGCCACTTCAGCTTTACTTGCAACTGCGCTGCGTATCTCTTCGGCATAATGTAATACGGCTTTTTGTTCAATACCAAATTGCTGATCACCCATCAGTGATTCGCCGCTAAGTTTAAGGAGTATACGTTTATATTTCATGCCACAATATTGCAAAAAAAATCCCCCAATCGGAGGATTTCTTTTAAATTAACCTAATGCGATTCTTTTGAATCCTGTAACTTTTAGTTCTTTGTCGTTATCTTGTAAAAACTGTTGAACTGTCTTTTTGCCATCCTTTATAAAGTCTTGGTTAAGTAAGGTAGATTCTTTATAGAACTTGTTTACTTTACCAACAGCAATCTTATCAAGCATGTTCTCAGGTTTGCCTTCCTGGCGTGCCTGTTCTTTAGCAATAGCCATTTCACGGTCAAGTGTTTCCTGACTTACATCGCTCTTATCTACTGCAATAGGAGCCATAGCTGCTATTTGCATAGATATTTCTTTACCTACTTCGGCAAGGTTGTTAGCATCAGCTTTATTAAAGCCTACAATGCTGGCAAGCTTATTGCCCGGGTGGTTATAAGCAAATACTTTTTCGCCGGTTACTTTTTCGTAACGCAGTTCCATTTTCTCGCCAATCTTACCAACGTATTCAGTTATCTTTTGCTCAATGGTCAAACCATCAGCAAAAATAGCTGCCTTCAATTCGGTTGCAGAAGCAAAGTTGCCGTTCAAAGCAATATTGCCAATAGTATCTACAAATTTTATAAAGTCAGCATTACGGGCAACAAAGTCTGTTTCGCAGTTTAAAACTGTAATTACACCTTTCTTGTTGTCAGCAGATACTTTAGCCAATACAACACCTTCCTTAGCATCGCGGTCGCTACGGTTAGCAGCTACCTTCTGGCCTTTTTCACGTAATATATCAATTGCTTTTTCAAAGTCGCCATTAGCTTCAGTAAGGGCCTTTTTACAGTCCATCATACCGGCGCCTGTTTGTTGGCGGAGCTTATTTACATCAGCAGCAGTGATGTTCATAGTTGCGGTTGTCATTAGAATGTGATTATCTTTTTACTGGAGACCTTCTGTTGTTATTGTTGCTAACAGGACCTCTTTTAGGGCCTTGTCCACCTTTATGGTGGCTACCACCTTGATGACCCTTAGCTTTCTTTTCCTCTTCGGTTAAGGCTTCGTCACCTTTGGTATCATCATATTTTGAAGATACTTCGTCGGTTTCAACACCTTCAGCACCTTCTTCCTTACCATCTTCACGTTTGTTAGAAACTTGCGCTTCTTTCCTTTCTTCCAGACCTTCCTTAATAGCTTTTATCAAAGTATCTACTACAATACGTATAGATGTAGAAGAATCGTCATTTGCTGGTATTGCAAAATCAACCTTATTAGGGTCTGAGTTTGTATCTACAATAGCAAAGGTTGGTATGTTAAGCTTATGTGCTTCTGATATAGCAATATGTTCTTTAGTAATATCTACAACAAAAACAGCAGCAGGTAGGCGGGTCATATTTGCAATGCTACCTAATTGGTGTTCTAATTTTGCACGTTGACGAGATAACTGAAGTTTTTCTTTTTTCGATAATGCTTCAATGGTACCATCGTTGGCCATTTTATTCATATCGGCCATTTTACGAACGCTACGGCGAATAGTAGCAAAGTTGGTTAACATACCACCGGTCCAACGTTCAGTTACACCCGGCATGCCCACTTCCTTAATGGTTTCGCTTATAATGTTCTTAGCTTGCTTTTTAGTAGCAACAAATAATATTGTCCTTCCTGATTTAGCAATTTGCTTCATAGCATTAGCAGCTTCTTCAAGCTTTACCAATGTTTTGTTCAGGTCAATAATATGGATACCATTTTTTTCTCCGAAAACATAGGGAGCAATGTTTGGGTTCCATTTCCTTTTCAGGTGACCGAAATGTGCTCCTGCTTCTAAAAGTGCGTCAAACGAGGTTCTTGGCATGTTGTTGTTTTGATGATTGTATATAAAAAAGTTTGTATGCTGTATAAAATTTTAGCGCTTGGTAAACTGGAATCTCTTCCTCGCTTTCTTTTGGCCCGGCTTTTTACGTTCCACCATACGTGGGTCACGTGTTAGCAACATTGCAGCCCTTAAAGCTGGTTTGTATTCAGGGTTAATTTTTACCAATGAACGGGAAATAGCAAGGCGAATTGCTTCTGCCTGGCCTTTTACACCACCGCCTGTAATAACTGCGGTAATATCGTGCTGGCCTGCTTCTTCCTTAACAATAATAAACGGCTGTTGAACCATATATTGCAGTGTTCCTGTCTGGAAATACTGGGTATAGTCCTTTTCGTTTATAGTAATTTTGCCTTTGCCTTTAGTTAAATAAACGCGGGCTATGCTTGTCTTCCTTCTTCCGATGGAGTGTATGGTTTCACTCATGATTATTTCTTGGTATTAATTTTAAGTTCTTTAGGCTGTTGTGCTTCGTGCGGATGGTTTGTACCGGTATAAATGTAAACATTGGTTTGCAATGCTCTGCCCAATCTGTTCTTTGGCAACATACCCTTTAATGCTTTATGAAGAACCTGTGTAGGATCCTTTTGAAATACTTTTTCAGGAGTGCTGAAACGCTGACCACCAGGGAAACCTGTATGCCTAACGTATTCTTTATCCTCGAATTTCTTTCCGGTAAAGATCACTTTCTCAGCGTTAATAATAATTACGTTATCTCCGCAATCAACATGTGGAGTGTACGAAGCTTTATGTTTTCCCCTTAATACCATTGCAACCTGAGTAGCAAGGCGGCCTACAATCTGATTGTCGGCATCAACAATAACCCATTCTTTTTTAACGGTTTGATTGTTGGCGGAAATAGTCTTATAAGTTGGCGTATTCACGATAAAATAATTTAATATGTTCTTTTAACCTTTTTTCTAAAAGGGGTGCAAAGCTAATTAATATTTTAATATCTGCGAAGATTTTTATAAGAATCTTTGAATATGCCATTGTTAAAAAGTAGAATAGCCTTAAAATCGAAGGCCAATACTGTCTTTTACTGCAATAGCAAAGGTGAATGCAGATATATTGAAAACCTAATCTTAGGGAGAGGTTTCCTATTAAAAATCACTGTATTACCGAGTAACGCTGAATTTGCCGATTTTCATCATATTGCCCGATTTATCGAACAATTTATAGAAATATAGGCCTGAAGCGTAAGATGAGGTATTAATGGAAGCCATATTATTCCGTACCTCGTAACTATTCACTTTTTGACCGGTAATATCATAAATATCAGCAGTAGTTGCTATATCATTACTAATAATACTAAAGTTAATTACTGATGATGCCGGATTAGGATAAACAGTTACAGATGCGGTGGTCGAATGAATATCGCCCATACCAGCAACTACTGATTCTCCATCTATATATAATATGCTACCTGGTACTGGTGCATAAAGACTGCTAGAACTGAAAAATACTAAAGCTGTATCGGGGTTACCGGTTAAGCTATCATAAACCATGGGAACAGAGTCTAGGGTCCAGGAAGATGCACTGTTAAGCATCACAATACCTGCACCAAGGTTATTCCGTTTACCTCCACTGTAATGAGACAATACTAC